>OJLY01000594.1_pt1 | contig 20708 bp, 21 predicted proteins | sample 1597031 | NCBI WGS metagenome assembly OJLY01 (sample SAMEA3904673, study PRJEB24821) | metagenome | biome: Builtin; feature: hospital; material: surface | place: USA | collected 2013-06-03
TCGCTCGTCGGCAGCGTCAGATGTGTATAAGAGACAGCTTCTAATTCTTCTAGAATTTTCGCATAATTTTTGCCACCAGTGAAGTTTTTCACTCTAACCATCGATTGAGCTTCATCTATCAAATCTATCGCCTTGTCTGGCAAATATCTGTCGTTCAAATATCTGTGTGACAATTCAACGCTCGCTCTAATTGCTTCGTCACTGATTAGAACGTGGTGATGTGATTCGTATTTGTCCTTCAATCCTTCAATAACTTGTATAGAATCCGAAACAGAAGGCTCCTCTACCATGATAGTTTGAAGTCTTCTCTCAAAAGCTTGGTCCTTTTCGATAGTTTTTCTGTATTCATTGATAGTTGTAGCTCCGATTATTTGCAAATCGCCTCTCGCCAACGATGGTTTCAAAATATTTGATGCATCCAACGCACCTTCTGCACCACCAGCGCCCATCAACGAATGAAGTTCATCTATAAACAAAATTTTGTTTTCAGAATTTGACAAAGTATCGATAACTTTTTTGATTCTTTCTTCAAAATCTCCTCTGTATTTTGTTCCAGCCAACAACGCTGCCAAATCCAATGACAAAATCTCCTTGTCCTTAAAAATATCATTCACATCGCCGTTGACAATCTTGACAGCCAAGCCTTCCACGATAGCAGTCTTTCCGACACCAGGATTTCCAATCAACACAGGGTTATTTTTCTTACGTCTAAGAAGAACTTGAATAATCCTTTCGATTTCTTCCTCACGACCAATACATGGATCAATCTTTCCTTCTTTCGCCAATTCGTTCAAATTCTTAGTGTACTTTTCAATCTCACTTGACTTAGAAGAACTAGCTGATGTGTCGTTGACATCTCCTTGTTCTCTCTTCATCTTCATAAAGAAATATTTTCGAAGTTCCGCTGTCAATTTCATAATATCCACGCCTGTTCTTTTCATCAAATGATTAGCGTAGTTAGAACTATCCATGCAAAGCGCTGCCATAATGTGTTCAGGAGTAATCGCCCTTTCGCCGTAAGTGTTGGACAATCCCACAGCTTGAGTGATTATTTCTTCAAGTTTCGGGCTAATCCTTTGATTAGTTTCCTTGCTGTCTCCATAACCCAACTCATCTATAATTAAATTTCTAATTTTTTCGTAATTTCCACCGTGTTTTTTCAAATATTGAGACGCCTTGAAATCAAACTTGAACATAGCAAGTAGCACATGCTCCACTCCAAGATCCGCGTGCTTCAAACTAATTGCCTCATACACAGCTTCAGTTCTTAAATTATAAATATCTGATTTTCTCAATTTTTCACCTGTCTTTCCAAAGTATCCTTGATGATTTCGCTTCTCAACACTCCGATGTTTTGATTCAATTTATTGTTTTCGCGAAATTTTTCAAGCTTCAACTTATTTGTCTTATCGTACAAGTCAAGAATTTCATCTACATCAAAACCATCAACCATACCAAAATCCATAGCTATCAGTAAATCTCCAATCTTGTTCATCCCTTCAATTTCATCCAAAACTCTTGAATATTTTAACATCGACACACTTCTCAAAAGGTCATCCTTAAACTCAGGATTATTTTCGAATAAAATGCGTCTGTTTTCAATTTCCTTTCTAGAAATCGAATCAATCAAAAGCGTCATATCATTGATAATATATTCAGGATCCATCAAATGACCATTAGTCGTAAGCCTGTAAATCGAACTTTTCGTATTAGAATTGAAAGCTTTCTCAAACATATATCCTCTGTATCTTGCAACATCTTGAATATCATCTATCTTGTTGAAATACTCCAAAGCCTTCAAGTTCATACACACGCTCACATCCATCATACATCCCGAATCGTAGAAATCATCTGACAAATATCCAAAATCAATATCGAAAGCAAAATTCAATTTATCATTCAATTTTTCTTCAATATTCAGACATTTTTCGTAAATATCTCTCAAATTTTTCCCAAAATCGTAAGCAGTAATGCAAATGTGGTCATTATCTGCCAAAGTAAACACGCATTTTTTATCGCTATTTATGATAACTTCCGGAGACACATCCTCATAGTAAGCACTGGAAATGTATCCTTGTTTTCTCAGATAATCTCTGTTCGTACTTTTAGTATCCTTAAAAGAATAAACGCTAGACTCCTTCAAATATTCCAGATTATTCAATTCTTTTTTAATATCTGATTTCATATCGTCACAAGAATCCGTATCTATAACCAACATAAAATTATAGTCCGACAAATTTCTTCTCAACGACACATCAGATTTCATTACAACACTTGAATTATTCATAACATTTTTCCCTATACTCTTGTAATTTCAATTCCAAATCGTCAATTTTAGTTTGAATATCGTGACACTTTTCAAATTCCTCATTATCCATTGCAACGAAAAGACCATCAGACAAGCTATCCAACTTCTCCAAAATTTCCTCAGCCTTTTCAAAATTCTTAGGGAATTTGCCCCTGTAATATTTTGGATAGCTTTTCGAATTTCTCTTATCCATGATGAAATCCCTGAAATGATCATAGCAATATTTGCAACCAATCGATGAATAATTCTTCAACTCATCAAACGGCATATTGCACACTGGACACACACTTTTATCGTCAACATCTTTCTTTGAAGATTCTTGTACCTTTTCAAAAGGCAAATGCTCCACCACATCAGAAATTTGCTTTGCGATTTCTTCAAAAAGCTCCTTGTTTTCGTTCAATTCTTGATCAGAATCAAACTTAAAATCAGAATTCGAAATAATCTCATTCTTCAAATTATTCATATATTCTTCATAGCAATCATGACACAAATTCACATCACGAGCACCAAATGGTCCCACGATTTTAACTTGAATAAAAGCAGGTTTGCCACAATTATCGCAATTCATATAATCACCTCTATCTCATAAAAGCCAATAACATATTCTTCAATAAATCAGCCCTCAGAATATTCCTGTCATTAAAATCCACCTTCGACAAAGTATTATCCTCTAAAGCGTGAACCATAACCAAAGCTTCCCTTTCAGTTATCAATTCCTCATCCAAAAGCATATTAATAATATTATTCGACTTATCCTTTGTAATTCTATCCCCAATAACATTTTCGACAATCTCCTTAATCGGATTACTGTCTTCAATTGTTAATTTTATTATTTTAACATATCCACTTCCACCGCGTCTACTTTCAATATAATAACCCTTGTACGGAGTAAATCTAGTAGTCAGAACGTAATTAATTTGCGATGGAGCACAATTAAACTGATTGGCAAGATCATTTCTTCCGATTTCGATGAAATCATCGTCAGTATTACTCAACAACTGCTTCAAAAAAGCTTCAATGCTGTTACTAAGCCCTGCCATACTATCACCTCTTTTGACTTTCTCTGACTAATTAAATAAAAAAATTTATCTTTCTTAAATTATACCATCTTTGACCTTTCATATCAACAACAAAATCCTACAACGTTTCTAATATTTTCAAAATAAAAAGGAAAGCTATTAAAGCTTCCCTCATTAATTTATATTCCCACAAAAATCTCTACGATTTTTTCTATTTTTTCGAGAACAATTTGTTTTTTCTTTTCTCTCGCTCCCTGTCTACGAGAAGTAGTTGGCAAAATTTTATCTAATCCAGTACCTGCATAATCCACAAAATCTTTTGCTATTGACTTATTGATAAAATGATATGCGCCTTCTTTCAACTTCTCTTCTTCAACAAGAAATTTCACATTCTTTTCTTTTTTGGCAAACGAATAGAAAGTTTACAAAATATCATCATTATCCTTCAACTCTGACAATTTCGTTTTATTGATAAAATCCATCACCAAATCTTCCTTAGCTCTAGTTCCCAAGCTCGACCTTATAATTCTACGAACCTCTGCCTTTAAGTTTTCTACATCTTCATGTTCTTTGGATTTTTCCAAAATCAAAGCCAAAATATAATCCAAGTTTATCTCATCAGTTTTCAACAAATCTATTTGGAATTCTACATCTGAGAAATCCACCTGTTGTTCTTCAGAGTCTTTGGAATTTCTTGAATTTACAATATTTTCTCTAATATCAACATACACACTCTTCATGTCTTGCATTAATCTATCAGAAATAATTTTGTCGAAACTCTCAAACTCATCGAAATTTTTGAGAATATTTTCAGACTTCAATAACTCTCCAAAAAGTTGTACAAATTCCTTCTTGTCCGCCTCCAAGAAAATCTCAGTTGGATCCGGGAATTTTGCAACAATTTCATTACAAATATCCTTGTATCCTCTGGTTAGTTTGCCAGTTTCCTCATCTATAAAACCTTCCATATATTCTTCGTAGCTTTTTTCAAGAATAATATTTACACTGTTTTCATCGCCAAAAGTTTTTTTAGCATCTTCAGTAGCCTTTTCCAAATCTCTGAAACACACAATATTTCCAAAAGTTTTAATTCTATAGTTTTTTATTATTTTTAATTTTATTACTGTTGTGACGTACTTTATAAATTATGTGTCGCAAACTATTCTTTGCTATTTAATGCTTTATTAATGGTTTCTTGAATAAGAGGACTACAGCATTTACCCAAAGGATTGTTAATTTCGCACTTTCCATTTTTCATTGCCCCTGTAAGTCTAATAATATCTTTAATATTCTTTGCACCATCATCTAAAACAGCGTTTATAATTTGTTGCTCTGTAACTTGGTTGCAATAGCATATATATTTGGGATTTGCATTCTTTTTAAACCATATAGGAACTTTTACCTCTTCCTTATAAAAAACTCTTTCATTGTTTATGTTATAATACACGACATCACAATCTTCATTCATACATAAATAGTAAGTTTCTTCATCTACAACCTTTCCCCTAAGGTTTTCTGATACCATATGCTTTACAGTTATATTCTTAACCTTTTCTCCTATTTCATAACATTTGGGGCAATTTTCTTTTTCTTCCACTGTACCAGTGGTTTTTTGTATTGAACCTCAGCAAGATTGATTTATCTTATTTTCTTGACTCACTTTATTTCCTCCTGTCTAAATAAATATTATTTCTATAGTTAATCAGGATATCTAATACCTCTTTCAATGTATCTACAATATATTCTCCCTGTCGGTATCTCCTTTTCTCTGCTATAACTCGAACTTGGTCCTTAGATTCAACCACATCTATTATTCTTTTAGGATATTGAACCCATTTCCCTATCTCCTGATATTCTTGATTCATAATAATAAATGTTGGTGTAATAACTTTTTCATTAGGCATAAACTTACTGTAACTATCTGTATCTATTACTTTAAGTTTTATATTTTCATTATTTTTTTCTAACCAATGAACTACAGGAATATTAATTATAGAATCAATACACCAGTTTTCTCCAATCGCAAGTATATTAAATTTGCTTGTTATACTACTAACCTTTTCTAAATATCTCTCTAAATTTAAATAATTTCTTATCGCATTATTAGCATAATTCTTATATCTATCCTGAGCAGTATCGTAAAATTGTTGAAAAGAAACTCCAGAGTTAAATATTTGCTTGTATTTCAAATTGTCACTTCCTCCTAAAAAAGTAAGTTACTCCATATAATTTACTTACTATTTATCTAATTAAATTTTACCCTTTGCTCTACTAAGATATTCAACTTGAACATAATTATACTGATGCGTAACTAACTATCACCTTAAATATGATTGTATTAGATAATTATCAACTATTCAAGAGCTAATGTCCTTACCTCTCATGCACTGCTCACAGCAATTAGACCCTAATTACTCTAATCAATGCACGAAATATATTTAGTTAAAGTTCCTGAAACCGTTGATTTATTAACACAAACTGCACCCATCACTATTATGACACGTTCCCCACATCTCGGATCATATACCTTTTTAATGCTTGTTTTGCCGTCCATTACAAGCTTTGCCAAAAACTTTGACACTGTTTGGGGAGTGAAGAATTCTCCTCCTGATTTTCCTGCATTACTTGCATAGTTGGATATCAAATATTCGTATGCATCTCCGAATGCGTCGATGTCGTTGTTTTCAAATTTGCCGAAATTAATTTTGTCAATTCCAGTTAGTATGTCACATAATCTTTTGTTCTTCTCAGCTACCGTTGCTCCAAGTTTGCTGCTTGTGGTGTCAACATCTTCGAATAATCCTTTGATGTCATCTTCTGAAGGATATCCTATTGCGCTTTTTTCGATTGATTTGAATATATTTGCCAAATCTGTATTCAAATTTTCATTGGTGCGTGCAGTTTTTACGACATTTTGAAATAATTGGCTTGGTAGTATGAAAAACCCTGTTTCGTCTACTGTATCTAGTCTGAAATCTGTTTCTGCTTCTTCATCTGTGATTTATGTTAATTTTTCATTATGTTTTTTTAAATTTTATGTAATATTTCATTTTAATTATATCATATAATTAATTGACTATATTGTGTTTTATCTTTATTTTCTTGCAATAAAAAACCAACACATTTTTAAAAATGCGTTGGCTTTTGTTTTATTTATTCTCTTCTTTTTGTTTTTCTCCAGTGTATAGTTTATTGCACAAGAATGGTGAAACAAACGATGAAATTATTACGCCGAATGTTACTATGGCTGCTGCTCTTGGTGCATAAACTGTTAATGAAGGATCATTTGCTGCCATTATCATTGGAATACTTGCGGACAATCCTGCAATTGTGGACAATCCACCCGCGGATACTCCATCTCTTTTCAAAACTTTTCTTTCGACAAATAGCATTGGCAAGAATATCAAAATATAATAAACTACTGCCATTATTACGCCTGAAAATCCTGCTTTGACTGCTTCAAATAAATCGATGCTATTACCAACAGACCAACCTAGAGCAAAAATCATGAATGGCATTCCTGTTGAGATAAATTTTCCCAAATCTTTGTCTATATTTCCTATTGCCACTCCTAAAACCAATGGAATTACCAATGAAACTATTGACATGTAATCCACACTTGTCGGTTGAGAAAGTCCGAAAATAAGCATTGCTATGGCTGGAGTTGCAAAAAGCGATATGAATCCGAACGCTGACATGTCAACTTCGTCTCCACAGTCTTCCATTATTGCCAAGAACAACGAAGGATTTAGTGATGTTAATGTACAAATAAATCCTATTAAACTAATTCCTAAAACTCCTTGCATACCAAAAAATTTGAAAAACAAAATTGCAAATAAAGCTGTAACTGCTGTTCTTACTAAAATTAATAGTCCGTAGATTTTAACCACGCTTTTGATACTACTCAATTTGACTGTACAGCCAGATATAAATATTGTAGCTCCTAAAATGAATCCCAAACTCGATGGGCCAAAGAATGATTCAGTTACTCCGCCGATTTTGAATAAATCTGGGAAAAATGTATGGATTAATGCCGATATCATCATCGGCACTAATAACGTTCCTCCAGGAATTTTTTTCATTAATTTCATAATAAAATCCCCCTTTTATTTTTCGTTCAAATACTTCAAAGCCACAGCTCCCATTGCCTTTGCTGCGATAATCATAGAATCTTCGTTGATTGTGAATTTTGGATGGTGATGTGGATATGCTTTGCCATCTGGTTTCGCTCCAATATAGAAGAAACTTGCTGGAATTTTTTGTGAATAATATGAAAAGTCTTCTGATTGTGCTTGTGGACCGCAATCTTCAACGCCATCAACTTCAGGAATATTCGCTTCTTCTACAGCATCAACTACAAGTTGAGTCATTTCATCGTCATTCATCAAAACAGGATAATCATTTTTGTAATCCAATTCGATTTCACAACTATACGCCTTTGCCAATCCTTCACAAATATTTCTAACTTCTTTTTCAATAAGACTTCTTGCATCATCAGACATGCATCTTACGTCTCCTTCAAGAGTTACTGAGTCTTTAATTATATTAAATTGACCTTTACCATCAAATGAACCAATAGTTACAACGCCTGGAGTCATTGGGTTTAATCTTCTTGAAACAATAGTTTGCAAACTCATAACCAAATTACTAGCAATAACAATAGCATCATTTGCTTCGTGAGGTGCAGCTCCGTGTCCGCCGGTTCCTTTTACTGTCGCAACGAATTTCGCACGAGCTTGTTGTGTAGGACCTTTGTGGTAATAGACTTTTCCAAAATCCAATTGACTCATTACGTGACATCCAAATATATTATCAACGCCATCCAAAACGCCATCTTTAATCATAAAACTTGATCCTCCTGGTGGCATTTCTTCTGCTGGTTGGTGAATGATTACAATTTTACCAGAAAAATCATCCTTCATTTCTACTAAACAATCAGCCAAAGTCATCATATATGCAGTGTGTGCATCGTGACCACAAGCATGCATTACGCCCTTGTTTTTAGAAGCATAGTCAAGTCCAGTATCTTCTGTAATTGGAAGTGCATCAAAATCTGCCCTCAAAGCTACAGTCTTTCCTGGCTTACCAGAGTCAATCGTAACCTTTATTCCATATCCTCCAACATTTTTTTCTACCGTTACATCCTTGTTATTTTCATAGTGCTTATAGATATACTCACTAGTTTCCTTTTCTTCATAAGAAAGTTCAGGATGTTCGTGAAGCCATCTTCTGTCATTAAACATATCATCTTTCTTTGAATCAATCAAAGAAAATAATTTATCATAATTCATATAAAATTCCCCTTTCTTACTTCTATATATACCCCATTTTTGATAAAAATTATCCATTGGAAATATCTAAGTTTAATTGTCGACTGATTTGAAATCAAAAATAAAGTCCTAAATTATTGGTCAGTCTGTCCAAATTATATCCTCAATTTGTTTTAACCTATAAACACGTTGATATATTAACAGTATAATAGCACAAAAATTACAGGCAATTTTCATTGCCTGCAATTTATAAAAATGAGATAGATATGATTGCTTATTTTCCCCAAACTTTTTCAGCTATTTTTTTGATTAATTTTAGCTTTTCCCATTGTTGGTCAACTGTTAATATGTTTCCATTTTCGTTAGATGAAAATCCACATTGTGGACTTAGACACAATCTATCAAGAGATATGAATTCAGATGCTTTGTTAATCCTAGCAATTACTTCATCTTCGTCTTCGAGTTCTCCTCTTTATGAAGTGATAAGTCCGAGAACAACTTTTTTATCTCCAGAAACGTATTTTAAAGGTTCAAATCCGCCGGATCTTTCGTCATCGTATTCAAGATAGAATGCATCTACGTTTTCTTGTGCAAATAATATTTGTGCGATTTTATCGTAGGCACCACTTGCTGCATATGTTGATTCGTAATTTCCTCTGCAAACGTGCGTTGTTATTGTCAAATCTTCTGGTCTGTCTTCAAGTGCTAAGTTATTAATTCTCAAATATTTGTTAGCTTCATCATCCAATGAAACTGATTCGCCGTATTTTCTGTTGATATAATCAGAATCTACTAACATTCCCCATGTACAATCGTCAAATTGTATGTTTCTGCATCCTGCTTCATACAAATCCTTGATAACTTGTTTGTAAGCCCTCGCGATATCTTGTTCCAACTTTTCATAATCTGGATAGATTTTTTTCGTAATTTCTGCATTATCTTCTCTGAATAATTCTACAAGTAATTGCGCTGGAGCAGGTATTGTTTGCTTTGCAATTGTATTTTCATCTTCAAATTGTTTTACGAATTTAAAATGTTCTACGAATGGATGATTTTCTCCTGTGATTTTTCCTTCAACTTGTACTGATGTATGGTAAGTTTCCTTGCCATGGAAATAATATCCATGGTCAAGTTCAACTCTTTTAATTCCATTTAGTCCCCAGAAGAAATCCAAATGCCAGCTTTTTCTTCTGAATTCTCCATCAGTTATTACGTGATAGCCTAATTCCTTTTGTTTATCAATTAATTTTTTGATACATTCATCTTCTATTTCTTTTAGTTCTTTTTTTGTTATTATTTCTTTTTCGAAGTCCGATCTTGCCTTTAGTAATTTTTCATCTCTCAAGAAACTTCCTACATAATCATATCTAAATGGTACGTGTAAACTCATTTTCAATCTCCCCCTAATTATTTCTATTTTGCTGGAATTATTTCTCCATCAAATTTTTCTTCAATATATTTTCTAACTTCGTCTGATTGGAATGCTTCCAATACTTTCTTGTAAGTTTCGTTGTCTTTGTCTTCTTCTCTTGCAGCTATGATGTTTGCAAATGGGTTTCCTTCTGATTTTTCGATTGCAATAGCATCTTTCTTTGGTGATAATTTTGCTTCTAATGCAAAGTTTGAATTGATTACAGCAATTGCAGCGTCTTCGTATGCTCTTGGAATAGTTGCTGCTTCTACAGCTGTGAATTTTAAGTTTTTAGGATTTTCCGCAATATCTTTTTCAGTAGCTTCTAATCCTGCATTTTCTTTTAATTTGATTACTTTGTTATCTTCTAATATTTTTAATGCTCTTGCTCCATTTGTAGCATCGTTAGGAATTATAACTTCGTCTCCGTCTTTTAATTCATCTAAAGATTTGTATTTTTTAGAATATATTCCCATTGGTTCCAAGTGAACTGCTCCCAATGATACTAATTTTGTTCCTCTTTCCTTGTTGAAGTTATCCAAGTAAGGAATGTGTTGGTAGAAGTTCAAGTCAATATCTTTTTCTTGAAGTGATGTGTTTGGTGTTACATAATCATCAAATTCTTTGACTTCCAAATCTATTCCTTCTTTTGCTAAGATTTCTTTTGCTTTTTCTGCTATTTCTTTGTGAGGTGCTGGAGATACTCCAATCACAACCTTCTTGTTTTCTGTAGTTTGTGATTCTTGTTTTGCGCTTTGTCCGTCTTCTTTTTTGCTTTCTTTTTTAGCACATGATGTTAATACCAATGCTAATGCCAATACTACTAATAAAATTTTCTTTTTCATTTTTACCACTCCTAAATATTTTTTTTGTTTAATTTATTTGAAATTTTTGTACCTGATATTTGTACAATTTCAACCAAGATTATAATTACAACTACTGCCCACAATAATACTTCTGTGTTAAATCTGTCGTAGCCGTATCTTTTTGCCAAGGCTCCCAAGCCTCCTCCACCGATTGTTCCAGCCATTGCAGAATATCCAATCAATGTGATCATTAAGTTTGTTATTGCCAACACTAATTGTGGCAATGATTCTGGAATCAATACTTTTGTCAATATGTTAAAATTACTTGCACCCATTGATTTGGACGCTTCAATGATTCCTCTATCCACATTCAAGAATTCTTGTTCGAATAATCTCGCCAAAAATGGAATTGCACCTACTGTCAATGGAACGATGGATGCTGATGTTCCTATTTTTGTTCCTACGATCAACTTTGAAAGTGGAAGTAATACTATCATCAATATGATGAATGGAAATGATCTTGTAATGTTAACTATTACATCCAACACCGCGTATAGTTTTGGTTTTGGATTAAGTCCAGATTTTCCAGTTGTATATAAAATAAGTGCCAATGGAAGGCCAAATAAAATTGTGAAAAACGTACTAACTAAAATCATGTACAATGTTTCGCCTGTGGCTTCTAATACCAAATGTAATAAATCATCCATTATTTAACCTCCTCTACTCTAATATCATTTTCTGTCAAAAAGTCTTTTGCTTTTTGTATATTTTCTTTGTCACCGATAAGCTCAACAACTGTGTATCCAACTCCTGTGGATTGAAGTTTGTTGATATTTCCAGATATTATGCTGAAATCTATCCCAGAAATTCTCGCTGCTTGTGATAATAATGGTTTGTTGTAGGATTTCTTTGAGTAAGTTAATATAACGACATCTCCCTTAAAATCGTCAGTTATTATCTCTTCTTCATCCTCTTCTACAAGTTTTCTGATGAAGTTTCTAGTGACATCTGTTTTTGGATTTTTGAATAATTCTTCTACAGAATTTTCTTCGATGATTTTTCCATTTTCCATTACTGCAATCCTGTCACAAACATCTTTTGCAACTTCCATTTGATGAGTTATCATTATTATCGTCGTTTTGTATTTATCTACTGATTTTCTCAATATCTCCAAAACTTGTTGCGTGTTTTGTGGATCAAGTGCGCTTGTAGATTCATCTGACAAAATCACCTTAGGATTTGTGGATAAAGCTCTTGCAATCGCAACTCTTTGTTTTTGTCCACCGGATAATTGGCTAGGATAACTTTTTGCTCTATCTCTTAGTCCAATGAAATCTAATAATTCGTTAACTCTTTTTTCTATTTCGTTTTTTGGAATGTTTTGAAGCTTCAATGGGTAAGCAATGTTTTCGTAGACATTTTTTTGATTAAATAGATTAAAATGTTGGAAAATCATGCTGATTTCTTTTCTTGCTTCCAATAATTCCTTTTGCTTCAACGATGTTATGTCAACATCATCTATTATTACCTTTCCACTTGTGGGTTCTTCCAATCTGTTTAGAAGTCTTACAAGTGTCGATTTGCCAGCTCCTGACAAACCAATTATTCCATAAATTTCACCCTTATTGACTTTGAAACTTACATCATCAACTGCATTAAATTCTTTCTCACTTGTATTAAAAGTTTTTTTCAAATTTAATACTTCAATCATACTCTCACCTCATTTTTATAATAAAAAAAGCCCTTATGTGACATTCATCACATAAGGGCGAATATATCCGCGTTACCACCTTATTTTTAAATACATATATACATATGCATTTTCTCATTATTCAGTACGTATTCATACCTAGCACAAGATATCGGGTGCAACCGGAAAAGTTTAAAAGCAAATGCTATTCGACTTTTCTAACTCCAAGACCATTTTCAACAACTATTCTTTATCTCATTTCACCAAACTGAGACTCTCTGAAAAAGCATTCATTGTTTACTCTTCTTATCAACGTTAATGTTTATTCATTTAGCTTATGGATATATAATACACGCTCCAAAAATATTTGTCAAGCTTTTTTTCAAAAAACTTTTAAAAACTTTTTTATCATTTAATTATAACTACTTAAAGCACGGATTTTTACGCAAGTTATCCAGTAATTGCCCGTATGTTGTCCAACCCAAACCTAGGTCAGAATATTTTGCATAAGGATTGTCGATGCTGTAATGTCCATCGCAAAATCCTTTGTTAACCAAAATAGGTTCACGAACTTTTGAATATCCAGTGTACAATTGGTTCTTGCCGCGTTCTACTTCTGGTAATTTCTCCATAATCAGCTTCGGTCTATTTTCAAACCCGTAGTCTTTTGCGTTTTTATGTGAAATCGTAGAGTGAGTAAAATCCAAGAAATACATCTTGCCATTTAATTTTGCTCTGTCAATCGAATGGTTACGATATGGATTGGAATTTTTGTCCAATTCATCGTCAGGCATTGAATCCACCCACCAAATTTCAGAATAAATTCCGCAATTATTTAGCACATCATTGGCAAGTTCACTAAACGAATTACAAGTTCCTTCTTTGTTCAACAACAAATCACAACCAAATGTCGATGAAAGTTGTGGATCGTATCTGTAATCGTCAATCAAAACTTTCGCCAAATTTTTCACTGTTTCAAAATCATCCTTGCCTTTTACTTTTTCTGACAATTCGTTTAGCTTATCGATGTATTTGTAAGTGAATTCCAAACTATAAGGCTCATCTCTGAAATCTTCATTCAAAACCGATTTTAATTTCATGGAGAAGATTGGTTTACCGATTGAAGAATCTTTTACGAATTTCATATCGCCAACCACCAAATTCTCTTCGGCAGTTTTCTTATCGTTCTTATCGTATTCATTCATGAAATTTTCGACTTGCGATTTGTCATTGCCCAAGAATACTATCTCTTCTTTGCCACGTGTTTCGTGCAATTTTTTGATGACTTTGATTAATTTGGCCTTCGTATCCACGTATTCATCGTAATTTATAGACGAATCAATTTCTCTTGGCTTTTTGCCATTTAAATCGTCTTTTGGTTGAACTTTTTCAACTGGAGCTTTAGGTTCAACTTTTTCTTGCTCTTTGTTACAACCTGTAACTCCAAGTACAAGCGCCAAGCTCAACATTACTGATAATAATTTTTTCATAAAAATTATGCACTGCAGCTATCGCAGTCCTCCACTTCTAATGATTTACTTCTAACATAATAGATGGATTTGATTCCTTTTTCCCACGCTCTGATGTAGATATTCAATATAGTTCTCATCGTGTAATCAGTCGTAATATAGATGTTCACGGATTGTCCTTGGTCGATGTGGCGTTGTCTTATACTAGTAGCATCTACAGTTATGTTTTGGTCCAATTCGTGGGCATTTTCGTACAACCAGAATGTTTGTGGGCTAAGTCCTGGAGCAACACGTGGAACAATTGTGCCCTTCTTTTCTTCTAGGAAGTATCTGCTCATTACAGGGTCTACTGCCGCAGTTGTTCCTGCGATTATAGAAGTTGAACCTGTTGGTGCCACTGCCATCAAGTATCCATTTCTCATTCCGTTTTTCTTAATATTATGGTATAATTCGTTCCATTTTTCAGAATTGTAATCTCTTAATTTGAAATATTCACCATTTTCCCAATCAGAGCCTTCAAGATATTGGTAGGATCCTTTTTCCTTGGCGATTTTATTACTTGCTTTGATAGCGTAGTAATTGATTTTTTCGTACAATTTATCTGCAAATTCCAAGTGCTTTTCAACATCCGAATACATAATATTGTTTTTTACTAAACAGTGATGATATCCACTTGTTCCGAGTCCGATTGGACGGTATTTTTTGTTAGTGTACTTTGCGTATTCCAATGGATAGAAGTTCAAATCAATAACATTATCAAGCCCTCTAACCGCTGTTTCCACAACTTCTTCTAATTCTTCATCATTGTTCACATCAATATTTCCCAAAACAAGAGAAGCCAAGTTGCACACAACAAAATCTCCTGGTTTTGTTTTTGTAACGATAATATCGTCTCCGTCTTCTGTTTCTATAGTTTCACTAATAGAATGAATTTCGCTCATATTTTGCATAATTTCTGTACACAAATTAGAAGAATAAATCATTCCCTTGTGTTTATTTGGATTCATTCTATTTACAGTATCTCGGTTGAATGTGAATGGAGTTCCTGTTTCTGTCCATGATTTTATAATAAGTCTTACCAAATCTTTTACTTTTATGCTACGTCTGGAAATACTTTCGTCAAGCACACATTCGTTGTATCTTTTTTCCCATTCGTCTCCATAATAATCTTCCAAATTATATCCTTTTTTCACAGAGATTTCGTGTGGGTCGAACATATACCAAGTTCCGTCTATATCGTCACGAACCATCTTCCAGAACAAATCAGGATAGCAAACAGATGGGAACACATCGTGTGCCTTCATTCTGTCATCACCATTGTTTGTTCTAAGTTGCAAAAATTCCAATATATCTTTGTGCCATACATCCAAGTACACAGCTACAGAACCTTGGCGCACTCCCAATTGATCCACTGCAACAGCTGTATCATTTGCAAGTTTAATCCATCTGATAACTCCACCTGCAACACCTTGGAAACCACGAATGTCGGATCCATTTGCACGAACTTTTCCGAAATACAATCCCATTCCACCACCATGCTTAGAAACTTGTGCGAAATTATTTATCGAACGATAAATTCCTTCCAAAGTATCAGGAACAGTGTCTATAAAACAGCTTGACAATTGATTGAATGGTTTTCTGGCGTTACTCATCGTAGGAGTTGCCACAGTCACTTTCAATGTGGACAAATTATCGTAAATCTTCTTTGCCCAATGAATTCTATCCTTTTCTTTAAGTGCCAAATGCATAGCAATCCCCATGAACATTTCTTGTGCAGATTCCATCACTCTGTTGTCATGAGTTTTAATCAAATATCTTTTTATAATCAAATCCAAAGCACTGAATGTGAATAACTTATCCCTATCGTCATCAATGTATTTTTCCAATTCGTCAATATCATCATCAGTATACACTTCTCTGATGTATGAACCATACAATCCTCTCTCATCCAAAAACTTAATCTTTGATTTAAAGTCTTGAAGATCGTATTGAACTTCTAACTTTTTAATATTTTGTTTCAAATTATAATTCATAAACAAAGATGCAATATATTCCCAATTTGGAGCTTCCTTACTAACAAGTTCCCCAGAAGCTTTCGACAATAAATTCACCATATCGTATTGTGACAAATTAGGCTTAACAAATGATTCAAACTTCAAATACAAATTCTCAATCGAATACCTAGTAGAATCGTAGTGTTCTTGAATATATCTAATGATTTCGATGACATCTTCATCTGTGATAAATCTTTCGAACTCTTCGATAACTTTTCTGTCTGTGGTATGTTTTGCACGATACAAAATAAAAGATTTTACAACCTTGTATTGACCGTGATCAATCAAAATCAATTCCACCAAGTCTTGGATTTCTTCCACAGTAACCACATGATTTTTCGGATATTTGTTCACAATAGTGTTTTCAATTTCTTGTGCCATAGCTTCCAGTTCATTTTCCTCTGCGTAAATTCCTACAGAAGCATAAGCTTTTTTCATGGCTAATTTTATCTTCGATCTATCAAAATCGACAATATTGCCATCTCTCTTTTTTATTTCCATTATTACTCCCTTTTATCGTGTATATAGTGGATTATAAAAACCCAACTACAATTTATAGTATTAATTCCTATTAAATATTACCACAAATCTAAGTGAAATAACACTGAAAATATAGTATTAAAATTTTTCAAAAAGCTAAAAATATATAATTTTAATAAAATGTTCAAATCATTTTACACCAGAAATTCTACTCTTTCCTAGCTTTAAAATCGGTAAATCATCAACTAATTTTTTCTTCTTGTCACACAAAATAATATAGTTGATATTCTTCTCATCAAACATTTGAGTAAGTTTTCTCATATTTTTCTTAGCAAAAATTTTTGTGTAATTATTGTAATTTTTTATAATCACAAACTGACTCTGCGCCAACACAACCTTCGCATAAAAAAGTTTGATGATAGTATCATCATCACATTCTTTTAACTTATTATCCAAATCCACATTCAGACTTTCATTCAAACTCTCAATTCTCCTGTAAATTGTCACAGGAGACATCTTCATTGAACGCAACGCCAACGACAAATTATCATACACATTCAAATGTTCATACAACATAAACTCATCTACAACATAAAATCCACGATACTTTGATATCACATTGTTTGAAATCTTCCCATCTATTAACATCTTGCCATTTGCGTATTTTACATTCATTAATACAGCTATGAACTTATCCAAAGTTATTTTATTTGAAAAAATCTGACAATTCTGAGTGATTTTACCTGTCAAATTTTCAAAATAATTCGTACTATAATTTTCAAATACAATATCCATAACTACCTTCTAACCCTAATCTTAGTTATAATATCCCAACACAAATTGACAACAGAAAATATCGCCACAATTATAAAACCTATCAAGTAATAATAATTACTGTTAAGCTTTCTTACAAAAAATATGAGAATATCCATAGCGCCCTCATTGTAAATATCGACCATGTGAGAAAAATACACTCCAGTGAAACAAAACATCACATAAAAAGCCATAAAATTCAACAAAATCGTAACCAAATTAACCTTATTAGAATAAATCGGAAACACAACCCATCTATAATACTCAAACTTGTTCATATCGTCATTGTGCATCAAATAATTGATATTATTAGAGAAAAATCCTATTCTTTGCATAGAATACACGTTATAAGCTGTTAGCGCACCTATAAGTAACCAAAAAGTCAACCTGAAAATTAACATCAAACTTTGGTCATGAAGTACGTATTGGTTAAAAATTCCAAATATTTTCGTAAACACAAAATCATTTGGAAACATCAGCAATACAAACAGTGATGCAATTGATATAATACACATGAAAAGATTCAATTCCTTGTCAACTCTGGAGAAAATCCTCCACACAATCAAAGATACAATCTCTCCAATCGAAAACACCATCACACTAAGCAGAGCACACGCACACACTATCTTCAAATCAAACTGAATGTAAAATCGTTCATAATTTTTCAGAACAAAAGTCAAATTCTCTCCCAAAACAGTTGCAATCACAATAAAAATATTAAAAGCAGCAACTATTCCACACAGTATCCAGTATATAAGTTTAATATTATTAATGAAAAATCCTTTAACCTTTAATTTAATGTTTATAATCGACTCTCTAAAATTATTCGGACGAATTCCTTTATTAATATCTCTGACGATTTTTTTATAATTTACTATATTGATAATTTCCAAAACCACCAATATACCAATCATAAACTCATCCAGTTTATCGATATGCGTATCTCCAATGAGAATGAACACACTCGCCAAAAAAATTGCAATCATAATCAAAAACTTATACAGTTGATTGAACTGAAGCTGACCCACCCCAGGAATCAAATACAAAGCCTTGAATTTTGTATCGTAATCTTTGGGATCAACCTTCATATTTTTTCTCAAATCGTACAAATCACGCCTAAGCTTGTTCACCTCAGTATTTATTCTCTTTTTGTACACTTGCTTCAGACTTCTCTTAACACTGTACAAATACACGCTATCCTTTGAATACTCACTTATTATGAACTCCCTTTTATTCTTAGATTTAAGATGAGCTCTTTTGCTTTTCTTATCCGTGTCTTTTGAATTATCGCGTGAAAATTTATAACTCTCTACAATTTTCTTAAGATAAAACCTAAAATTAAATCCTTTTTCGATATCTCCAGAATTTTTGATAGCATCGTCCAAAAAACTCATATCATTTTCCATATCTTGAAAAATCTGAATGATTTCATCGCATCTTTCTTCCATAAGTTTATTCTTAATGTATATGTAATTATACTGAGAAGATACATCCTTATATTCCTCATAAAAATCAATCTTAGATTGAGATATGAATTTTTCCACAAGAACCCTATTTAACAAACTATCGTTGTGATGAGGAAGACTGTGCTTAAATCTGATGACAGAATTATCCAATTCTTTTAGGAAATTTATCTCTTTAGTTTTGATTAATTCGATTTTTTCGTTCATATCGAACTCCTAAATTTTACAAATTATTGATATATTTTTACTTATTTAGTATGTAGCTTTTATGCGGATTATTTTATTGTGATATTATATTCGCATATTTTTATCACTTTCAAATATTACATTGTTAATTATTAAAAATATTACTTTACAAATTGAATAAAATATATTATCATATTTCGTGGAGGATTATGATGTTTTACATATTAATAAATGTTATAGCGGTTGCAGTCGCAGCCTTTTTGGGAAGACTTTTGAAATCTTTCCTACCAAAAAAACTAATAAAAAGTATAATGGACGTTGTCGCCGTTTGTATATTAATAATGGGAATACAAGGAAGTGTCAAAACAAATAATTTTATTTTTATGTTGATTTCCTTAGTTATCGGTGCTATAATAGGTAACGGTCTTGATTTGGACAAGAAATTAGCTAACCTTGTAGAATATTTACAAAATAAAGTTCCAGACTCATCTGGCTCGTCCATGAAAGGCGCTATTGCATTAATAATGCTACAAAATATCGGATCATTGGCAATCCTTGCTCCATTGAATTTAGGATTAAGCGGATCCGCTGACATAATGCAATTTAAAATAATATTAGACGGTATCACAACATTTTTGTTCTCAGCAACATATGGATTAACAGTTGCACTGTCAGGCGTTGTCGGACTTGTGATGAATACACTAATATTTTTATTATCAACATCACTAAGCAAAGTCTTAGTACCAGAAGTAATTGAAAACATCTCCGTATTAGGATCATTGTTGATAGTCCTACTTGGTATAGATATGCTAGAAATCAAAAAATTCAAAATCATGGATTACATTCCAGCAATATTTATTCCAATATTTTGGTTTATCATCAAACAATTACTTCACATCTAAATTAGTTAACAAGTTAGAGGGGAAAACTCTCATGCCTTCAAAATTTTCCAGAGTTGACTCCCCTTACTCCTTTCTTATATGTATGCGCATGATCTTAAATCATGTGTTTTTTTTATTATACCTCATTTCGAGAAATTTCAAACAAAATCATTTTTTTCAAATTTTTTTAAATATTTTTTAAATAAACTTCAAAAAAGTGTTTAAAACATTTTTCAGTGGGTATATATATACTACAATAAAAGATATCTAAATTGTAGAGCATAACTGTTACTTTAGTTTATTGATTCCGATGAAAAGGATATATAAACAAAAATGCAGGAATACTACCCGTTTTATTTGAAGACAAATAAAACTAGAACCTTTAAACATTTAAACTTAAAACATTAAAATTTTATCCTATGTATCGAAAACTTTAGTTAATTAAAGATTTAAAGATTGATTCGTTATATCTTGAAAAGCAAGTTTATCTGATAGATTACTATTAAGGAGTGGATAAGGAAATGATCGAACCAAAATTTCAGTTTAAGTGCAGTTTGCTCGGAAAATAAGAGTTGTTTCAGAAGATGGAAAATGACTCTTATTTTTTTGTGTCCATTTTCTTTCATTTTCCTCCCCCGTAATTTTTAAAGAGGACTATCTCAATTTTTGTTAATTGCTTCATTTCCCTTGTTTTTTATTTTTCATCTCCAACCTACCCATGTCTTGCCATTTTTGTCTAGCGAAACCCCAACACAACTCTCTAACCTTGTCCTGCAATCCCTGACGCCGCGAAACCTTCAAGCAAACAATCGAAGCTAAGAATATCATACGGAGAAAATAATTATAAATTCAAGC
>OJLY01000595.1_pt1 | contig 20705 bp, 17 predicted proteins | sample 1597031 | NCBI WGS metagenome assembly OJLY01 (sample SAMEA3904673, study PRJEB24821) | metagenome | biome: Builtin; feature: hospital; material: surface | place: USA | collected 2013-06-03
TGGACGATCTGGGCAATCGACTTCATCTGGTTCTGTCTCCGGGTGTGTGGGCCGCGTCCACGCGGCGGTTTCAGGTTAGGTGATCGGGTTCGCGGGCCGTCGTCGGCGGTGCCGCCCCCTCTCGGCCGACTCGTCGACTCATTGGTCGCTGTGGTGGGTTCATCAGTCACAAGCGGCACTGTGTTGCCCTCTCAGAAGATAATAACCATTATTACGTTAGGTTAGCCTAACCTCGCATGCGACTCAAGCCCCGTCTCGTGCGTTTGATAGACATTGCTGAAACCGAGATCGCGCAAAACCAGCACACCATTGAGTGACGCGTGGACGAAGACTCAGGATGGGCGCAAGAATCCGCAGGCGTTTTTAACAATCTTCTCGGTGAATCAGCCTGTAAATCCGGGGAATCCCCGTACTCAGGGGACGATCACTACCCCGCTGGAGTGGGAGCAGAAGGCTTCTCCGGATAAGCGCTCTGGTAATGGCCCGAAACCGAAGGTGCGGGCGTGTCCCAAAATGGCACAGCTATGGATCCGGCGCTCGGTCAAGGGACTCCGGCGCCCTTTCACCGCCATCGACAATAAAGAAGCCAGCCAGGAAGAGAAACACCGCTACCGCGAAGAAAGCCCAGGATTCCCGCCGTCCGACCACCCCAAACATGACCCACCCCAGGGCAAAGAACGCCACGCCCAACAGGCCCAAGACAAGCGCCGCGACGGAGTTGAGGCGGACATCCCGGTCGTTCATGCACCGCATCCTAGGTTTCGCCATGACGTGAGGCAGCCCAGCTGATTTCTGCGTTCATAATCAGAAACGGCCTATAGTTGACGTGTCATAAATTTTTTACGCGATAAGGGAGGACACGATGACTGCAGAGACACAGAAGGATTGGGCAGGCGACGCTCAGAATGCGTCAAAGGACGGCGAGTTCAAGCGGGATACGAACTACGTCGGTGACCGCATTTTTGCGTCGATAAGCAACGAGGCTCTGCACTAGCCCGTGCAACCGCACCGCTATCGCCTCATCGCAGCACGTGCCTACCCTGGGCGCATCGCGCTGTCATCGTGCGGCGCCCGATGGGGCTGGAAGATGTGATCTCCATGGGCTTGGCTGCCCCGACCCACGACAAGCGCTCCTGGACCTTCGACCTGGATCCGGGCGGCACCTTACCGGAACAGGGAAAACATACATAGTCTGCGCCATCGGCGTCGCCGCTTGTCAGGCCGGATACTCCGTGGCCTACTACCGGCTGGACCAACTCGTAGACATGTTGGCGGTCTTCTCACCGACTGATCAAAACTACCTCGATAAGATGCGGAAACTGATCAATGTCGATGTCCTTATCATCGACGATTTTATGACCATGAGCATCAACCAGCGCGGGCAAGAAGACCTGAGCAAGATCATATTCGACCGCGACGGTCGGCTCCCAACACTGATCTCCTCCCAATCGGCCGCCGCCTATTGGGTCGAAGCCCTCCCCGACAGAGTCGGAGCCGATTCACTCGTTAGCCGCCTCAACAACGGCCACCGAATCCGCATCGGAGACTTCGACATGCGCAAGGCCACCGCCCCAATAGAACCGGACGAATAAAGCAAACAGCCGGGCCGACTCCGTCGGCCCGGCCCCAGTACCAACTACCCGGAACCCGGCAGTACCGGGTCTCCGGAACACCGGTACCAAAACCCGCATCTGACATCACGTACCGGAGGCCATCAGGAACGAAGTAGAAAGAAAGTTAAAAACTCCGCGGTTCCAATGCGGCGTTAGGACCTCGACTTCCCTGGTCGCACACGGGCACATAGAAGTGCTCGAAGATGATTTTGAACGCCTCAGGAAACACATCCGCTTGCTCTCTGGACCGGGCTACACTTTCCAAGGCGGCATGGCGAAGAACCTTGGCGAGTACACCGCCATCGCACATTGTCTTGCACTCCTTGAGGACGATCCCAGCGTAAAGACTGCGATCATCATCGATGACGGCGACGCGAAAAAGCTCATCAACAATCGCCAGGCGGCAACAGTCTTTAGCACCGAGGCAGTACTCCTGCGCTGCGCACAGCTTCACATCCTCACGGATCACGGCAAATCACTCACTGCAACGATTGGGGCATTCAGTTCGCGTCATTGAAGTAATCCAAAGCTTTAACTGAGTCCGGACCTGACCCCTTTTAAGCAGCCCCTGCCAAGGGGGACCACAAACCAGCAAGGCGCGACAGGGCACTCACTTAGGGGGATCACGTTAATGTTTATGCAAATCTATTGGCTCGTTGGTTGGCCAGGTTGTTGGATTTACATGAATCTTGAGAAGACGGGCGTCTACCGAATTAATAGCATCGATAAAAGTCTGGTTGGACTCCCGCTGCGCCTTATCTACGCCCAACAAAGCCTCGAAAACAGCGTGAGAGTTGAATGGGATGAAGGATTCACCATAAAAATCCCGCTCCAACATTGCCGGTCCATACCATGCCGCCATGCGGTGTTCCCAATAAAATTGAGTCACGCTGGGCAGAAATTCCGGAGTAAAGCCACCTATCTCCTCGAGCCACTGAGCGAAAAGGGGCTCAACCTTTTCGAGATACCGCTTCATCCCCATGGAACTTTCAATTTCTCTCTTTGTTTTCTTAGGGAATCGCTTTACATACATCTGGGCAACAACTGATGGGTCATTTCCGTCAGTAAGTCCCAGCGCCTCAATATCGGTGTAATGCCCGCGCCCAAGCTCCATAAGATTTCCGCTCACGATCGCAACTTGAGGGTCGTCGAAGTACTCGGCCATTCCTGCAACCCATTTCTTATGATGCGAACCATAGTTAGCACTATCAAGTCGGTTCGAAAGCATTGGACTAGCTTTCTTCACTGGTGGAACCGCGTGTTTAACACCCACGAGCTCCGCAAGGTCATTCGCAACCAGACGATCCACCTTGGTATCACTACTTTTCGCGCCATACGTAAAAGTCTCAAACTCAATTTCAGCTTTAACAGCTGCTGCCAAAGCCAAACGGGAGTCGAAACCAGCAGTCATCGCTACGGCGATGGTCCGTTCCTCGGACAACTTTGCAAGAGCGTTTGCCGCTGAAGAAATCGCTACTTCAGCCGCATCGGCGGTCGATAGCTCCGTTAAATTTCTATTGGGCCAGTATCGGTAAAGTTGATTTTCACTAACCCTATAAACAAGATTTGCCGTAAGAATCTTAGTACGCGCGTAAGGCGTACGGTTTCCTGGGAACCCGAGCCTAGCAGGTAGATCAGAGGGCTCCGAACTTCCGCCAAGGATATACTCAACCAACGGGGCGTGAGAAGCGACGACGCCGCCATTCTCTGAGTAAAAGATAGAACGGGTAGCAGTCGCATCAGACACAATCGAAATACTCTCAGCACTGCCGAAGAAAACTGCATAGCGCCCTGCGACCCATTTGAGTACCTCGAAAAACTTCTGCTCGCCTTGAATGAATGCATCGAGAAGTACAGAGCTAGGATGACCGCTTGTACCATTCTGAAACATTGCCTCGCCCAAAACAACGACAAATGTTCCTTGATACGTTGCGGCGTCTATCTTTAGCCAGGGGTCGATCCAAAGGTTCTCAACAACGGGAGCCTTTACAAAGCCCTGCGGCGGATAGAAGGGTCGGTCAGCGTACGCAAAACCACGTGGGAAACTACTTTCAAATTCAACCATCACAATTCCTTACATTGGCCTGCCAAACAGCCCGCTCACTTCTACTAATCATAATAGAGTTCGAGACTTTGAGACCAAGAGACTTCGCTAATTCGCGGCACTTCAATCACTGCCAGGGCCTGTATAATCATGAAATATTCTAGCCGATCGCGCCGCACTCATAGCAGTCGAAGTAGTCGGAAAACTTCTTGCCTCTTAAGAGATCGAGATAAAGACGAGCCTCGGCATCGTAATACATTTGTCCCAATTCTTTGTCCGCTTCATCAAACAATTGACCGGCATACGTACCTCCCGGATGAGGCGTAATTTCACCCAAAACCACTTGGTTCTGTGCCGAGAGAAAGTCTATCCGCAAGAATGGGACCGGGCTGGCGAGTGAAATTTTTGTGGCATATTCGAGCAAAATTTCTGGGAAACCAGAAGTTTTGAGGCGCGTTCGGGCGCCATTCATCCGAAATTCACCGCCACTAGGGCGGTGGTAAAAATACTCGTTTCCGTCCGCGTGGAAGGGATCACGCTTAATTTCTTGCACTACACCGGGACGCCCATAAAATGACCAGACCTTAAAGTCGTGCGCTAACTCTCCTTCGTCAGATGTGATTGCCTGCTCCAACTTCCAAATAGGGAGTTTCTTCAGCTTCTCACTTTTAACTTCAGAGATAGCCTCATCAACAGACGAATATCGGTGGCGACTAGAAAACGACACAAGGTCCAAGTTCTCGTCAACAAAAAATACACCGTTCGCTGCAGAACCTTCTTCCGGCTTCAGAACAGTGTTAGGTCGAAGATTGATATTGTCGATGGTTTCTCGTTCTTGTAGAATCGCCGGCAACGGAATCCCCAGCCTTGCGGCAAACTCCCGGTCCGCAGTCTTTGAATTTCCACCAGGAGCAATCACTGCCCCGTTCCTCTTCAAGGACTTCTTCCACAGCCGAGTGTGAGCAACCGAAGATCTAAATGATACTCCAATGTCGAAACGCTCTAAGTCCATTGCAAACCTTGGACGTATATCTTTGACGCTCAAAGGAGAATAGGCGTCAGTAAGCAGCTTCTTCCGTTCTAAACCGCTTACGCCCTCACTCCTTTTGAGTGTACTGATACTCCTCCAGAGCTCACTTTTAGCAGCATTAAACGCCCGGACTTTGCTGCGAATGCCACGCTCTAGTTCCTCATACTCGCTTGAGCTCATTGAGAGTCCTTTCTCCTAGTTAAATGTCCATATAGCCTTGCAAATAAAAACCTGTGAATGATCGGCAGAAAGGCGACTCCGACTACGGTCGATAGCTCCCAGACTCCAGATGAGCAAATTAAGAGAGGCTTTCATTTTAGATCTCATCAGCCTTGCTCTGTTCAACCTCATCGACGTGGCCAGCACAAACCTCACAGCAAATTGACTAAAAAAATCGGTGCCGAATAAGCCAAAGCCGTCTCCTAATTACCCTGTTGGCAGCTTTTGCCAATCCGGTCAGTGAGGTTTGATTTAAATGCGCCCGAACTGCCGCCTGTGAGCGCGAAATAGGAAAATCCTCTAATTCAAAATTTAGCGCGGAGAACACGGATACGTCAGCCACACTAGCCTTAGGCAACTGTCGGTAATTTCGATATCTCTTTCCCAAGTCGTCCGAAGGCTTGTCTACACCAGAATCTTGGCTCAAGTGCATCGTGTGGACATACGAGACTTCCCGAGCATCCAAAATGACGGGATTCTTTTCGTCCGTTCTGGGGTGCGCGACCGGCTTGGGCTGAACTACACGCCCCTTAGGGTCAGTTACGCAGATCTTTAGCAGCCCCAAAGCAATCTTTGGCCGATACTCAATCCGGGGGCCATAAAATCTACCGTCTGAGTAGAAGGCCTGAATCCCCTTCGCCAATGTGACTACCATCCCGCCAAACTCAGGCTTTAGGTACTGCGAACACTGCCGGAAAAATGTCGGCGCGAGAATATCGTCGTCATCTAACCGGTAAACCCCAAATACTTCTCCATCACCAAACACCTCAGCACCGTAGTTAACGAGGCTCAGGCCTTTTCGATTCTGTGAAGTCCTCAAATCAAGTTTGAGCCACGGAAATTCTGACGCGGCTCTTTCAAGCTGCCTCTTGTACTTTGCCGGTAACTCTTCAGAATAGCTCACCACATGAACTAGGTTTACGTCCTTCGACGCACTATCAAGTATCGGGAGAGAAATATCGAAGAAAATGTGAGCCCGTTGCTCGAGCCTGCGCTTATCGAAAAGAGTCGCCCTGTATGACTCCCCATTGCCGCCACGGCTCTTGTTCTGTCTTGTGACCCTCCAAGAACTAGAATTCGGTTCGTAAAGGCTAAACCGTGTGTTTCCTATAAAATTGTAGGACACGAGTCCTCCTTATACACATCAATTAAAGCGAGCCAAGGATTTGTGTAATCTTTGTGCTAAACGCTTCTCGGCTAAACCGCTCCTTCAGTACCTTAGCCGCTATTCGTTGTTGTTCAGTATATAGGCTCCAGTCATTAAAGTACTTCCAGATCATCTCCTCGACCTCGTCAATATCGCAATAGACAGCAGCACTGCCAAACACTGGTTGGAAATGTCGAGGCAGAATTACAACCAAATTGCTAGCGATTGCTTCGAGGATCGATCGACCAAAAGCTTCAACAGCCTTTGAATTTTGGAAAAACACATAGAAGTCAAGTGAGTCCAGGAAGTCGGAAACACTAATCGCGTCCCGCTCTAGCACGGTCCAATTGTCTGGAAATGACTTACGCTTTAGTAGCCTCGAGGGGGTCTTTCCTCCTCCCATGACGCGTACCTGAATATCGCTAGAAACTGGGTACGCAAATTCGACAAGTTCTTTACTCTCTGGCCATTTCATTTCATCATCGCGCGAGTGACGACCAATGACTGGCTTATTTCCACGCTTTTGGCGTGGTACTGCTGTTTGCCATTCAGAAATCGAGAGGATTCCAGGGAAATCAAAGTTTTCGAGTTCGTCTTCAGCCAAGTAAGGTTTGATCGCTTCTCGCACCTGGGGACCTTGAGGCACCCACGTGACAGCCTCAGTAAAACAAGATTTGGCCTTCCTATGACAATCGCGCACCAAATATCTGATATCAGTGCCATCAAGCTCTGATGGAGCTTGATTTGCAGTTACAAACATTCTCTTGATGCGTAGAGCCGACGGACGGTCTGCCATAAACTGCAGAATTGGAGGATACCTAAGTATTAGGAGATCTACGTCAATCTCGTCGTCAAATAGCACTTCATCAACGTAGCCAGAATTTATCAGCTTTTGAATTTCAGGTGCCAAGAATTCGACTTTAGTGGACATAAACCGTCCGGCCTCTAGATGAAGAACGGCTACAGAAATTTGGGCCGCCTTAAGCGCATGTATCTCTTCCAGCATAGACTTCTGTGGCCCACCCCATTTGCGCCAATCACCAGCAAGAACAACCTGATAGGATTGCGGCGCCTTTTCGTCCTTCCTAAATCTACGAGGAACTGCAATATGAGGCAGAACGCCTTGATCGACGTCTAGCTCTTGCGGTTCTGAATTTAGGTGCCACCACTGATAGGCCGACTTAAATTGGTTTCGAGCGGGGTGGCTCCAGCCCGCCGCAAACTCACTGCGAGAAAGGCTATCCGAAAGAATTCTGACGACTGTCAGCGGTTGATGAATTGTCTCAACCTTTTGTTCAAAGCGCTTTTCAATGCGCTTTGCAAGCTCCGTATCGGCGGCCTTCCTGGTCTCCAGAAAGCCTCCGACCTTGCGTAGCTGCTCAGTTCGAACCATTAATGAAGACGCATTGCTGTTTATGGACTTATATCCGAGGCGTAATCTGCTCAACTTTTCGTTACAGAGAACAGCATCAACTCGACACCCAACAACAGACGGATTTCCCCTCAAGAATTCAACTTGCGTTTCTAGCCGTTGTGGGTGAGACCAATCATCGTCGTCTTGCCCTGTATAGAACTCTCCCTTCGCTGCTGAAAGGCCAACGTTTCGTGCAGCATATGTTCCTGCGTTTGCTTCCAAGTGAATTACTTGAATTCTGGAGTCAAGGGATTGAAGCTTCTCAAAGGTCTGTCGATACTCATCACCGGAAGCATCATCGACAATGATCAGTTCAATTGCACTAAGCGTTTGCGATAAGATTGATCGAACTGAAGTCAGAATTTGCCGATATTCAGGCTTATAGGCAGTCATAATCACAGAGACCATTGGGGGAACATCAACGCTCTCCGGATGGTCATCGCCCATTTTGTTTCGGCTGACGGTTAGTGCGTCGAATGGCGGTACATCGGCATTTGGCAAAAGTGAAACTGGCCAAAGATCGTTCTCGAGAAATACCTTATTGAACGATGCCAACCACTTATCGACTAAACCGTCAGATACACCACTACTGGAGTCTTCCCGAAATGGTGAGTTAAGCTCAGCCTCCAAGTATGAGTACTCGAGATTACGAATGTCTTTCCACTTAGCCAGGAGATCGGCTGCGTGCTTCGCTTTCCCGTTCAGCAGCGCGTACTGCACTTCAAGAAGCCTTGCTTTTCGATTCTTCTTGTCCGCGGGCCTAACCCCATTTACAGCAGACAAAAGCCAGGCGCCGATCCTTGCATCCCGTTCATCGGTGCTAGCTAGCAAAAGAAGCCTAGCAGCATCCTCGATTGGCTTCGGAGAATACGAGCTACCGTTCGCTTTCCCGAAGAGCCTTTCTTTAACACCGTTAATCCCCGCTGACGAGTAGGCGTACACAACAATAGACCTTAAGTCATTCCACAACAACTGATTGTCAGTGGCTTCCATCGACAATACGTCGAGGAACTCTAACGATCTATTCCGTATGGCAGTAGCAAAGGCTGCGTTCGGTCGCCGACGCGATATGTCTGCGTAGTCCGCAAGCAAGTCTCGCTTCTTCAAATCAAATCTATTCCGGATCGATAGGTAATCAGAAAAGCTATTCTGCCACGTATTCACTTTATGACCTCCTCATAGCACCGGTGGTTCGCACAATTAGGGCTTCACTCATCGCCTAGCTCCCGAACAAGCTCCTCTGGACTCCACATACCTTTCACAAACGCCAATCCTCTGGCCGCCTGCTCGTCATATAGGAATTTGTCTTCCCATAGCCTTTCGATTACTCCGCTGACCCCCTTTGGGGAGGCATAAATGGCTGAGTTTCCGAAATACGCCCTATACCGATAAGGGAGAATCACAACCTTTCCCGATGCCTGAGCCTCGAGTACGCCGTCGACTAGGGAAAGCCCCTGCTTCTCACCGAACGGAACCCAAAAGTCAATTGAATTTAAGAAATGCGAAAAGCTAAATCTCTCAGGACTAACGTATCGGCATTCGCTAAGTAACCTAGTAGCCTTTTCGGAAAGCACTGGCGCCGCCCCGTATAAGGAAACTTCTGTAACAGCGTCATTGCAGTAAACCGATTGAATATCCTTAAGCAGTGACGGCCACATCGATTGCGAAGCGTTTGAATATCGCCCGATAACTGGTACCTCGCGCCATTCAGAGGATGTTGGAACACCTTCCGTCACGCCAAGCGCGCTGCGCCAGACCCTGTTCTTACCAGAATTGAAATGCTTAACCTCGGCGTTGGGGAATAGGCGCAGAGAGTTGCGAACGACCGTAGACTCATCGTACAGCCTTCTAGCATCACCTGCTTCCGAATCTTGCCAGAGAATCAACAGCCTCTTAACGTCCAGCTTCGAAGTCAAGTTTTCGCAGTACTGCAGCACCGAGGGGTCTGGAACAATGAGGTTTGCCACCGTTGCGACGTCTTTCAAAGCCAAAATCTCAACGTTGGTATGCTCTGCCAACTCAAGCGTTTCTTCTGAAGGAATTCCAGTAGCAGCTTGATGGGGCGAAAATAGATTTACGAGTCCGACTCTCAATCCTCTTTCCGCGGCGATGCGCGCGTCGCGCATTACCTTGTGCTGCTGGAATTCATCCATTGAAAAGTCTGCAGCAATAGCCACGTCAAAATGCCCAATGGTCTTTCCTCTCATGCCTGGACGCATGTTTGCTGGCGTCGGCATCGCTTCAATCTCTTCTATTGCCGGCCAATCAAGCGACTTGTGAATGCGAGAAAAGGAAGCATGGTAGAACAATCGAGAGGGATCTTGGTAGCCCCGATTAATTTCGCCTGACGTCAGCGACTGATCATGCGTCCTTGTAAACGACAATGGCAGAGGACAAACAATCGCCACCTTCGTATTTCCGAAACGTTCGAGGCGCTTCTTGAACTCTTCGTCCGCGCCTCGATTGATCTCATGCCAGGCGCCGAGCTTATCGATCAACTTCCGCTCAAGCATCAGAGAAGAGTAATTGGCCTGGATGTATTTTGGGTTGGAATTGATCCTCGTAAACTTCAACCCCTCGGTTACTCGGATATGGCGGGATACACAGGCCTTCACCTTGGGATTATTCATCAAATATTTCGCTTGGGTTGCAAGCTTCTGAGGGTGAGACCAATCATCGTCATCATGTACGGTCACAAAATGACCGGTTGAGTGCGCTAGTCCGAGATTACGAGCAGGATATGCACCAAGATTTTCACCCTGCTCTAGAAGAATTACATCCTCATATCGTCCGCAAATTTTTCGTAGATCGACTACATTTTCGCGACTAGAACCGTCATCAACAACGATGATTTCGAGATTCTTCCAAGTTTGATTGACCAGAGACTCTAAGGTCGTTTCAATTCTTGAAGCACCTTCGAAAGTTGGAACTATCACCGTGATCTTTGGACCTTCCACGGTCCGTGGAGGAACCAAACCAGACGTCAAGTTGTCGATGCTCAACCCCAACTTTGGGTTTCGCAATCGGATTCCTGCAAACCCACTCCGCTTATATATAGCAGAAACATGAGAGAGCCAAGCTCGGCAAGAAGTTTCTTCTGCCATCAACTGATTGGCGATTGTAAAATCCAGCTGCAGTGGAGCTTGCATTATCTTAGATTTCGAACGGCAAAGAGCTACAGCTTCGTCGAACTTTCCTAAAAGCTCCAATACCTCAGAAAAAAGAATTAAATCTCGCGCTTTTAATATCGAATCTTGTCCCAGCGCGAAAAAAGCTTTGTAGATGTATTCAGCGGTTAGCAAGTCGCCATTGTCAAACCGTTGGTTTGAGATTACACGCGCCAAGGCGGCGACGCTATCCCAATCCCATGCTTCTACGTCTCGAAGAGCACCTTCGTCACCTGCTTCACAACTTCTTAGCTTCGACATTAGCGAGTTGATTCCACCCGATAAACCAGACGCCTGAAAAGCTAAGCTATCTCTCACCAAAACACTCCGGTTACGGAGTGCGAATTTTTCCAACTGACCGATCGAATTTGAATGTACGGCTCCGGCATACTCAACGCTGTTTGCAGGGACACGGCTTAGAAATGGCCGTTTCGTCGAACTATCACTAGAAAGTATATCGCGGTTCGACCGCTGGTTGCTCCGTCCCGACTCCTTTCGTCGAGCATCAGATGAGCGTTTGGAATCCTTGACTACAGATTTACGTGAACCAAACTCGGTGCCGCCGGCTTGCATTTGAGTGCCTTCGGATGGTCTGTCTCTGAGTTCTCGCGTAGTATTGCGAACTTCAAGGATCGCTCTACTAATACGCCCGACCGATCTAACAAGGTACCGGTGAGTGACGGCCGATAGTAATACAACTGCCATTAAAACCAGCAGGATGGCGACTAGTCCCGACTCGAGGCGCCAAAAGGTTAGCAAAATGCCTACCACAGCAAGCAATATTCCGACTACCGCCACTGCTCTCGACTTGTTCATTTCTTCTCTTTCCAGTTAGTCGTGCTCGGCCGGTTGTTTAGAAGCTAAGGACGCAAATAGAAGCGCCGCTTGCTGAGCACCCTTCCCTTCGTTTACATCGGCCATTCGAGTTTGAATTCGAGTTCTCACGTTACGATCCGATAAGAGAGAAATCTTCTCTCTAAGCTCGTCCGTATCGAGCGCGAATACACCTAGCCCAGCTTCAGACAACCCGCGAGCTCGCGCGACTTGATCATCTGTCTTCGTCAGTTCATTTGGCAGAAAGACTCCTGGAAGTTGGAACTCGACAGATTCCTGAACCGAGTTATATCCCGCAGCAAAGACTCCGAATTCGAAGGCTCGATATACGCGTGACAGCGGGTAGTAAGAAATCGAGTGGGCATTCCGCAACGATGCTCTTTCGGACAAGGGGTTTTTTACCACTACGGGCACCCAATCACTACCAAGTGATTGAACTGCGGATAAGGCTACTTCGAGTGCACTATCGATCGAGTTTATTCGGCCGGCGCCGAGCTGGACCAGCACTGCCTTCTTCCCTTCAGGAATATCGAGAATAGCCCTAGCTTCTTCTGCAGAAAACTGGTCGGAGGAATCGCCAAGTACGATTGGGTTAACGTACTTAACTTCGATATGAGGACCGCAATCAACCTCTTCTTGAAAGCCGTAATCTTTGGGCACAACTACATAGTCGCAATACGGTCGTGCATTATGACGTTGTTTACTTCGGGCATCGACATCCGGCTTCCAAGCACCACGTTGAAGCCAAGTTAACTTCACTCCAGCTTTACGGCAAGCCGCAGTTACGCCGCGATATACGTAAGTTCCATCAAATACCACTAGGTCCGGCTCAAAGCTCTCGATTGTCGCTTCTAAATGTGCCTGCATGAAGCGGTTCCAAATTGTTCCCGACATACCCAAGTCACCGTAGGACGGAAAATATAGGATTTCCCGGGGATCTCGACCAATTGTCTTATACGCAGAAGACATTGTATAGATAAGTACGTCGGCATCAAGATGATGGGCCACAGCATTTAATCGCGTTAGATGCCCTAATCCCGCACCGTTACTGGTCACCAAGAGCATACGCTGACGACTATTCTGCTGCGGGAAAGCTTCAGAGATCCTTCCCTTTAGCACGTCAAAGTTTGCGCTTGATGGCGCTTCCATAACGCCTGAAATATTTCTTACCATCCGCAACGCCTTTTTTAAGCGCGCTGAATAATAACCGAAAGATTGTCGCATTCTATCGTCACTGCCTCATAAAAGCCACCCGGCCTTCGCTATGTGCAAAAGCCGGGTGGCAATTCTCAAACTATAGACGATCTGACGGTTCGTCGATGATTCCGCAAGTATCCAAGAACAAGCTAGAACCCTTTTGAAGAGCAGACGCATCATAGGGAGAATGAGCCTGCAGCAGTACCACGATGTCAGCATCTGAAACCGCCTCTTGCAGGTCCTGTTCAGAAGTAAGGCTTTCGCCGCTTCCAATGTTCCAGACTGGAACGAACGGATCGTGGAACCGTACATTGGCTCGCCGCTTAAGTAGCTCTCGAGCAACTGGAATAGCTGGCGATTCCCGCTGGTCTGCAATATTTGGCTTGTAGGTAACTCCGAGCAGCAAAACTGTCGAGCCATTAACAGCTTTCTTTTGATCGTTCAGCTTCTCGGCGATTCGCTCAACGACATAACTCGGCATGGAATTATTAATCTCTTGAGCAAGCTCAACGAACCGCAATGGGTACCCCAAACGACGACGAACCTCGTAGGACAAGTAGTTCGGGTCAATCGGGATACAGTGACCGCCGACACCAGCGCCGGGAGTAAACTTCATGAAGCCGAAAGGCTTGGTAGCAGCACCTCGAATTACTTCCCAAATATCAATTTGAAGTTCATGACAAACACGAGCCATTTCGTTAACCAACGCAATGTTTACGTGACGGAACGTGTTTTCCAAGAGTTTTGCGGTTTCCGCTTCCTTCACACCGCTAAGGGGAACCACTTCGTCAACAAAGGACTCATAGAATTCGACGGTCTTCTCCGCCGCCGTGGCGTTAATTCCGCCCACCAGCTTAGGAGTGTTCTTAATACCGAATTTTTCGGAACCAGGGTTAACACGCTCAGGGCTGAACGAAACGTAGAAGTCGCGCCCTGCCTTAAGCCCCGACTTAGCCTCCAGAATCGGAACACAGATATCCTCTGTAGTACCTGGGTATGTAGTTGACTCCAGAACAACTAGGGCCCCCGACTTGATGTTCTCGCCCACCGTCGCAGACGCAGACTCGACATACGCCAAATCAGGAGCACCTGCCTCGCCAAGAGGCGTTGGTACGCAGATCACAACGACATCAGACTGTCCAACCACCCCAGCATCGGTCGTTGCTTCGTACCCCTTGTCCAACATTTCTTCAATATCACCGTTAGACAGGTCGTCGACGTGGGACTCACCACTATTCAGTTTAGCCACGGTCGCTTCGGAGACGTCGAGGCCAAATACTTTCCATCCTGAAAGGGATGCTTCCTGAGCGAGTGGAAGCCCCACATACCCCTGGCCAACAACGGTTACAGTCTTAGTCAATTTTTTCTCCTATGAGCAAAGCCCGATTAAGAAATCAAGTCGTCAACAATTCCTTCTTAGATTACCCTACCGCGCTCGCACCTTCACCACTAGGGCTAATGAGTCAATTCTTCAAAGGTACAAGCAGCTTCGAACCAAAGCTGATGAAACCGGTTCCTATGCAGGATATAGGACCGGTAGCTGACCAACCTTCAACTAGCAATACAATTTTCCCCGGTCGGAAGTATCTCAGAATAGCTCAACAGTACCTACATCACTTCCGAAACTTACGCCCGACAATCTAATGCATCTCTGCGTGCTAGCAAGTTCTGTGAAGCCCAACTGCCTCAAGATTAGAGGCTGACTTCGCCTATCATCCTGAAGGGAATTTAAGCCCCAACGGACGACTCGTAATTCCTCAGCCGCCGCGATTTCATCAGCAGGGCCTGTCACATTTCCACTAGCGCCAGCTCAACAATCCATTGACTTTGGGCATTTCACAATAGAGCCCAAGAAACCCCTCTTGTCTTCAGCTTGCTTCTCGTCAAATGCACCCAGTCCCGATGATCCCTACTTTCGAAATAGATTCTCGGCTCACCGGCAATCTATTGCGGATATTGCGTGTTGAAAAATCTTCTTGCTTCACTATCAAACAATATGCTCGGCCTCTGATAGTCCACTTTAACTTCCTCGATGATTCGGGCCGCAGTATCCAAATCCTCTTCAGCGCGAGCTTTGTTCCAACGCTCATAGGGCTTCGATATTTCTCGTACCGACCCATCAGAAACGACTTCACCATCATTAATCCAGATAGCACGGCTGCAATGCTTACGAATGCTCGATGCAGAATGTGAGACTAACAACATTGTTCCCGTTCCGTCCAGAAACTCATCCATCCGCTTTTTCGCTTTCGCAGCGAATGCGGAATCTCCTGTCGCAAGGGCTTCATCAATCAATAGCACTTCGGAAGGCGCAGCAGTTGCAAGGGCGAACTTCAACCGCGCTTTCATACCTGAAGAGTATGTTTTCAAGGGTCGATCTGCGGCCTCTACCAAGTCCGCCCACGCGATCACTTCCTTTGTCAGCGCCTCCGCCTCACCGGTACCCATTCCTTTTGCAAGAAGACCCAGCTTTGCATTCTGAGTACCGCTCAAATGACTTTGTAGCGCACCAGAAACGCTCAGAAGGGTCGGCGCTGCGCTAACCAAGACATCTCCAGATGTAGGTGCGATACCCCCAGAGATAATATTCATTAGCGTTGATTTTCCGGAACCATTCTTCCCCAAGACTCCGATCGCATCGCCCTCGTGAGCGACAAAAGAAATTGATTTTAACGCTTCAACTGTCGTCCATCCGCCACGATTAAACAATCCCCGAGCCGAACCTGCTTTAGTTAACTTGTAGGTTTTAGTGAGGTTCCGAACGACCACCGTTGCGCTATTGGACATTTGCATACCTCTCATCAGCGGACCAAAAATAGACGTACCCTAATATCGCCACCCCGAAAGACCAGGCGCTCAGGTAGACAAGGGTGAAAAGTCCCGGCGATTCCCCATCAAGAACGAAACACCTCACCGCAAAAAGGAATTGATATATGGGGTTGAGATACATTATCTCCATCACAACGCGATGGCCAGCATATCGATCGATTGTAAAAAATATTCCTGAAACGAAAAATAGAGCTCTAGTTATGAGCGATATCGGAGTACGCATGTCAGGAATAAACGCAGTAATTCTGGCAACAAAGAATGTAATTCCCAAGTTAAAAAATTGCATGAGAATAAACAATGGCACGACGAATATTGCCTGCCAATGAATACCGCTGCCAATCTGAAATAAGCTTGCAACCACTACGGCAACCAAGGCGGGCGCGATAGAGTCCAGCAGTGTCTTCCAGCCATTCGAAAACACAACCGCTGCTCGGGGAAAATTAAATGAAGTAATCAACGCTCTAGCACCTTGCACCAACCCTGTTCCGGTCGCGAATCCCCTAGTTGAAAGACGGTAAAACACAACTCCGATTGTCAGAAATCCTAGAAAGTTGTCAATACCGCGATTAGTCTTCAAAACAAGTCCGAAGACCAACCCATATAGCAGCACCTGCAAGAGTGGGTCGAGAACTATCCACGCTTTTCCCAAAAAAGTATCACTTCCACCCCTCAGAGCACGGCCTCGAGCCTCAGCTAGGATGAAGTTCTTCCTGCCCCACAACTGACGCGTATAGTCTGCTAAGGACGGCCGCGCTCGGAGACGTTGCAGTTTTCCGTCGTCGACCAAGATCATGTTTCGACTACCCATCACAAATCAGTCTCCAACTCTGCGTTCCCCGTGAGCCCTGTGGGCTATCACTTTTCCGGTAAAGTCGAGCAAACTCTTACCAAGGAATTCCTTTCGGATCCAGTCCAAATAGACACTATGCGCAACGAGCAAGACCGTCATCGTCTCCGGAGCGAGATTGTCCCGGTGAAGACAGAAGTTGACGTTTGAAAAGCCCTCTAGCTCCTTGGGCTTCTCGGCTACGTAAGGGTCAAAGGTATGAATTCGTATTTGCGGATACTTTCTTGCCAACCTGCTAACAATATCGATGCTAGGCGATAGCCTAAGATCATCAACATTCGCTTTAAAAGACAAACCTAAAACGTTAACTTCACGGCACCGGCCGTCCTCGATTTGTTCAGCGACCTTTTCGACCACCCACTGTGCCTTGAAGTCGTTCACATCCCGAGCAGTCTGGATAATACGGCTTCGATTGGGTGCGGCCCCCACGATAAACCACGGGTCAACCGCAATACAATGACCGCCGACTCCGGGGCCTGGGTCGAGTATGTCCACTCTGGGGTGGCGATTCGCCAGCTCAATGACTTCCAGCCCGTCAGCGCCAATTTCATCTGCAACCATCGATACTTCATTAGCGAAGGCTATATTGACGTCCCGGAAGGCATTCTCAGTCAACTTCGCTAGCTCGGCCGTTTTACTATCAGTTGTCGATATTTCACCACTACAGATTCCGGCATAAAGTTCTTTGGCACGTTGAATCGCCGCAGAACTATCGCCTCCCACGATGCGACTGTTTGACCGCAGCTCTTCAAATATCGCTCCTGGCAATACTCGTTCGGGACAGTAGACAACATGTACCGAATCTTGAAGTTCCTCCTCGAAAGTCAAGTCCGGTCTCTCGTGCACAAGCCGTTTGCGTAATCCTTCTGTTGAGCCAGGAGGAGAGGTCGACTCGATTACAATGAGTTCATCACCGACCAGCAAATTCGAAATCGAATCTACGGCTTCCTCAACCATCGACATATCGACTTTCTTGTCTTCGTTCATGGGAGTGGGAACTGCGATAATATAAGTTCGAGCCGCAACTGGTCGTAGTGAAAAACGGAGCCGCCCAGAAGATACCGCGTCCCGCAATCTGTCCTGAATCCCATGTTCCGGAATGGTACTTTCAGCTTGCGCTAACGCTTCGATCTTTGACCGATCATTGTCCACGCCCACTACGTTTGGCAATAGTTCCGAAAAGACTAAGGCTGTTGGCAGGCCGATGTACCCTAGCCCAATGACGCAAAGGTCCGGCCGTTCACAGTCTCCAGACAATTGAGTACCCAACATGCCACCTTTCATTCAGTCCATACGTCGCTAATTAAAGCTCCACCTACATTAGTCCATGTTCTTTGCTTAACCCATAAAAGGGCACTCCTTGCTTGATGCTTTCCTCGAGCCACTTCGTTAAGACATCTACTTAGCTGGTTGGCATCGCCGGCTGGAAAGTAGCTAGCTAAGCCCCCAGTTGCCTCTCTGAGTGCAGGAAGGTCGGACGCGACTACCGGTATGCCACGCGCCATCGCTTCGAAGTGTTTGATTGGAGTTACTGTTCTAGTAACAGCGTGATCTCTCCGCGGTAGCACAAAGATATCCAGCTTCTTATACCATTCTCCGATTTCAGCGTGCGGCTGTGGTCCCGCAAACCGAACGCGGTCTTGAAGTCCTAGGTCAGCAACCCGCTTTTCAAGAGAGGTCTTTTCCCCGCCTCCTCCAACTAAGAGCACTTTGAATCGTTCATCGGTAAGAGCTAGGGCGTCGATTAATATGTCAAAGCCTTCATATCCGACCAGCGACGAGACACTTCCAACGACAATTTCGTCTGCAGTGTTGAGCAACGAAGAATTGTTGAGTTGAGGCGTTTCTTCATTTGGACTCTCGTCTACTCCGAAAGCATTTGGCAAAACTATGGGTCTCGAAAGGGAGACTCCCCTTTCAGCGAATGACAATTGTGAGACCCTACTCAGGAAGATTTGAGCTCCCGACTTTGCGACAGCTTCATTTTCCTTCTCCCTAGAACGGGCATAGAATTCGGAAGTCTTACTACGGTTCTTAAATGGTGCTGCTAACCAAGTAGCCTCCGGTTCACCTCGCACTTCGTATACCCACGGGATATTCAAGTTGCGAGCAACCTCAGAGACAACGGAAGCCTTCTCGAAACTTGTCGTAGTAATTATTAGCTGTGCGCTACAATTTCTAGCTTCCCTTTCGAGCAACTTTACAGCTTGTCGACGTCGCGACCTAACGTTCCAGCAATATCTCCACGGCATAAGCCGGACAAGGCCTTGCTTTCGCTGATTTAAGCGGGTTTCTCTCTCCCACCGCCCAACTACCAAGGGATATCCAGCCCTCGTGCACACTCTTACAGGAATTCCATTTCGGCGTAGCAGAAATGCAACATTTTCTGTTCTAACTGCATAGCCCGAAGTGGTATGTGGGAAGGAATTGGTTACAAAATATAGCGTAGGTGCACTTCTTGCAATTTTAGAAAAATCCTTAGAAGGGTAAATCGGAAAATTGAGACGCTCTCGAGCCTCTTTCAATCTTTCAATCTGGAAGTAATTCAAGAAACGATTCTTCTTCGAAAGACTTTCTAACCCTTCGGTAAAATTTCCCTCTTCGTAAAAGGTACTCCGCCTTTTCGAGTACCTCCAAGAGAGCAGGCGCCAATACTCGCCAGCTCGCCCAAAACGCAAAAACGCCTTTTCAACGAACTCATCGAAGTGAATTAGGATTTCATGTGCGACGAATCCCAGAAGAAAGTTGACTTTTTTTAAATCCTCTACAACCTTAAGAGGTTTTATCATTAGAACTTCCTTCTTTCACGCCAAACAGTGTGGCAAAGAGCTCTGCGGGTACATTTTCTTTTCGCTCTTTACGGACCCATTCCTTCGGTTCATTTCCCACAATCAACAAGTTCGGCTCTCGCGTTAGAGACTCCCATGCACTTGCCAACGAATCAGGCCGACCAGGCTCCACAACAATTCCAGCACAATTTTCGAGAATAATATCAGCCGTCTCCCCCTGTACAACAGCAGTAATGTGCATTCCTGCTTCCATCAACTCATATGTCTTAGAAGGTACAGCCCTTTTTAAGGGCTCCCACTCGGCCAAGTGCACCAAGGCAGTATCCGCCCACTGATAGCACTCCCGCAACCTTTCAGGACCTGCTTTACCCTCAAACGTTGCATCAACGCCCAACTCATCCGCAAGCTTTTCTAATGCCGCCTTCGCTGCTCCGTCCCCCAATAGCTTTAGGCTAATATCTACTCCCCTCTGTCTGGCAATATTCATCGCGTAGAGCGCATTCGATAGCTGCTGTGCCCTACCAATCGTTCCGGCGTAAACCACCTTGAGAGGTGCCTGTTTATTCGCGTTTTCCTTTTCAATCTCTACAGGACCTGGAAATACATTTCGAATAACGCCAATTGGAATTTCCGGATACCCTAGTTTTTTCCTTCCTTCTTGTAACTCCGACGCCAAAAGAGACGAAGTTAAAATCAAACCATCAGCTTTTTCCAGGCAGAAATTAACAACTATTTCGACCAGCAGAATTAGGACTTGCGCAGGCCCCTTACTTAGGAATTTTTCCCGAAGCGATGGTTCTCCGACGTCTTCATTCCACCGCTCCCAGTCCCTTAGGAGATCGGGCCAAGCGTCCCTCAGATCAATAATGTAGGGCTTCCCCAAAAAACTAGCGATCATTCGTGTAACAACAGCCGTAGGCAGAGCTGGAACTGTACCGATGACAATTTCGGGGTCAAATTCACGTAACAGCTGCTTCCTAGACACAGCAGCCCAAACCATGCCCAACGCAACCGTAGCCTGATTCAAAATCCTCAGAGTTAGCGACCGCCCCGCTGGGACAAATCCTGAACGAAGTATCTTTTCGCCGCTTTCCCCAAACTCAATATGTTCCGCCGGCTTAAACAGCCTTTGACGTCGCCAGGTCCGAAACGTCACGTTTCGACTAAAATTTGGCGGCGGCGCAATTACGAGCACCTCATGTCCGGCCTCGACCAGCATTCGGCTAAGCCATGACCACCTTCTCTGCGGCACGCTCGCTTCAGGAGTCCAATATTGGCTAACTACCAAAATGCGCAACTGCAACCTTCCTACCGCATCTACATTGGCAAACGGGCCGAACCCTTAAACACGTAAATTAAACATTACCACTCTTAGCACCATTCTCGATGAAGTCACAGAGACCACCACTCTAGACGCAATTATCCCCGCTGAGCAGCCAATTTGCTTGCTCTCCTAGCTCCCTATATAGTTATATCTCGTTGCACAGAGCAAGGCCACTTGCTTAGCAGCATACGCATAATCCTCCATAGCTCAGTTGGCAGAGCATTCGACTGTTAATCGAAGGGTCACTGGTT
>OJLY01000606.1_pt1 | contig 20488 bp, 16 predicted proteins | sample 1597031 | NCBI WGS metagenome assembly OJLY01 (sample SAMEA3904673, study PRJEB24821) | metagenome | biome: Builtin; feature: hospital; material: surface | place: USA | collected 2013-06-03
GCGACAAGGCTGAGGCAGAGAAGATCCTCGAGGAAGCGAAGGCTCGCTTCAAGTAGGCCGCCGCGTTCCGCACGTTGAGGGACGTTTCGATCAAATAGGGGTCCAAAACCAAAGGTTTGAGAGGCCTTAGTTGATCGAAACGTCCTTTTTCTTTGTCGCCGCGACAACTCCTCGTTCGTGACGTACGATTCGATCAAATAGGGGGCCGAAAACAGCGGTTTCTGGGGGCTTATTTGTTAGAAACGTACGCATCGGGGGCACATGGAAATTTTCGAGGGACGCGCGGGGACTCGCCGCGCAGCTAAGGGCCAAGCAATCAAGATTTGTCACGGTCTGTATTTATCTGCAGCGCCAACACCGCGCCAACTCGCTGAAATCGTCTCGCGGCGTTGGCCAGACTCAGCTCTGGACGGCTACTCCGCCGCCCAGCAGTATCTTGGCCAAGAGCTGACCTACCCACTTTATTTTCTTCGCGCTGGAACGATGGCATCGAGCGCGTTCTTTCGCAGTCGGCGGGCACGGCCCAAGGCACTGGGCAGCATGAACGGGGTGAACGTGTGCAGTCCACTGCAGTGCATTGAGGCGATGGAGCACGAAGATGCCGGAGCCTTCATTGAGGCTTTCTTCGCCGGGCCGCACGGGCGCTCGCGCATCGAGACCGAGCAGCTGGACTTTCGCCGCCTGCCCAAGCACACGCGCGAGGTGCTGGAACGGGCCATCGTCGGAGCGGATAGCAAGCCGGAGCGCGACCTGACCCGGGGTCTCGAGCCCCACGTCAAGGTCCGCAACAACGTGCGGGTTGGGCCCTACCGATGGGACTTGGTACTGGAGGAACACAAGGTCGCCATCGAGGTGGACGGCTATGCCTATCACAAGGGCGAGAACCGGCAGCGTTTCGAAATCGACCGCCAGAAGCTTAACGACGCCATCCAGCGCGGCTACCGGCCCCTCCACTTCACCGCCGCCACGATCGAGCATCACCTCGACGTCGCTGTTCACCAGGTCCTCGCGGTCATCAAAGGGCGGGGCGAGTTCGTGCCTCCACCTTGGAAGTGGCACCACTACTGGAGGTGGCAAGGCGAGCGTTGGGCAGGCTAGCGTTGCGGCTTACCAGCCGCAACGTGCCGACAACGAACTGGGCTGGCTAACGCTGCGACTTACTAACAATGCAGCTAACTAGCTGCAGTGGGAAGCGAGCCAGCCGTCGAGCTCGGATTCCGGGGCATCGGGGTTAATCGGGTCCTCGGCGAATTCCTCACCTGTGCGCGCCTTGTCCTTGGCAGTGGTGAGCATGAGCGAGCGGCCGTCCGGATAGTCCAGGACCACGTTGGCGGAGGCGTAGCCGGCGGTCGGCTCGCCGAAGGTGCGCACGTTGTCCAGGCCGCGGAAGGCCAGGAGGGTGGCCTCGCCGGAGGACGCGGTTTCGTCGTCGGTGAGCACAGCGACGGGAACCTCAAGCTTGCCGCCCGACGTGGTTGTCGGCGTGCCACCGCCGGTGACGGAATTGCCGTCGATGACCACCTCGGATGTGCCCATGCGGCTGACGAAGGACAGCGCGGGGCCGTCCGGCAGCAGCGGGCTTAAGCCCGCGTACATCGGGCCCATGTCGCCACCACCGTTGCCGCGCAGGTCCACCACAGCGGCACAGGCCTCCGGGTGGGCGGTCAGGCCTTGAGCCAAAGTGTCGGCATAGGCCTGGCCATCATCGTGGCGGCCGATGGAGGGCACGGTAGCGCGCAGGACGCCATCGTTGAAGTCGACCGAAGGCTCAGTGCTTTCGGCGGCCTTTTCCTTTTCGACGCTAAAGACTTTGGAGTGCTTGCCACCGGCGGCGTCGATGGCGGAATCGAGGAGCTCGGCGTTCGTGGGGTCCTCTTTGAAGGCCTCGCGGGCGCGCTGGAATTCTTCGCTCTCGCCATAGATTCCGGAGATCGCTGCAGTATCCACCATCGCGGTATTGATGCGCTTCTCGCTGGCATTGAAGAGGAAGTAGGGCTTGCCCAAGAGCGCTCCGCCATAGGAAGGGCCGAAGAAATACACGGCCGCGGCCACAGCAACAAGGGCAACAAGAAACAGTCCGCCGAAGATTTTCAGTACAGTTTTCATTCTTTCCTCCCTCCCGTGCGCAGCACGTAGCCGCGCAGGGGTTCAACAAGGACAATGGCTAGCAACGTGACCAACCAACCTATGGCCAGGAAACCGAAGGCCATGAGCATGCGGCCGAGAACGTCGACATCACTTTGATCGACGCTGGAGAAGAACATCAGCGCGGCGATACTGCCACCAAAGAGGAAGCCGAAGAAGCTCAAGCCCACCACCGGCCCCATGATGGTTAGGGCACCGGAGCGGAACTGGAATCCGCGCGGCACGCCCATGAGATCCAGGGAGCGGATGAGCTCCTTGTCCTCAAAGATGCCGGAAACCTGGCCCAGGATGATGGACATGGTGGTCAGTGTGAAGCCAAAAATGAGGGTTAATAGAACACCAGTGGAGATGTCTTTGAACACCACGTTCATTCCCTGGTCTTCCTTCAGGACCATGGCCAAGGCATCAGAGCCCAGGGGCGCGGCAACGAGGAAGCCCGTCAAGTATCCGAAGAAGCCGATGGCAGCACTCCGCTTCCATGCCGGGCGCGCATTGCCCGCTACGCGCTGGCAGGCCACGAAGTGCGCGTTTCCGGGAAAGAGGGACATGATGTGTGCGCCGAGCTGCAGGATGAAAGGGGAAATGAGGTTGATACTCATCACCATGCCAAACATGACCACGATGACCATAGCGGTCGGCGGCCCCGCCTTACCGGAGAGCAGAACACCACCGATACCTGCGATGATGAGGAAGACGATGACACGCCACCAGCGGTAGGCCGCGGGCATCTGGCGCTTGGCGACGCCCAGCGGGCTCACGCGCACGCGCTGCATGCCGGCGAGTGCGGCACCGATGGCCAGCAGGAAGAGCACACCCGCCACGGCGAGGTAGCCCCACCACGGGAGGAGAAGCTCGGACAGAGCAATGGAACGCATCTGGAAATCCAGCTGGGTGAAGACCGGCGCGACGAGCAGGCTGATCAGCCCGCCGAGCACGATGCCGATCACTGCCTGGAGGCCGGTCTCGACGATGACCATGCGCTCCACCTGGCGGGAGCTCAATCCCAACAGGCGCAGCGTGGCCAGACGCTGCTCCCTGCCGGAAGCACCCAGGACGGCGGCTTGGGCAGTGAGGTTAAACAGCGCCGGAAGAATGAACGCGCAGGCCAGCAGGGCCAGGGCGAACCACGGGTAGAGGAAGGCCTCCATCTCGTTGCCGAAGGCCTCCTGCAGAGCGGGCGCGGCATCCTCAACGTGCTGGGCGCGCTCCCAAAACATCCACGTACCGCCCGCCACCAGGAAGGCGATGGCGGAACCAATGGTCAGGCTCACAATTGCCAGAAGCGAGACAATACCCGTTCCCGAGCGCGCGCGAATCGATTCGCGCTGCAGGTCAAAGACTAAAGTCGCGGTGTTCATCGGATCACCTCGAGGCGGCGGTCATCGTGAATGATGCCATCGCGAATCTCCACGCGGCGCTGCATCCAGTCGGCCACCTTCGGGTCGTGCGTGACCATGACCAGGCTGGCACCCGACTGGCGCACGATGGTGGTGAGCATCTGCATGACCTCGTGGCCCGTGGACTGATCCAGCGCACCGGTCGGCTCGTCGGCGAAGACCACGCCCGGAGAAGCCACCAGCGCACGCGCAATGGTCACGCGCTGCGCCTGACCGCCAGAAACCTGCGCCGGGCGGCGCTCCGCCAAACCACCCAGGCCCAGCTGATCTAAAAGCTCCATCGCGCGCTTGCGGGCCGCACCCCGCCCCATACCGTTAAGCATCGCGGGCAGCGCCACGTTATCCACGTTGCTCAGCTCCGGCAGCAGCTGGCCATCCTGGAAGACGAAGCCGAAATTGCGCAGGCGGGTGCGGGAGCGGGGGCCGTCGCCAAGCGCGGAAAGCTCCTCATCCCCGTAGCGCACACTGCCGTGCGTGGGGGTGAGCACGCCGGACATGCAGTGCAGCAGCGTGGACTTGCCAGAACCGGACGGCCCCATGACGGCCACGAGCTCGCCCGGTTCAATGTCGAGGGAGATTCCGGCGAGCACCGGGCCGCCGCCGAAATCCTTGGTGATGTCTGTCAGGGAAAGTGTCTTTGCCATGTCTCTCATTCCACCGTGAAGGGCCCGCGGAAAGAACAGCCCTAGCGTTGCTCTTTAAGGTAGTGCCAGCACTACCCCTGTGATCAGTAGAGCCCGTTATGCTGAAAACCGTGTTCCGAAGAAAGCCCCAGCCCACCAACCATGAGCAGCAGCAAGCGGAGAAAATCGCGCAGCTCACGGCCTCGCGTCGCGCCATCGCGGATGCCTACGAGGTGGAGCGCGCACGCATCGAGCGCGACCTGCACGACGGCGCGCAGCAATACCTCGTGGCCGCGAGCATGAAGTTGGGCGAGGCTCTTCTCGACGCCCCCGCTGACCTCACCGAGCTCCTCACCGCTGCAAAGCAGGACGTGGACCGCGGCCTGAATTCCCTGCGCGCCACGGTGCACGGTATTCACCCACAGGTGCTGCAGGATCACGGCCTGGTCGCCGCGCTTGCCGACGCCGCCTCCTCCCACGGCCCCCACGTCAGCGTCTTCGCCCCGCATCCTCTGCCTGAGCTCTCCGCCTCCGTGCTGGCCTGCGGCTATTTCTTCGGCACGGAAGCTTTGACGAATGCGGCCAAGCATGCGCCGGGCGCGCCGGTTTCGGTGCTGGTGACCTCGGACGATTCGCTGCGCATCACCGTGGTGGATGAGGGCCACGGCGGCGCACAGGTCGTCCCCGGGCACGGCCTGGCGGGGATGGCCGAGCGTCTTGCTGCCTTCGGCGGAGAAATGTCTTTGTCCTCACCGCCTGGCGGCCCGACCCGGGTGGCCGGGTCCATTCCCCTTCTTCTCGATCGCGGACAGCCAGGAGTGTAAAAGATGAGCTTAAGGATTGTGGTAGCGGATGACTCCGCCATTCTGCGCGAGGGCCTAGCCGGCCTGTTGGAGCGCCGCGGGCACTCTGTAGTGGGCCAGGCTTCCTCTGCTCCTTCGCTCGAGGCTGTGGTGGATAAACTGCGCGACGACCTGCCGGACATCGTCATCACGGACGTGCGCATGCCGCCGGGCATGGGCGACGATGGTTTGAAAGCCGCCGTGAATTTGAGAAACGCCTACCCGGGCCTTCCCGTCATGGTGCTCTCCCAGTACGTAGCCCCTGCATATGCGGTGGAGCTCTTCGACTCCCCCGAGGCCGGCACCGGCTACCTTTTGAAGGACCGTGTCTCCGAGGTGCGCGACTTCCTGGCCAGCCTGGACGTGGTGGCCCAGGGCGGCACCGTCATCGACCCCACCGTGGCTCAAGCTCTCATGAGCTCCGGACGCAGCGGCTTGGGCGAGCTCAGCCCGCGCGAGCGCGAGGTTCTCGAATTAATGTCCCGCGGCAAGTCCAACAAGGACATCGCCGCCGAGCTCGTTTTATCCGCCGCCGCGGTGGCCAAGCATGTCTCCAACATCTTCACCAAGCTTCGCTTAGACCCCAGCGAGGACAACCGCCGCGTCAAGGCGATTCTGGAGTACCTCTCCACGCACCGTTAAACGCGCACGCAGGCCTGCGCGAGGCCAGCGCCCTGTGCGTCACTTTGACCCCTCACACGAACCGACGATCTAAGTGCCACAGCCAGATCCGTGACTTGCACCTGCGTGCGCTCTACCACAATTCGTTCTTCACCACTACGAATCACGCGGTCCTTCGCATCCAAATTCTGAGCAATCGTGGCCTAACTTTCCGCCCGGTTCGTGCTCCGATTCAGCAGACTGCGAGTGCGAACCTTCACAAGGTTGAGGTTCCATAGTCGGGCCTCATCGACCATAGCGAATTCGGTGGTGTCCTCATCCGAGATGTCCACTTCGATGGTGACAGCATTGTCAGCGGAAGAAATGACGGTGTAGTTAAGCCCTTCAAGCCTGTCAATTAAAGTGGTGACCGCTTCGCTTCTCGGGGAGACCGTGCCCGACAGCGCAGTAGCAATATCAACGAGCTTCTTTGCATCGGGTGCTTCATCGCCGCTGTCGATGAAGCAATATTGCTGAATCGGCGATCCATCCTCTGCAGGGGCAATGAAATGATCTTCCGCTGACCCAACTTTCGTAACCGTAAGCGTCCCCGTGACGTCTTCAAACGCTAGCTGCTCCCGTGGACTGCGGTTATTGCAGGCAAAGTGAATGGTGTCACCTTCCCTCTTGGTGATAATAATCCCTGCATCACCAGTCATGTATTCATAGGCGGGTTCCGCACCTTCCTGGTAGCTATGGAGGTACTCGTTAAAAACACTGAGCAATCCTGACTTTTGTCCGGTGCGAAGGCGGAAGCTTGCGCTATTGCTAACGCCGTCAGTAAGGCGAATGCTGTCTTCTGTCTCATCCTCAGAAAGAACGAACTCAGCGTGAAAAGCCTTGAGCCTCATTGCAGTGGATACCGTTCCTTGACGGACTGCAAATTCGAGGTTCACAATATATTCACTGTGAGGCTCGAGGTCCACGCCGATACGGCTTTCTATGGTAATGCCTTCGATTTCAAGCTCGCCTTGTCGAAGCTCTGTCCGCATCTCGGTAAAGCTTTGCATCAAAAATTTCCCTTTCAATTCGGATGAATGCTGAAACGTGGTGGAAAACCCGCTTTCGCTATGAAGAGAAGGCCGAAACACCGGATTCCTATGCAGCCCAAAGTACATGCCCAAAATCTCATACGTTGGTGCATTGGCTTGGGCGACTTCCATCCTTCACGGGTTCCGTTGATTGTCCTGTTCCAGCGCACTCCCAGCAGCCGCTCAGGCAGATGTGACCCAGATCGCCTACGATCGCTTTCAGTCTCAGAACAACAACCGCACCCCAACCCCGGAAGGAACCCACCGCTATGGAGCTGCAGCTCAACTTCGTGCACGTCGAAGCCGACATGATCTCGGATCATGATTTCCTGTTGAACTCGCTTCAGAGCCAGGGGCTGGATGCCTTTCGGACCTTCGACCCGAAGATGGAGGAGGTTGCGGCGACACTGACGGAAATCTTCGGTCAGGACTTCCCGGCGCATTCGGCCATTACGGTAACGGTGGAATCGGGCAACCTGGAGCTGCAGGACCAGCTCACCAAGTTGGCTTACTTGCACGGCCTCGTTGTCTTCCTCGGGACCACGGACATCCTGGTCAATGCGACGGGAATCGATATCAGTAGCGCAGGGCTCGCCTCCTTGACCAACTCCATGGGCACGGTGTGGCGGCAGGTCAGCAGGGAAACGGTGGACCGCGCGTTCGAGGATGCGATTCGCCTGCCCGTGGGCGAGCAGACCTGGGTGCAGGTCATCAACCACGGCTCAGACTCCTACGACTACGGGGTGGACATGTCCATGCGCCTGCTAGCAAACGGGCGCTGTGAGATGGTGTGGACCAGCTTTCCCGCCGCAGATGCTGCCCCGGTATTCCGCAGTCTTACTGTCGGCAGCTACGAGGAGGCCCGGGAACTCCTCCTATCTTTCAGTGACCACAACCCGCTGATTGCGGAGCTCGACTGGGAGCCGTTGGCCCAGCGCCCGCAGAAGAACTTCCTTGACGCCGGGTTCCGCCACGAGCTTCCGTGGCGCCGGCTGGATGCAGTGAAGGAGCTTCCCGCGGGCGTGATGGTCCACCTGCATGCCTGGCCCACGATGTCGCTGGCGTACGGACGGAATGCACAGGGACAGTGGGTAGCAATGGCCTACGATCACCTGGGCACCGAGAACGTGCAAACGTTCGACATCGCAGACGAGGCCATCGCGGTAGTGGAACACTATCTAGGCGGGAACGGAGAGACCTTTTTTGAGATTTTCCCCGCCTCGTCAGTCTCGGATCCGGCACCGTACACCACGGTCACTGCCATGGAGCTGCCCGAGCGCGAGGAGCAGTGGACTGAAGCATCGCTCTGCACGATGCACCGCATCCGCGCCACCCACAACGGCGAACCTGGGCCCCGGATGCAGCAGTTCATTTCTGCGGTAAACGCCAAGCTGGGAAGTGAAATCCTGCTCGCCGAGGAACACGTCGAGCCCCACGCCCTCACCCGGTTGCTGATCCCCGCTGAGGTCACGGCGGTCACCCTAGAGCGACTTGCCCACGTGGCCTCGAACTACGGCGTCTCTCTGGTGATGGATGACACCATGGCGCTGTACAACCCGTCAGGGCGGGCTTTGCCCAATGCAGAAAAGTGCACGTTGACGCTGCTATCCGAGAATCGCTACGCCAATACCTGGGAGACCACTACGCCGTCGGCAGTCACGGAAGCGGCGCTGCGCCTGTTCCCGGGTTGGAGGCTTAAGGTCATGTCTGGGCGGAATGTGGACTTTCAGGAGCGCTACGCCCTCGAAGTGCGGCAGCAGGATGGGGGTTTTGAAGTAAACCTGGCCGCCCCCGACGGCGGCATGTACGCAATTCCCGATATCCCCCTCCCCTACGCGTTGGAGATGATTGTTGAGTTCACCTACGGTCCGGCACAGATGGTTGACAAGGTGAATTGGGAGCGCAGCCAAACACCCGCAGATGTGAGCGAAGAAGAGCGCTTCGTGCTCAGCGGCACCCTTACTGGCCGAAACCCGTACCTCTTTGAAGAAAGACTTCTTAACGCCGTCCGGGGCGAGGGCCTCTCGGAGGTCGGCACCTGGGCAGTGGTCCATGACCGGCTGGTCCCCGGCGATTACTGCCAGGTCGACCGTGTGGAGCCCGCAGAGAGCGGTGCGGCGCGCTACCTCGTCGAGTGGGGCCACAACAACGGTGAAGAGGAACACTTCCAAATGCTCCTTGAGGACATCGACCAAGCCCTGTCGCTCCTTCATTGGTTTGCGCAGGGAAACCGCGCGGAGTTTGAGGCCCTGCCTTGGACGCGACAAGAGGGGCAACCGCACTAGTCCCGGCACGTGACTAGGGTATGAGGCATGAAAAACGTTCAACCAACCGAAGTACCAGAAGGCGCTCAGCTCATTGATGTCCGCGAGAATGATGAGTGGGCGGTGGAGCGCGCGAAGGGTGCGACCCACATCCCGATGAGCGAGATTACGGGTCGCATCCAGGAAATCGACCCGGACAAGGACATTTACGTCATCTGCCACGCGGGCGGCCGCAGCATGCAGGTCTGCCAGTATCTGGAGCATGCGCTGGGCTGGGACACCATCAACGTCGATGGCGGCACGGATAAGTGGAAGGCTGCCGGACTTCCCATCGAAACGGATTAATTGGCCTTAACCAATCTTTTGGGATTATTATGATGGTATGGCTTCCACGAATAATTCTGTAATCCCAACTGCCCTACTCGAATCCCCGTCGTTCCAGCTGGAGCGCCTCCGCCGCCGCACCCGCGATGGCGTCGAGGCTGCCCTGCAGACCAAGCAGACGACGCTGCGCGAGTACTGGGTCCTTACCTGCCTGGTAGACGCGGATGCCGCGTCGCAGTCCTACCTGTCCGAGACCCTGGCCATTGATGCCTCTGACATGGTGCGTCTTATCGACGCCCTCGAGGACCGCGGCTGGGCCAAGCGCGAGCGCGATCCGAAGGATCGCCGCCGCCAGATCGTCGCGTCCACCAAGAAGGGCGCGAAGGTCCACAAGGACCTGGCGGAGCTTGTTGCCACTGCCGAGGACGAGGCCTTGGATGAGTCCACCAATAAGCAGCTCAAGCACCTGCGAAAGTTGGCCAAGTCCATCATTGCCGCGGACGAGGACGAGGCATAAATGGCGGGCCCCGAATCGCTCGTCCCGCAGCAGTACCTTCTAGGTAGCGCGGCGCCGCGGCCGCGCACGCTGTGGGACATCATCACCACCACCGCGGAGATGCACCCAGACGCCGCCGCGCTGGACGACGGCGAAATCATCACCTACTCCGAGCTCATCCACGAGGTCCAGCTGTGGGCCACCGAGCTGCACGCCAATGGTGTGCGCCGGGGCGATCGGATCGGCATTCGGATGACCTCCGGCAAGCGCGAGCTCTACCTCGCCATTTTGGCGACCCTGGCGGCGGGCGCGGCCTACGTGCCTGTCGACGCCGATGACCCAGACGAGCGCGCCGAGATGGTCTTCGGCGAGGCCGATATCGATGGCGTCTTTACTGATGAAGGCTTCCGCTTCCTGCGCGATTCTGCGCGCCCAGACGCCCCCGACAGCTCCGCCGAGCAGCCGGCCGAGAACCCCAATGCCCCGCGCCCAGAAGACACCGCGTGGATCATCTTCACCTCCGGTTCCACCGGCAAGCCGAAGGGCGTGGCCGTGAGCCACCGCTCCGCGGCTGCTTTCGTGGATGCCGAGGCCAGCCTCTTTTTGGTCAACCACCCGCACGGGCCGCTCGGCCCGGAGGATCGTGTGCTCGCCGGGCTGTCCGTCGCCTTCGATGCCTCCTGTGAGGAAATGTGGCTGGCCTGGGGCCACGGTGGCTGCTTGGTCCCGGCGCCGCGATCCCTGGTGCGCTCCGGCATGGACTTGGGCCCGTGGCTCATCCGCCGCGATATTACCGTCGTGTCCACCGTGCCTACCTTGGCGGGCCTGTGGCCGGCCGAGGCGCTGGATAATATCCGCCTGCTCATTGTCGGCGGCGAAGCCTGCTCGCAGGAGTTAGTGGACCGCCTGGCCACCGAGGACCGCGAAATGTGGAATACCTACGGTCCTACCGAGGCCACGGTCGTCGCCTGTGCGCAGCAAATGCTGCCCGGCCGGCCGGTGTCCATTGGCTTTCCGTTGAATGGGTGGGACCTGGTGGTCGTCGATAAGCAGGGCATGCCTGTAGAAATGGGCGGCGTCGGCGAGCTGGTGATCGGCGGCGTGGGACTGGCGTCCTACCTGGATCCGGCCAAGGACGCGGAGAAGTACGCCCCGCTGGAGTCGATGGGCTGGCAGCGTGCGTATCGCACCGGTGACCACGTGCGCCTGGAAGAAGATGGGCTGTACTTTGTCGGCCGCGTGGATGACCAGGTGAAAATTGGCGGGCGCCGCATCGAGCTCGGCGAGGTCGAAGCCAACGTCGCGGCCCTGGATAACGTCTATAACTCGGCCGTGGCCGTACAGAAGACCCCGGGCGGCGAGTCCGTTCTGGTGGGCTATGTTTCCCTCGAGGATGAGGCCAAGGGCTTCGATCACGAGGCCGCGCACGCCCGCCTGGCCGATACCATGCCGGCCGCGCTCGTCCCGCGCATCTGTGTGATGGAAGAGCTGCCGGTGCGTACCTCCGGCAAGGTGGATAAGAAAGCCCTGCCATGGCCGCTGCCTGGAGTGGGCGTGGAATCAACCACGCTGACCGAGACTGAGAAGTGGCTCGCGGAACTGTGGGTAGAAACGCTCGGCGTGTCCGTGGAGGACGAGAACGCCGACTTTTTCTCGCTCGGCGGCACCTCGCTGGCGGCCGCGACCCTCGTGGGTCATATCAGGGAGCGCTACCCCACCGTGGCTGTGCGCGACCTCTACGACCACCCGCGCTTGGGCTCGCTGGCCGAGCTCATTGCGGGAGCCGAGCCACGCCCCGCGGCTGCCGACGTCCCCATGCGCGAGGTCACCAAGGTCGGCTTCGGCACCCGCCTCGCCCAGACCCTGATTCAGATCCCCGTCATGACGCTGGCCGCCTCCAGCTGGCTGGCCTGGCTCATGTTGGGGTCCACCGTGGCGGCATCGCTGGGCTTTGAGTGGGCTGCGGCCTATCCGTGGTGGCTGGTCATCGTCATGCTCATCGTCTTTGTCACCCCCGTCGGCCGCATCCCCATTGGCGGCTACGGCGCGCGTCTTATTACGGCCGGCATTAAGCCGGGCGATTACCCGCGCGGCGGTTCGACGCACCTGCGCATCTGGGCGGCCGAGCGCTGGGCTAATGCCTCCGGCGCGAGCTCCCTGGCCGGTGCCACGCGCGTGAATAACTACGCCCGCACGCTCGGCGTCAAGGTCAAACGCGGCGTGGATCTGCACTCCCTGCCTCCGGTTACCGGTCTGCTCACCTTGGGCAAGCACGCCGCCATCGAGCCCGAAGTGGATCTCTCCGGTTACTGGCTGGACGGCGATATCCTGCATGTGGGCGCCATCGACGTCAAGGAAGGCGCTCGCGTGGGCGCGCGCTCCACGCTGCTGCCTGGCACCGTGGTGGGAAAGTATGCCCACGTGGAGGCTGGTTCCACCGTTACTGGCCGCAAGAAGATCAAGGACGGCCAGCGTTGGTCCGGCTCGCCTGCCCAGAAGGTGGGCCGCTCCAAGCACCGCTTCCCGTCCCATACGCCAAAGCGCCGGCCGTGGTGGGTGGCTATCTATGACGCCACTTCCGTCCTGCTGGCCATCCAGCCGGTCGTGGCTCTGGCGGTAGGCGCGGCCGTCGTGCTCGCCCTCGTGCATTCCACGGGCGGCGATAGCTTCGTCGGTGCGGTCTTCTTCGCGCCCGTTGGCGCGCTGGCGGCCTTTGCCACCTATATGCTGCAGACTTGGCTGGGCGTGCGCATCCTCTCGCTGGGCATTAGCCCAGGCGTAGCACCCGTGCGCTCGGCCAAGGGCTGGCGCCTGTGGGCCATCGAGCGCCTCATGGACGAGGCCCGCACCAAGCTCTTTCCGCTCTATGCCTCCCAGCTGACCCCAGCGTGGCTGCGCTCGCTCGGCGCGGAGATTGGCGCCAACGTGGAAATCTCCACCGCGGTCATGATCCCCAAGCTCACCGAGGTCAAAGAGGGTGCCTTCCTGGCCGATGACACCATGATCGGCGGCTACGAGCTCGGCGGCGGCTGGATGCGCACCGGCGAGACCAAGGTGGGCAAGCGCTCCTTCGTGGGCAACTCCGGCATCACCGCGCCCGGCCGCAAGCTATCCAAGAACTCGCTGGTTGCCGTTCTTTCTTCTACCCCGAAGAAGACAAAGGCCGGCGCCAACTGGTGGGGTGCGCCGCCAGAGCGCATGCGCCGCGTGACCGTAGAGGTGGACTCCCCCGCCAACTCGGGTGAGGCGCTGACCTATAACCCGGGCTTTGCCGTCAAGGCCGCCCGCGGTGTGGTGGAAACCATGCGCCTTTTGGCACCGATGTTTTCTGCCATGCTGCTCGCGGCAACCCTTAGCGTCTACGACTCGCTTCTCGACGCCCTCGGCTTCCCCCTCACCTGGCTCCTCTCCGGCCTCGTGCTCATGGGCATGGGTGCGGTGGCCATGGCCGTCACCGTCGCGGTGAAGTGGATCTGCGTGGGCAAGCACCGGGCCGCCGACCACCCGCTGTGGTCCGCTTTTGTCTGGCTCAACGAGCTGCAGGATACCTTCGTGGAGGTCGTCGCCGCGCCGTGGTTCTTCCAGCACACCTACGGCTCTGGCGAGATCAACCTGGGGCTGCGCGCCCTCGGCGTGGAGATCGGCCGCGGTGCGTGGATCGATTCCTACTGGTTCCCGGAAACGGACCTCATCCGCGTCGGTGAGGCCGCCACCGTGGGCCCTGGCACCGTGGTGCAAACCCACCTTTTCCAGGACCGCGTGATGAGCTTGGATACCGTCACCGTCCAGGACGGCTCCACGTTGGCCGCCCATTCGGTGGCGCTGCCGGCCTCGCTCATCGGCACGGCGTCCACCGTGGGCCCCGGCTCGCTGGTCATGCGCGGTGACCGCGTGCCCACCAACGCCGCATGGCAGGGCAACCCCATCGAGCCGTGGAAGCGATAGGCCGCCGGCAATAACCTGCGCCCTACCGCGCGAAGTCCTGGTATTTAATCATCTCGCCGGACTTGAAGTCCCAGGCCTCCACCCGGACGCGGTCTGCAAAGACCTTGACCCGCAGTCCGGTGGAGGCTTCTTCCTTTTCCTTGACGATTGTCTCGTCATTATCGCCATCCGGCAGGTACTCATTGAGGATGGCGCCGGTGTTGACCACCGGGAAACCGGTGCGGCCGGCCTCGCCGGTGCCGTCGTAGCGGCGGGTTCCCCACCAGTTATTTTGGTGCAACGAGGAGTGGCTGTGGCTGCTAAACCACACGATGTTGTTGTACTTATTGACCACATTGGAAAGCGCCTCGAGGTCCTCAAAGTCATTCTGGTACCACGCCGAATGGGACATCGATACCGTCTGTGGCAGCAGCGGATGGCTAAAGACCAGCGCCGGCGTGCCCTTAGCATCCCAATACGCCAGGCGCTCATCTAGCCAGTCGAGCTGCTCCTTGCTAAGGCGCTGGAACGGCTCCTTGCCGTGGCGCAGAATATCGGAATAGAACTCGGTATTCACCGAAATGAGCGGCACCCCATCCACCACTTCTTCCTTCCACGGCTTGTCCTGGCCGGAGTACTTGAGGAAGCGATCAAGGTAGGTCTTAGAGCCTTCCTTGCCGTACATTTCGTGGTTGCCGATGGTCCACAATTCCTTTCCCGAATCGTGCGGCACCTCGCTGTGCGCGGCCAAGAAATCATCCCACTGTTGCTGCGAGCCATCGTCCACGAGGTCGCCGTTGAGCACCAGCGCCCCGGCCTTATCCTCCATACCGTTCAACTGGCGGACCGCGTCTTTGTAGTCTTGGGGGTCGCCCTGGACGTCGGAAAGCACGTCCACGGTAGCCTGCGGCGAGCCTTGCAGCTCACCGAGCGGCTTGACGACGCCCACGTTGTCCACCGCCCACCACCAGTCATCATTGCCGTTGTTGTAGTTAAAGCTAACTTGCATACTCTTCGCGCCGGCCGGCACGTCCACGCCAATGGACTCGTGCTTGGAGAAGACATCCCTATCAAAGGCGGCGATTTCCTGGGCTTCCCCACCATCGAAGGAGACCGTCACCGTGGCATTCTGCCCGTCCTTGCCCTGGCGGTAATGGTGGTCGAATTCCACATTCACCCGCTCCTGCCCCGCCACCGGGATGGCCGGGCTTTCCAACTTGGCGGTCATGGAATCGCCCTCGGCTAGGCGCTGCTGCTTGTTATCGATGATGGCGAAAGTGTCATGCGCCTGGGTGAAATAGTGGCGCATATCGGTACCGGATGCCCAGGTCCAGTGGCGCATATCGCCAAAGGTCCAGCCCTTCCAGCGAGCCTCGCCTGAGTCCACACCCTGCACGTCGGTCTTCCACCCCTCCGGCGCGCGGTGGGTAAACCACGCCGGGGTATCCACCTCATCGAAGCTTTCCTGCCACAGCACCCGCGATTCAGTGCCTTCCCCCGGCTGCGCATCGTCCCCTGCGGAGGAACCCTCGGAGGCCCCCTGGGAAGACCCCCAGGAAGAGCCCAACGATGATCCCAAAGAAGAACCAAAGGAGGAACCCGGAAGCGAGGACTGGGCCGCCGCAACGGGCGCGCCTACCATTCCGGTGAGCGCCAGGACAGATGAGAAAGCACAGAGTTTATTTTTCATAATTCAATTTCTATCCGGCCTGGGCAACGAGGCGGTTACATATACGTAAACTCTTGGCAAGCACTGTATGCCTGCCAAGAGTTCGCGCTTTGAGGTCCACGTATTTTAGGCGTGGCGGTCGAGCCAGTCCACGACGGTGTCGAGGGCCTGATCGGCAGCCGGTTCATTGAAGACCTCGTGCTTCTGGCCTTCCCAAGTCACATACTCCACATCTTCGGAAGAGATGGAGTTGTACCAATCCTGGGAGAAGTACGGTGGTACGATGCCGTCCTTGGTGCCGTGCATGATGAGCGTCGGTGCGGTGAAGAGATCCGCATTGACGGCGTCATAATTCGCGATTGCCGCCAGCTGCAAGGCGGTACCGGCGCTGGTCTTCTGCGCGATGAGCGGGCTCGAAGCATACTCGTCTTTGACCGCCTGGCTGGTGGAGACCCCATCCGTGAACGGGTTAGAAAGCTTGATGTTCTTGCTCCACTCCGGCGATTGTGCACCGATTTCGGTGCGGTGCGGAATCAGGTTCTGCGCATAGTGCGCATTAAAGCTGGTGAGCTGGGCTAGCGGCAGGCGCTCAAAGATAGTGGGATCCAGCTTCTTCTGGGTCTCCGAAATATCATCCGGGGTGATATTCTTTCCGGCCACATTCTTGCCCGACAGGTTCAGCGGCGCGCCGCCACCGTTGGTGATGATGCCATCGACCTTGCCCGGCTCACGGATGCCATAGGCCTCCACAGTCAGCGAACCCATCGAGTGGCCCAGCAGGAAGGTCTTAACTCCCTGGTTTTCCTCCTTGGCCATGTCCACCACATGGTCAAAGTCATCCAGGATGTACTGGAAGTTATCGATGTGCCCCAGTGGCACGCTGCCGCCCGCGGACTTGCCGTGCCCGCGGTGGTCTACACGGTAGACGCTGTAGCCTGCATCCAGCAGGCGCTTGGCGACGTAATCGTATCGCCCCGAGTGCTCAGAGACACCGTGCGCAAGAACCACCGCACCGCGTGGGTTGGCTACCTTCTGCTTGCGGTAGTAGATCTTGACGCCCTCGCCGTGAGCGCTGTCGAAGTAGCCTTCCTCATCGGATACCTGCTTTTCCGAGACAGTTGGGCGCCCCAATACATCTGGTTTTTGGTCTGCCGCGGGCGCAGGTGCTGAGGCTTCCTGGGCGATTGCCCCTGCCGTGAGCGTGCCAGATACCGCAACTGGTGCCGCCAGTACTGCTGCCGCCGTCAGGCAGGCGGTTACGTGCTTCTTCATCATCACTGTCTCCTCGTGGTGCTGTAGGTCATATCCTTGTGTTAGATGAGATTGAGATAACAGTGATGCTAAATATCCTGAGACGGAGACCACAAATAATTTTCGACAATGTTACCTACGGTTCCGTAACATAACCGCACGGAAATAGCCCTTTAAAATCCCCTAATTTCCGCGAAACTATTCTTTCCCATTTACCCCCTTTTGATACCCCTAAAACAAAAAGCGGGAAACTCGGACTTGCCGAGTTTCCCGCCTTATGTGCGGCTAATTTAGCTCAACCTAGTCACCAATCTGGTCGCGACCACGCTTGACGATGTTCTCATCGACCTCGCCCACCAGATCGTGGTCCTTGTTCGTGTACTCGAACTTGGACAGCACATAGCGCATGGCGTTAATGCGGGCACGCTTCTTGTCGTTGGACTTAATGGTGATCCACGGCGACTCTTCCGTATCCGTGTAGCGGAACTGCTCTTCCTTCGCACGAGTGTAGTCATCCCACTTATCCAGCGAAGCCAAATCCATCGGGGACAGCTTCCACTGACGTACCGGGTCGATCTGGCGGATAGCGAAGCGGGTGCGCTGCTCCTTACGGGTAACAGAGAACCACAACTTGGTCAGGGAGATACCCGAGCCAAGAATCATATTCTCCAGCATCGGAACCTCACGGAGGAACTCCGCGTGCTGGCTTTCGGTACAAAAGCCCATAACGCGCTCCACACCGGAGCGGTTGTACCAAGAGCGGTCGAAGAAGACGATCTCGCCACCGGCTGGGAAGTGTTCAATATAGCGCTGGAAGTACCACGAGGTGGACTCACGCGGCGACGGCTTCTCCAGAGCCACAGTGCGAGCACCACGCGGGTTCAGGTGCTCGTTAAAGCGCTTAATGGTGCCACCCTTGCCGGCCGCATCGCGACCCTCAAAGATAATGATGTGGCGCTGGCCAGTCTCCTTGGTCCAGTTCTGCCACTTCAGCAGCTCGATCTGCAGAGCACGCTTCACAGACTCGTACTCATCGCGAGTCATACGCTCATCATAGGGGTAATTTTCCCGCCAAGTCTGAACCGGGGAACCATCCGGCATGATCAACGAAGGATCATCTTCATCGGTTCCATCGACGACGTAGCCGTCAGTTTTTGCCAGGTCGATCTCGGGAAGGTCGTCGTCTTTAATATCAGCCATGCATTTAGTGTAACCCGAATGTAGACATCTAGCGCGCTAAATTTCTGTAGTTACCCCTGCCCCCAGATGACCAACAAAACAAAAAGAAGGCCTACCGAAGCGGTAGGCCTTCTTGCTTCAGTGAGCGTTAAAGCTCAGAACTGAAGGATGTTCTTATGCGAACATGCCGAGCAGGTCGGAAGCAGCATCAGCAATGTTAACCAGCGGCTTCATGAAACCGAAGATGGTCTGGAAGTCGAGGGATGCAGCGGAAGACAGGTTGAAAGCGTCAAAAAGTACGGAAGACATTTATGCTCCTAAAGTGTGTTGGAAATTGAGGAAGGGCCCTCAATAATTACTTGCTGGAAAGTGCGGAAGAGGTGTTGGTGAAAGCGTCGCCAACCTCGTACTCGCCGTTAGACAGACCGAACACAGCGTCGGTGAAGTTGTTCAGAACGGTAGGCAGGTTCTTGGTGATTTCACCCCAGCCTTCCCAGGTGGTAACGAAGTTGTTCAGGTGGGTGATGATGGTGGAGAGATCCATGTTTGAACTCCTACATATAGATCCGAAGCTATTTGCCGCGGAGGGGTTTGCAGTTTGCAGACACCCTCAGTGGGCGTCACAAGAAATATTTTGGCACAAGTTCAATCTAAAGCAAGTCAATTTTGCATTGGTGTCTTCACATCTAGGCGATTTGATAAGAAAAGAGCTATATCCTATAGGGGGTATTGGAAAATTTTTACCTCACGGCACAATCGCCCTGAACTGCAATTTTCCATTGACGGATAGTTGATTGCGTTAAATAAAATTTAACACTGTAACGCTTCGGGGTGTAGCGAACGATAGTTATGCCCGTAAACCAGTCTTCCCAAGCGAAAAAATTTTTCTAATCCAACCCGTTAAAATTACCCCTATACGGGGTCAGTGGTGCGCATGGTTCGCGTGTTAAGTACCGTGGCGCTGAATTGTAGGCCTGTCTGCACAATGAATTGGATATAGATAGTTGAACATGCGGGCCGATTAGAAAACTACAGTGACAAGCAGATTCAGCGATCTGCCCGACAAAGTCGCGATGCGCTCATATCGCATCGGCGATGCAAAGTGGTGTAGACACGCCGAAGCGCCCCGCCTCATGCGCTCTAAAGCACAAAAGCGGGGCGCCCAAAAGGGGGCTAGAAGGCCGCTAGGAGCCTTGTCCGAGCCCATCTCCCAGCCCTATCGGGGTTTGGACTTAGAAGCCCATGCCGCCCATAGCGTCAGCGTCCGGCATGCCGTTGTTGGCGCCGGCCGGCTCAGGCTTGTCGGCAACGACAGCCTCGGTGGTCAGGAACAGGGCTGCAATGGAAGCAGCGTTCTGCAGAGCGGAGCGGGTGACCTTAACCGGGTCATTAATGCCAGCCTCCATGAGGTTGACGTACTCACCGGTAGCAGCGTTCAGGCCCTCGCCTGCCGGCAGGGAGGAAACCTTGTCAGCAACAACGCCCGGCTCCAGGCCAGCGTTGTGTGCAATCTGCTTCAGCGGCGCAGACAGGGCCTCGCGGACGATCTTGACGCCGGTAGCCTCGTCGCCCTTGAGGTCATCCAGGGAGTCCAAGACGGAAGCAGCCTGCAGCAGTGCTACGCCACCGCCGGCAACGATGCCTTCTTCCACGGCAGCCTTTGCGTTGCGGACAGCGTCCTCGATGCGGTGCTTGCGCTCCTTGAGCTCAACCTCGGTAGCGGCACCGACCTTGAGGACGGCAACGCCGCCGGAGAGCTTAGCCAAGCGCTCCTGCAGCTTCTCGCGGTCGTAGTCGGAGTCGGAGCTTTCGATCTCGGCACGGATCTGCTTGATACGGCCGTCGATCTGCTCCTGGGAGCCAGCACCCTGAACGATGGTGGTCTCGTCCTTGGTGACGACAACCTTGCGTGCCTGGCCCAAGTACTCGAGCTCGGCGGTCTCGAGGGAGAGGCCGACCTCCTCGGAGATGACCTGGCCGCCGGTGAGGATGGCCATGTCCTGCAGGGTGGCCTTGCGGCGATCGCCGAAGCCCGGTGCCTTGACCGCAACGGACTTGAAGGTGCCGCGGATCTTGTTCACAACGAGGGTGGACAGGGCCTCGCCTTCGACGTCCTCAGCGATGATGAGCAGCGGCTTGCCGGACTGCATAACCTTCTCCAGCAGCGGAACCAGGTCCTTGATGTTGGAGATCTTGGAGGAGACCAGCAGGATGTACGGATCCTCAAGGACTGCCTCCTGACGCTCCATATCGGTAGCGAAGTAGCCGGAGATGTAGCCCTTATCAAAGCGCAGGCCCTCGGTTACCTCGAGGTCAACGCCGAAGGTGTTGGACTCTTCCACGGTGATAACGGAGTCCTTGTTTACGGAGCCGTTGCCCACGGTGTACATGGCTTCAGCGATCTTCTCGCCGATGGCCGGGTCAGCAGCGGAGATGCCAGCGGTGGTGGCGATCTGCTCCTGGGTTTCTACTTCCTTGGCGGAAGACAGCAGGGAGTCGACAACCTTCTTGGTTGCGGTCTCGATGCCGCGCTTGATGCCCATTGGGTTGGAACCTGCGGCTACGTTGCGCAGACCCTCGCGTACCAGAGCCTGTGCCAGCACGGTTGCGGTGGTGGTGCCGTCGCCTGCGACGTCGTCGGTCTTCTTGGCAACTTCCTTGACCAGCTCGGCGCCGATCTTCT
>OJLY01000607.1_pt1 | contig 20462 bp, 21 predicted proteins | sample 1597031 | NCBI WGS metagenome assembly OJLY01 (sample SAMEA3904673, study PRJEB24821) | metagenome | biome: Builtin; feature: hospital; material: surface | place: USA | collected 2013-06-03
TTTCTAAGTTTTTCTATAGTTTTTGTAGATTCTTCGTTGTTTTTAACTTTTCTAAATAAATTGGCATTTTCTTCTTCAAGATTTTTATTTTGCTCAAGTTTTTCATCAAGCTTTGCCCTTAGCTCTTCATTTTCTTCTATAGCTTTTTTATAATATTCGCTAAGGCTCGGGTAGTTTTCTACTGCTTCTCTTGAATCTTCCTTTAAGTTATTGTATTTGTTGCCCACATTGAACAAGTCATTGGCTATGTTTAAACTAGTAAGAACTAATTCTCTGTCAAAGCTTAAACGTTGTGATTTTACTTCACTGATTTTCTTTTCTACGTATTTTGCAATATCTCTGATTTGATCTTCATCTTCATCTGTCAGAAGCGTGTAGTTTACACCGTCAATTTCAACTTGAACTTTATTTTCAGACATTTATACTCCTAACCACGTAAAATAATATTATTTTCTTCTAGTTCCTTCAAAATATTTTTTTCTATCTCGGACATATCTTCTTCTTTGAGTGTTCTATCATCAGATCTGAAGCTTACATTGTATGAGATTGATTTTTTGTCATCTGCAATCTGATCGCCTGTATATACGTCAAATAGTTCGATTTCTTTGACCAAATCTTCTCCCCTACTTCTAATTATATCTTCAATAAATTTGGATTCTACATCCCTGTCAGTAACAAAGGAATAGTCACGTGTGATTGCTGGATATTTTGGAAGAGCCTTATATTTTCTTTCTACTTGCCTTTGGTCAAGGATTTGTGAAAGGTTTATTTCTAGTATTTGGCAGCCCTTTTTGATACTATATTCATCCCTAATTTCATAGGAAATTTCGCCAATCATACCGATTTTCTCGTCTTTTAGGTAGATATCTGCAGACCTTCCCTGGTGAATAATTGGATTAGTTTCATTTGATACAAAGCTAAATCCTCTTAAGCCAACATTTGCCATAGCCTTGATAAAGAAATCCTTCATATCATAGAAATCATATGATCCATACAAGGCCATTGTTAGTGTGTCATCTTCTCTTGGAAGTTTATCTGCACATTTTACAAATGCTTTACCAAGTTCAAATAGTCTAAGGTCTTTTTGGCCGCGGTTTATGTTTTTGTAGATTACATCTAGCATATTTGGTATTTGACTAGTTCTCATAACTGAGAAGTCTTCACCAAGTGGGTTGATAAGATTGATAGTATCGCGAAGTTTGGAATCTTTTTCTATGCCCATCCTGTCAAATTCTTTTGGTGAGATGAAAGAATAAGTTGTTATCTCAGAAAATTTTTGACCAACTAAGGCATTTTTCAAGTCATCGCGCAATAATCTTGCCTTTGATCTGATGCCCCTTTGTAGAGTTGATTTTAGTGGTTTTGATTCAATCTTGCCCATACCATAAAGTCTAACAACTTCCTCTATAAGGTCTGCTTCTATGTCTATATCAGTTCTAAAGAAAGGAACTTTTGCCTTGATTGTATCATCGTCAATTTTTTCAATTTCAAATTCTAAAAGCTCTAGATTTTCTATTGCTTCATCCATTGTAAAGTCCACACCACTTAGGGCATTTAATCTTGAAATCCTGAGATTTACATACTTTTCTTCGCTATTATCATTGCCTACCCAGCGAAGTCCCTTTGCAACCTTACCAATGTTTAAGTCAGAGATAAGTTTTAGGGCTCTCTTTGATGCAAAGTCTGCCATGTCAACAGCTATACCTTTTTCAAAACGGTTTGATGCCTCACTTCTAAGGCCTAGTTTTTTGGAAGTTTCCCTAACTGTTGTAGAATCAAAGTTTGCAGCTTCTAGTAAGATATTTTTAGTATCGCTTGTTACTTCAGTGTCGAAGCCACCCATAAGTCCAGCAAGACCAACTGCTTTTTCTCCATCAGCAATTACAAGCATTGATGGATCAAGTTCTCTCTCTTCGCCATCAAGAGTCTTTAGGATTTCGCCTTCTTTTCCATCTCTTACTATAAGCTCTTTGCCAGAGACCTTGTCCAAGTCGTAAGCGTGAAGTGGTTGACCTGTTTCTAGCATTACAAAGTTTGTAATATCTACTATATTGTTAATAGGGCGCATACCAGCAAGGATTAGGTAGTTTTGTAGCCATTGAGGTGATTTGTCGATTTTGACATCTGTCACAGCCCTTAGGATAAATTTATTGCATCTTTCAGATTCTAGGGTCAATCCTTCTGTCAATTCTATGATGTCTTCGTCACTTTCTGGATAGTCTACAGATGGAAGGCTGATTTTTTGACCAAAACTTGCAGCGCTTTCTCTTGCCATACCTATGATAGATAGGCAATCTGGTCTGTTTGGAGTGATTTCGTATTCTATAACTGGAGTATTTGATTTTAGTACTTGGCTTACAGGAGTTCCTGGTTCAAACTCTCCATTTAAGATAATAACTCCATCTTTTAGTTCCTTTGGAATAACATTGTCTGGATAGCCTAGCTCACTATAGGATGTGAGCATGCCTTCAGAGTTTATACCAAAAAAGTCATGGTCGCCAATCTCTGTGCCATTATCAAGTTTTGTTCCACTTGTTATGACAAATAAGTAGTCGCCAACCTTGGTATTTGGTGCAGCTGTGATGATAGTAGTTGGTTCATCTTTTCCTATGTCAATCTTTAAAACCTTGAGTCTGTCAGCATTTGGGTGTTTTTCTTGCTCTAGGACATGGCCTACAACAACTCCTTCTAGCTCACTTGTTCTTATAGTAACTTCCTCTACGTGAGATCCAGTTTCTGAAAGTCTATCTGTAATAGTTTTTATGTCTTTGTCGATTTTTACATAATCATTTTGCCAAATTAAAGGTACTAACATTATATCTCCTAAAATTGTTCGATAAATCTTTTGTCATTATCATAAAGTAAGCGGATATCATCAAGGCCATATCTAACCATAGCAATTCTATCAACTCCAAGTCCAAAGGCAAAGCCAGTGTATTTTTCGCTATCTATGCCACAAGCTTCTAGTACATTTGGATGAACCATACCTCCGCCAAGAAGTTCCATAGACCAACCAGTATTACCACAAGCAGGACAACCCTCCCCATGACATATTGGACAAGTTGCATCTACTTCGAGTGATGGCTCTGTAAATGGGAAGTGGTGAGGACGATACCTAAGTTCTATATCATCACCAAACATTTCCTTGATAAAGGTCTCTAGGGTTGCCTTAAGATTTGCCATAGATACATTCTCGTCAACAACCAAACATTCCAATTGGTGGAACATTGGTGAGTGAGTCTTGTCTACTTCATCATTTCTAAAAACCCTACCTGCTGATACCATTTTGATAGGAAGTTTGCCCTCGTTCATCACACGAATTTGTACTGATGAGGTGTGTGGGCGTAGCAAGATGTCATCTGTAATGTAGAAAGTATCAGATGTTGACCTTGCTGGATGGTCTGCTGGTGAGTTTAAATCGTCAAATACATTTTTAACTGTATCAATTTCTGGACCATCTACAACTTCAAAGCCCATATTTTGAAATATTGTTTCCAAATCATCTAGGGTTTGGTTGATTAGTGATAGGTGACCACTCTCGTGCCTATCAAAGTTTGCTGTCACATCAAGTTTTTCTTTTTTAATTTTTTCCTTAAGGATTTCTTTGTTAAGGGCTTCAGTTTTTTGTCCAAGTGCCTCTTCGATCTTTTTGCTGCTTTCATTTATTAGCTTACCAGCCATTGGTTTTTCTTCTTTTGGCAACTTAGAAATATTTTTCTTTAGGTCTGTAACAAGACCCTTTTTGCCAAGATATTTAACCCTTGCCTTTTCCAAGTCATCTAGGCTACTTGCAGCTTCAATTTCTCCTTTTGCTTTTGCCAGTATGTCATTAAGTTTTGCTTCCATCATCTTCTCCTAAATTTTTGCATAAAAAAATTCCATCCTAAAAAGGACAGAAATTCTGCGGTACCACCTTAATTGATTTTATAAAAATAAAATCCACTCATAAGCTTATAACGGGGCTTAGCCGTATCAATTTTCATATCAAGCTTCATCGGTGAATTATCTAGCCGGAACTTAAAAGGCTCTCATCATCCCCTCTTGCTGTATAAGAATAGCTAAACTTTTGTCGATTCACAAGCTAAGTTTATTCATAATAATGCTAGCTGCAATAGCTGCATTTAGTGATTCAATCTGACCTTTCATAGGGATTTTGACAAATGTATCTGTCAAAGATCTAATATCCTTTGACAAACCATTGGCTTCATTTCCTATGGCTAGTATCAAATTGCCATCAATATCACATTCATTAATATCATACCCACTCATGTCGGCAGATACCATCTTGTAATTTTCTTTTAGTTTTATTACTTGATCTAGATTTTTCTTTACAATATTCAATCTAAATATAGAGCCCATAGAGGCTCGCAAAGTTTTTTCGTTATATATGTCACAAGTTTTTGGCATAAGGATTATATCAGAAAATCCAAAGGCTTCAGCAGACCTTATGATTGTTCCCATGTTTCCAGGGTCATTTATCTGGTCTAAGAGTAAGACTCTACTAGCCGAAACTTCCTTTTGATCTGGCTTTTTTACAACAGCTCCGAAGCCATCGCTTGTAACCATACCAGTGACTTTATCAAAAAGTTCCCTCGTTAGAATTATCTTTGGCAAATCACATTGGAAATCTTTGTTTTCTTCGCTTAAAAAAATAAAATCAACATCAGCAGAAGAGATGGCCTCTTCTACCAATTTTTTTGATTCTACTATAAAGGAATTTTCCTTATCCCTAAACTTTTTTTGTTTAAGTTTATTTATATATTTATATTTTTGATTATCACTACTAGTTATAATCATCTATATTGTAATTAAGCATTTTGATTAGCTAGTTCAACTAATTTTGTGAATTCAGCTGGGTTTTCTACTGCAATTTCAGCAAGCATTTTTCTGTTGATGTCGATGTTTGCTTTTTTAAGGTTACCCATAAATTTAGAATAGCTTGTTCCGTTAAGTCTTGCTGCTGCGTTGATTCTAGCGATCCATAGTTTTCTGAAGTCTCTTTTTCTGTGCTTTCTTCCGATGTAAGCATAGTTAAGAGATTTCATTACAGCTTGGTTAGCTGTTCTGAATAGAAGGCTCTTGGAACCGTAGTATCCTTTAGCTTGTTTCAATACTTTTTTGTGTCTTTTTTTAGCGTTTACTGCTCTTTTTACTCTTGCCATCTATATCCTCCTATGCACCGATCATGTTTTTAACGTTTTTCATTTCGCTTGATGAAACAACTGTTGCTTTTCTTAATCTTCTTTTTCTGTTTGGTGATTTCTTAGCTGTAAGGTGTCCCTTGTAAGCTTTTCTTCTCATTACTTTTCCGCTGCCAGTAACTTTGAATCTCTTAACTGCAGCTCTTCTTGTTTTATTTTTCTTTGCCATCTTATTCTCCTTTTTCGTCGTTTGGTTCTAGAAACATTACTAGAGATCTTCCTTCCATTTTTGGTTTTTTGCTAACCTTGTAGGAATCTCCTAGCATTGTCTTAAACTTATCCATCAATTCGTAGCCAGGCTCTTTACGTCCAAGCTCTCTACCACGGAATCTTATAGAAACTTTTACTTTATCCCCGTTATTTAAGAATTTCATGCTTTGATTTGCTTTTGTTTGCAAGTCATTATCTTCTATATTAAGAGAAAATCTTGTTTCTTTTAGTTGAGCATTTTTTTGTTTTTTTCTATTCTCTTTTTCTTTTTTCTCTTGATCATATTTGAACTTGCCGTAATCCATTATTCTAGTAACGGGTGGCTTAGCCTTTGGGCTCATCAACACTAGGTCAAGTTTGCTATCATAAGCCATGTCTAGGGCTCTGTTTAGGTCAACTATTCCTACCTGATTACCATTTTCATCAATAAGTCTTACTTGCTTAGCTCTAATTTCATCATTTATTCTTAAATCTTTTATAAGTATACCTCCATATATTAAAAAAAGCGGGCACAAAGTACCCGTTCCAATTTATAATTAAATCTCGTAATTAAAAATTATTAACCTACAAACTTAAGTCGGCAGGTGAGTTGGGTACTTCTTTGTTGTCTATGTCCATATAATACTATATTATATATTTTTTGTCAAGAATCTTATTTGAATTTCCGACAAGAGCTTTCGACTTATTTTCATTTAAGAAATTCTCTAAGCTCTTTTTCAAGCTCCCTATTTACAAGGTCCAAATTATCATATAGATATTCTCTCTCTTCTTTATCAAGTTTATCTTCTACATTTCTAAGAACCCTTGCAGTAAGCTCATTTTTCTTCCTTTTATATGAAAAGTACTTATCTGTTAAGACTATGTGAGTAATCCTTGCATCCTCCATTGACTTAATCTTTGTTATATAGCCCTTCTTCTGTAAGATATTAATCCTATAAGAAACATTGGGCTGAGACATATACAAAAACTTGACTAAATCGTTAATGCTTGGACTTTCAAGATATTCTATAACTTCTAAAGTCATACTATCACCTAGACTTAATGAAGAAGCTTGGTAATTTTTAAAGACCGACCTAAAAAAGTGAAGCTTGGTTTTTTTGACAATCTCTGCTAAAATATTATCCTTATTTTTCTTATTCATAAAATGCCCTAATTGGTTATTTTTAGAAAGGCAAATCCGAATAAGCCAGGTCCTGTATTAGCTCCAAGAGTTGGAGAAATTTGTCCTTTGATAAAAAGGCTCGCCCCATCAATAAATTCCTTTAGGGTATCTTCAAGCCTATCGGCCATATCATTGGAGTCACCATCGCCTATAAATATATAGTAGTTTTTGGCATCTTCTAGATATTCCTTGGCAATCTTATAGAACTGCTTGAAGATCCTCTTCTCACCTCTAACGATTTTCATTAGCTTAAACTTACCATCTTCAGGATTTACTGTAATTAATGGCTTAACATTTAAGGCATCGGAAAGTTTGCCGAAAGTCTTTGGGACTCTTCCGCCTTCTACTATATATTTTAGGGATTCCAAAGTGAAAAATACTCTCGAATTCTCACGGGTCTTCTCCAATTCTTCTTTTACCTCTTCGAAACTTTTCCCTTGGTCTATTAGATCTTTGGCAAAAAGAGCCAAAAAACCTTCTGCCATAGTTAGGTTTTTACTGTCAAAAGCGTAGGTCTCAATCCCATTTGCTTCTATCATATCGCAAAGGTTGAAGGTTCCAGAGAAATTACTTCCAATTGTAATCATTATGAGCTTATCGTAGCCGTCATTTTTAATCTCTTCAATAAGCTCCATTATATCTCCCGGTGCTGGAAGACTTGTCTTTGCCCTATCTCCTTCTTTTTTGATATAGGAATAAAACTCATCAGGGCTTATGTCAATCCTATCCTTAAGGAAGTCTCCTCCTGTATTCACATACAAAGGAAGGTAATATATGCCCTTCTCTTTTGCAAGATCTGGAGTAATATCCGCCCCAGAATCAACCATTATCGCTATCTTTTCCATATATACTCCTAACAATTCTCTTTCTTGATAATTCCCCTAGAACTTTCTTGTCTTATTAGCAAAGCTTTTAGAAAATTTCTATATTAATCAAGGAAATTTCAAACTCTACTATATTATCTAAAGTCTTAATGGCTAGTAAATCCCTCAAAAGAGAAGGACCTTTCCTAGCATAAGTATTGACTATCATAGCCATCTATCTAAAATCACCGAAGAGTGGATGGTAAAACTTTCATCTGTAATCATTTGTTATGGCTTATTATACCACTTTATAAAGTTTTCTACTATCCTATTCCCAATCATCCATATCTATTTCAAATTCCTGATTGTCCTCTTCGATCGACCTAACATCTGTGGGATTATCTGAAAAACTTCCTGCAAAATCCTTACTCATTTCAAAGTCCTCATCGATATTTAGGGGGAAAAATATCTGTGGATCAAATATCTCTATAAAACTTTTTGGATAGGAGAAACTTTCTTCTCCCCCATCTGTTTTTATCGGGAAAAATCCTAAATCTATCTCTCCTTCTTCTTCAAATATTCCATAAAGATAATTTATAAGATCGATACTTTCTTCTCCCTTATCAAAAAATATAGACTCTCCAGTGTAAAATATAGAAAAGTCAAAAATTTTCACAATAAAGCTTAGAGCAGATCCCCTATATGAAAAACTCAATATTTCAATGTCTTTATTTATTCTATAATTTTCTGATGAATTTACGAAAATCACATTCTTTTTCTTATACAAGTCCTTGAGATTTTCTACAGAAAGCCCCTCGTTATTTAGATAAATCACATTGCCCTCTCCCCTATCGTAGGCAATGTCTGAGGATAAGACATAGCTAAAGTTATCCATATTAAAAAGCTTCAAAATCTCTTGGGTATAGTGACCATCCCTGTTGCTTGTAGCAAAAAATATAGTCTTCTTATCATCAGGAACATTCAGTATCCCATTACAATAATCGAAGACTAAAAGATATTCTCCAAGTTCTAAACTATAGCAATTTTCCCCTACATAATTTACTTTGATATCATCATACATAACAAACTCCCTTACTATCTTTAAAATATATACCCAATCTTGTCAAATATAAATTTATCGTATAATTATTTTGAAGGGAGCTAATATGAAAAAAGAAATTAAAACTAATGCCATGAGAATTTTAGATAATTTGAATATAGATTACGAACACGTTGATTATGAGCTAGAAGGAGACTTTACTTCTGCAGTAGATATAGCAGAAAAAACTCATGAGGATGTAGATATAGTCTATAAGACTCTTGCAACTATTTCTAAAGATAAGGAAGTCTTCGTCCTCGTAATACCTGCGGCAGATTCTATAGACTTCAAAAAGGCAGCGAGAGCCTGCGGAGTAAAAAGCCTTTCTATGCTCCACCTAAAAGATCTTAAGAAAACCGTAGGCTATGAGAGGGGAGCTACAACAGCGATTGCTATGAAAAAGGACTATCCAGTAGTCCTTGACGAAAAGGCCAGAAATCACGATATAATCAAAGTATCTGCTGGCAAAATCGGTCACGGATTAAAACTTAGACCTGATGATTTTATAAAGGCAACTAAGGGCAAATATGAGGATATTACCCAATGAAAATGATTAAAGTCTTAACTTCTGGAAATTTATCCTATACTTATAATGAATCGTCTGATTTAAAGGAGAAATTGGAGGATGATAGGGAGGAAGAAGACTTAAATGAAGTTAAGTTCCTAATTGCTAACGATAGAGATTATGAGAAGCTGATGCTTTTTGTAATCCTTTCTCCCATTTTTATAGCGTGTTTTGATTCATCGAACCAAGAACTGGACTTTTTTAGGAGAAAAATTTCAAAATCTCACTTTTCTTACGGTCTATATCCAGAGTTTTTCCCTTTTGATGAGGAAAAATATAGGAATTTTTATATGAATAAGGAGAATAAAGAAGATATTTTCCTAAATGAAGAAGGCCTTATAGAATTTACTATAAATCCTCTAAAGGATAAATACATACTAGCCTTGACCTACTTAATAGAAAAACTTATAGAAGATGATAACAATAGAAAAAAACTTCTGACTTATTTTGCTGAAATCAGAAACGATATAGTAATCAACGGCAGAAGGTCAATTCTTGCAAATGGCATCCAGGCCTTTTATCTATCAAAATATGTAGTTGTGCGGATGATTGAAATTATAGATAAGCTTATGGCAGAGGAAAAAAATGGTAATATATACCTAAAAGCAATTTATGATAGACTAGAAAATCTCAAGCGATGTGATTCTTAAACAAATATCTTTTATGTGAAAATTAATTCTTAGCTTGATTAAATAATAACATATAAAACTAGATTTAATGATCTAAAGCTCGCAAATTAATGCGAGCTTTATTGATTTTAGCTTACTTATTAGATTTTCTCCAAATTCCTAGTTTTTCTGCTTCTTTGATTAACTCATCTCTATTTTCTGGGTGAGCTAGGCTAACAAGAGCTTCTGCTGCTTGCCAGGTTGATAGGCCTTTGAAGTTTACTATACCTTGTTCTGTTGCAATGTAGTGAGTGTTGCTTCTTACAGCTGTAGCTTGAGTACCAGGTTTGAAGGTTGGAACGATATTTGATATTCTCTTACCTTCTTTGTTAACTCTAGAAGACTTAAGAGCTATAAATGATCTACCACCCTTAGATCTATATGCTCCAAGTACGAAGTCAAGGGCTCCACCTGCTCCTGAAATGTGTCTACTTCCTGCAGATTCAGCTGAGATTTGTCCCCATAAGTCAACTTCAAGAACTGTGTTTATAGATACATAGTTATCGTGAGATGCTATTACATCAACGTCGTTTACATATGACACTGGTGCTGCCATAAGCTCTTCGTTACCATCGATATAGTCATACATCTCTTGGCTTCCTGCTGCAAAGGCATAGACTTGTCTACCTGGGTTAATATTTTTCTTCTTACCTGTAATTCTTCCAGCTTGAGCCATTTCCATGAAACTATCTACATACATTTCTGAGTGAACTCCCAAATCTTTTAAATCAGACTTAGCAATTTGGCTTCCTATAGCATTAGGCAAACCACCGATACCTAATTGTAGAGTGTCCCCATCTCTTAGATTATCTACAACGTATTTAGCAACTTGGACTTCTTCTTCGCCAAACTTTGCGCTTGGAAGAGTTATCATGTCATAGTTACTTGATTCATAGACATAGTCAACATCTTTAATATTTATAAAATTTCTAAATCCACCGAGAGCAACTGGTACGTTTTTATTTATTTCTAGGACAACTTTTTCTGAATTTTCAAAAGAAGTCATAGCATGTGATGCTGATAGCCCGAAGTTAAAGTTACCATGTTTATCCATTGGAGAAACTTGGATAACTGATACAGCTGCCTTATTTGCATTTTCTGCTATATATCTTTCTATTTCAGAGTATTTGATTGGAATAAAATAAGCACCGTACTTATTGTTATTGATTAGATTTCTTTCTGGACCTGTTGAGTGCCAAGAATGATAGATAAAATGTTCTCCTGTGCTGTCTGCTTGGCCTATGTGAAGGTTATATGGAACAACCCCACTTCTAATCTTTACGTCTTTTAATTCGTCTACTCTTGCAGCAAGAGCCTTATCAAAGTCAACTGGTACTAGGGCTCCCCAGCCCATTTCAACCCAGTCGCCGTCTTTAACAAGGCCTGCCGCTTCTTTTACTGTTATAAGTTTATCTTGATATAATTTTTCAAAATCCATTTTGAACCCCTTTGTATTAAATCGTTTTCAATATATATTATACCCAATAATTTTTCTTTTATTCTCTAATTGATATTATTTATCAATTAATTTTGTTTTAATACATATGATGTACTAAAAGTATTTTAGATAAAAGAAAAGGGTGTAAGCCTACACCCCATTCATAAAATCTTATCTTTCTACTACTACTGCTGTTCCCATACCGCCACCTATACATAGGGTTGCGATACCTTTTTTAGAGTCTCTCTTTTGCATTTCGTATAGAAGTGTTGTAAGGATTCTTGCTCCACTTGCTCCAACAGGGTGACCAATTGCTATTGCACCACCGTTTACGTTAACTATATCTGTATTTAATCCAAGTTCTTTGATTACTGATAGAGCTTGAGCAGCGAAAGCCTCGTTAGCTTCGATTAGGTCGATATCTTCAAGTTTAAGATCAGCTTTTTCTAGAGCTTTTCTAACTGTTGGGATTGGACCTGTACCCATGATTTTTGGATCAACACCTTCTGTAGCGTAGCTTACGATTGTAGCTAGTGGTTTAACACCTAACTCTTTTGCTTTTTCTTCGCTCATTACTACAAGACATGCTGCACCATCGTTGATTCCTGATGCGTTAGCTGCTGTAACTGTACCGTCTTTGATGAAAGCTGGTCTTAGTTTAGAGATACTTTCTGTTGTAACGCCTTCTTTGATGTATTCATCTTCATCAACTACAGTTACTTTTCCTTTTCTTCCTTTAACTTCTACTGGAACTATTTCGTCTTTGAATCTTCCTTCAGCTCTAGCTTTTGCAGCTTTTTGTTGGCTGTCTGCAGCAAGTGCGTCTTGTTCTTCTCTTGTTAGGCCGAATTTTTCAGCTATATTTTCTGCAGTAACTCCCATGTGGTAGTCATTGAATGCATCCCAAAGTCCGTCTTTGATCATTTCATCGACAACTTTCTTATCTCCCATTCTTGCTCCCCATCTTTCGTCTGGAAGTAGGTATGGAGCTTGAGACATTGATTCTGTACCACCTGCAAGAACTATATCGTCATCTCCTGCCATAATCATTTGTGCTGCAAGAGATACACTTCTAAGTCCTGATCCACAAACTATATTTAATGTCATAGCTGGTTTTTCTTTAGGAATTCCTGCATCTAGTGCGATTTGACGAGCGATGTTTTGACCGTTACCTGCTTGAAGTACACAACCTAGGATTGATTCATCAACATCTTCTGGTTTGATACCTGCTCTTTTGATTGCTTCTTTAGCTGCTACAGCACCTAATTCTCTTGCTGAAACTGTTTTGAATGCTCCGCCGTAAGCTCCTACGGGTGTTCTTGCTGCACTTGCTATTACTACTTTTTTAGTCATTTTATCTCCTTATTTTAAAATTCGTTTACTTTTGATCTATTTCTTATTTACTGTAGTCGTAGAAACCTTTACCAGTTTTTCTACCAAGGTCTCCAGCTCTTACCATTTGTCTTAGAAGTGGATTTGGTCTGTACTTGCTATCTCCAAATTCGTTGTATAGAACTTCCATGATTGCAAGACATGTATCAAGGCCTATAAGATCTCCTAGAGCTAGAGGTCCCATTGGGTGGTTTGCACCAAGTTGCATTCCCTTGTCGATATCTTCAACGCTTGCAAGTCCATCTGCAAGAACTCCGATTCCTTCGTTAATCATTGGGATTAGAAGTCTGTTTACTACAAATCCTGGTCCTTCTTTAACTTCGATAGGTTGTTTTCCTAAATCTTCTGCAAGTTTGAATATTGTTGTGTTTGTTTCATCAGATGTGTGAAGTCCTCTGATAACTTCAACTAATTTCATTACTGGAACTGGATTGAAGAAGTGCATTCCAATAACGTTTTCTGGTCTGTTTGTAGATGCAGCAATATCTGTAATTGATAGTGAAGATGTGTTAGATGCAAGGATTGCTCCTTCTTTTACAACTTCATCAAGTTCTTTGAAGATTTCTTTTTTAAGTTTTGGATTTTCTGTAGCAGCTTCTATAACTACGTCACAGTCAGCCAAATCTTTTACTTCTGTTGTGTAAGTAATGTTTTTAAGAGCTTTATCTTTTTCATCTTCTGTCATTCTTTCTTTAGAAACTTGTTTAGCATAAGATTTTTCAATTCTTGCTTTAGCTTTTTCTAAGAATTCATCTTTGATATCTCTAACTACTACTTCGTATTTTCTTGCAGCAGTTTCTACGATACCGCCACCCATAATTCCTGAACCGATTACTCCAATTTTCATAATTACTCCTTTATTTTTCTCTCTATTTTATACTTACCCGATTATTTATTTTTAAACTCAGCTTTTTCTTTATTTAAGAAAGCGTTCATTCCTGCTTTTTGATCTTCTGTAGCAAATGATAGACCAAATAGGTTTTCTTCAATCTTAATAGCTGAATCTATATCAACTTGTCCACCAACGTTTATAGCTTCTTTAGCAAGTCTAACTGCTACTGGTCCGTTAGAAGCAACTTTAGAAGCAAGTTTTGCTACTCTTTCTTCTAATTCCTCGGCAGGAACTACTTCTTGAACAAGGCCAATTTCTAATGCCTTATCAGCCTTAATGTTTGATGATGTGTAGATTAAGTATTTTGCATATCCTGGTCCAACTAGTCTTTGTAGTCTTTGTGTACCACCAAAGCCTGGTAGGATTCCAAGTCCTGTTTCTGGTTGGCCGAAAAGAGCCTTATCGCTTGCGATTCTAAAATCACAGCTCATAGCAAGTTCGCATCCACCACCAAGAGCAAATCCATTAACAGCTGCTATTGTTGGAATTTCAAGACTTTCTAGCTTTCTAAATACTGCTAGCCCCTTCTTACCGAAAGCTTTTCCTTCTAGTGGAGAAAGTGTTGACATTTCCTTGATGTCTGCTCCTGCAACGAAGCTTCTTCCCTCACCTGTTACTATTAGAGCTCTAAGATCTTTGTTTTCTTTGATTTCATTTAAAACTTTGTCTAGTTCATCAAGAACTTCAGAGTTTAGAGCGTTAAGAGCCTTTGGTCTACTGATTGTAAGCTTTCCTATAAAGCCATCAACTTCGTACTTGATTGTATTATATTCCATAATCGCCTCCTATTTAGCAATAAATTATTACTAGGTCTTTATTTTATGATATTTTTTTATCAATAAGCTTTAATAGTTAGCTGCTTATAATCTGACGTTATTAAACTATCATCTTCTAAGCAGCTTCTATCCTACAAGCTAACTAGTTAGCTTTTCTTTCTTTAATTAATTCTGTTAGTTTTGGAACTACTTCAAATAGGTCTCCAACAATACCATAGTCAGCAATATCAAATATTGGTGCATCTGGGTCTTTGTTGATAGCTATGATTGTATCACTTGCTCCTATACCAGCCAAGTGTTGGATAGCTCCAGAGATACCTACAGCTATATAAACTTTTGGTCCTACAGTTTTACCTGATTGGCCTACTTGGTGAGAATGAGAAATCCAACCAGCATCTACAGCAGCACGTGATGATCCTACTGTTCCGTCTAGGGCTTCTGCTAAATCTTCGATTAACTTGAAGTTTGCAGGATCTGCAAGTCCACGTCCACCACTTACGATGTATTCTGCACCGGCAAGATCTACATCTTCTCCTTCATCTCTTGGGATAAAGTCTAAGATTTTTGTTCTAACTTCTCCGTCGTATTTGATATCTTCAGAGATTTCTTCGATTTCATCTTTTGCGCCAACTTCTTCTTTAGAGAATACTCCTGGACGAACTGTACCCATTTGTGGTCTAGAATCAGGGCAAAGGATTTGAGCCATTAGGTTACCACCAAAGGCAGGTCTTGTCCATTTTACATTTCCTGTTTCAAAGTCAACGTCAAGTTCTGTACAATCTGCTGTAAGTCCAGTTCCAAGTCTTGAAGAAATTCTTGGACCTAGGTCGCGTCCTACGTTAGTAGCACCGATTAGGATTACATTTGGATTGTGTTTTTCAACAAGTTTACAAATAGCATTTGTGTAGATGTCAGTATTGTATTGTTTATATTCTTCACCTTCTACAGTAATTACGCCGTCAACACCGTATTTTTTAACTTCTTCTTTTGCATTATCAGCATTTTCACCGATGATTACTGCATATAGTTTTTCTTTAAGTACATCAGCCATCTTTCTGCCTGGATTTAGTAATTCTAATCCAACATTTAAGGCTTTTCCTTCTTCATTTGTTTCTACAATTACCCAAAGGTTTTTATTATCTGTCATACTTCCCCCTTAAATAAGCTTTTGATCTACTAGAGCATCCATTAACTTAGTTGCAGCTTCTTCTGCTTCCATGTCTTCAAACATAACTGCAATTTTTGTTCTGTCTGGAGCGTAAGATTTGTTAACTCTAGTTGGAGATCCCTTAAGACCAATTTTTGTCTTATCAATGGTAGCTTCTAAATCGTCAAAGGTGATTTGTCCGATTTCAGCTTTTTTAGCTTTAAGTTTATTTTTGATTTTTGGATATCTAAGCTCTTCGTCACCATATTTTGTAAATGTAATTAGGGCTGGAAGTACACATTGCACGTTTTGAGCTCCGCCTTCTACTTCTTGTAAAACCTTAATTCCTTCATCGTTTAGCTCTGCTGTATAAGCACGTGTAACTTGAGGAAGTCCTAAGTGTTCTGCAAGTTCTGGTCCTACTTGTGCTGTATCTCCATCAATTGCTTGAAGACCACAGTAAACTAGGTCAGGTTCGCCTTCTTTTTCTGCTACTGCCTTTATAGCATTAGCTAAAATGTAAGATGTAGCAAGTGTATCAGATCCACCGAATTTTCTATCTGTTACAAGATATGCCTTGTCAGCACCAACTGCTAGACAATCTCTAAGCATTGCTTCTGCTTGTCCTGGTCCCATTGATATTACTACAATGTTTACTTCAGGATCTTTATCCTTAAGTCTAAGAGCTTGTTCAAGAGCGAAAGCATCATAAGTATTTAAGATACTTGGAACGCCCTTTCTTATAAGTGTATTTGTGATAGGATCGATTTTGATCTCATTTGTGTCTGGAACTTGTTTCGCACATACGAAAATATTCATATATCCCCCTTTAATTCTAAGTAACTATCGAGCTTATTTATTTAATAATGCGCCAGATACAACCATTAACATTACTTCTGAAGTACCTTCATAAATTTCTGTTATTTTTGCATCTCTCATCATTCTTTCAACTTCGTATTCTTTGATATAGCCGTATCCACCTAGTAGTTGAACAGCCTTTGTTGTAACATCCATTGCAACTCTTGAAGCTTTAAGTTTTGCTTCAGCTGCTGCTACTGTATAGCTTTCTCCAGCATCTTTTAGTGTTGCTGCTTTATAAACTAAGTGACGAGCTGACTCAATATCTATTGCCATTTCAGCAAGTTTGAATTGTGTATTTTGGAATTTAGCAAGAGGTCTACCAAATTGGTTTCTTTCTTTTACATATTTAACTGCCTTGTCAAGAGCACCTTCAGCTATACCTAAAGCTTGAGCTGCTATACCAATTCTACCACCGTCTAGTGTTTGCATTGCATATTTGAAGCCCTTACCTTCTTCACCAAGTAAGTTTTCTTTTGGAACTTTACAATCTCTAAAGATTAATTCCATTGTTGAAGAACCCTTGATACCCATCTTATCTTCTACTGTACCAAAGTCGAATCCTTCCATTCCTTTCTCAACGATGAATGCAGAAATTCCTCTAGTTCCTTGTTCTTTATCTGTCATTGCAAATACAACATAAGTATCAGCGTAACCTGCATTTGTTATAAAGATTTTTGATCCATTAAGTACGTAGTGATCTCCATCAAGTTTTGCAACTGTTTTTTGTCCTGATGCGTCTGTTCCTGCATCTGGTTCTGTAAGGGCAAAAGCACCAAGTTTTTCACCTGAAGCAAGTGGTGTTAGGTATTTTTCTTTTTGTTCTTCGTTACCAAACTTGTTAATGCAATCAGCGCAAAGTGATGTATGAGCTGAAACGATAACTCCTGTTGTCGCGCATGCTTTAGAAAGTTCTTCTACGCAAAGAACATATGTAAGTGTATCAAGGCCAATTCCGCCGTATTCTTCATCGAAAGGAATTCCAAAAAATCCTAGCTCTTGCATTTTTGCTACGTTATCTTCTGGGAACATGTGTTTTTCGTCTACTTCTATTGCAAGTGGAGCAACTTCTTTTTGAGTGAAGTCTCTGAACATGTCTCTCATTTCTACTTGTTCTTCTGTTAACTTATACATAATCTCTCCTTATAAAACTTTTTAGATGATATATCAGAATTGATATATTCTTAACTAACTCTTATGTTATTATATTAACAATGTTAACGACAAATGTCAAGCTCTTTTTTAAGTTTTTACAAAATTTTAATATAGACTTTATAAAAACCTAAGCCCATGAAATTTATTTTCCTTATATATATAAACATTTTCCCTATCGACTTACATAAATTAACTATTTATTAGTAGATTATGTATATTTATACAATATAGGAACATATTTTCATAGATATAAGCTTATTTATCTCTTCATCAATCATGATATCACAAAAATCCCTTATGTCAATCGTTTACAGAGATTATTATATTGTTTTCCCATAAAAAAACCTTGTACCGCTATAATGTTTAATTTTCAACGATGATAGATTTTTAATCGGCAAAATTTTTTTTGAAAACATTTTTACAAAATTAAAATCTTGTGATATAATCTAACCATAAATATTAAATGATATTTATTACATATTATTTATAGGAGGTTTAAATGAATAATTATAACGCAATATCAGATGATATTATCCAACAAATTAAAGACGCCGTTTCTGGTAAAGTTTATGTTGGAGACGAGGTAAACGAAGACTTCTTCCACGATGAGATGCCTATCTATGGTGATGGATATCCAGATTGTCTAGTAGATGCAACATCAAAAGAAGATGTAGCAGCTATAATGAAAATTTGTAACGAAAACAAGGTTCCTGTTATAGCAAGAGGAGCTGGTACTGGTCTTACTGGTGCTGGTGTTGCTATTAAAAAGGGTGTAATGATTAACATGCAAACCATGAACAAAATCATCGAATACGATGAAGATAACATGGTAGTTAGAGTACAACCTGGTGTTTTACTAAATGATTTAGCTCAAGATTGCTTGTCTAAGGGATATCTATACCCACCTGATCCAGGTGAAAAGTTCGCAACTCTAGGCGGAAACGTTGCAACTAATGCCGGTGGTATGCGTGCTGTTAAGTATGGTACAACAAGAGATTATGTAAGAGCTATGGAAGTTGTTCTTCCTACAGGTGAGATTACTAGTTTTGGTGCTGTTATTTCTAAATCATCTACAGGTTATTCACTTAAAGATCTTATGATTGGTTCTGAAGGTACTCTTGGAATCATAACAGAGTTAACTTTAAAAATAGTTCCAGCTCCAAAGACAACTATTTCTCTAATAGTTCCATTTGAAGACCTAAACAGCTGTATAGCAACTGTTCCAAAGCTATTCCAAGCTAACCTTAACCCACAAGCTATCGAGTTTATGGAAAGAAAGATAGTTATTGCTTCTGAAAAATATATCGGAAAAGAAACTTTCCCTAAAAATATCGAAGGTACAGATGTGAATGCTTACCTACTTATCACATTCGATGGTGATGATGAAGATGGTATTTACGATACAATGGAAAGAGCTGCAGAAGTTCTTACAGAAAATGGAGCAATCGACGTATTAGTAGCTGATACTCCAGCACAACTTAAAGAAGCATGGGCTGCAAGAAGCTCATTCCTTGAAGCTATCGAATCTCAATACGAACTTCTCGATGAATGTGACGTTGTAGTTCCAATCACAAAAATCGCTGAGTATGTAGAATTTGTAAATGAAACAGCAGAAGAATATATGTTCGACGTACAAAGCTTCGGCCACGCTGGAGACGGAAACTTACACATCTATACACTTTCTAACGAAAGCGATAAGCTTGACCAATTCAAGGATGAAGTACATGAATTCATGCTTATAATCTACAAGAAAGCATACGACCTCGGTGGTAAACTATCAGGTGAGCACGGAGTAGGTGCTGGTAAACTTAAATATCTAAAGGAATTTGAAGGAAACTTAAACACAGGAATAATGAGAGGAATCAAGAAAGTATTCGACCCTAATATGATTCTTAACCCAGATAAAGTTATAGGACTTGAGTAAAACTAAGGAGTAGCAATGAATTATCTAAAAGAGTTTGTAATTCTTTGCGTATGTTTATTCCTAGGTGTCATCACAAGACACCTAATCAACTTCCCTATACCTGAGGCTGTATATGGTATGATCTACCTCTTTATAGCCCTTAACTTTAAAATATTAAAGCCTGAGGACGTACAAAAGACTTCAGATGGTATCTTACACAATCTAGCCTTCCTTTTCGTTCCAGTTGGCGTTGGTATAATGGCAAATTACGATGTTATCCAAGGTAAAATCGTAAAATTACTAATTATCACAGCAATAGGAACAGCCTTGACAATGGCCATAACAGGCATCGTTGTTCAACTTCTACAAAGGAGGAAGAAATAATGTTTGATAACTCATATTTCGGTATAATCCTATCATTTGCTGCCTATGAAATAGGAAAATGGATAAATAGCAAAGTTAAAAAACCACTTGCCAATCCCCTCCTCATAGCAATCCTACTAATAATTGGATTTCTAGCAGTAACTGGCATACCTTATGAAAGTTACAAAAAAGGTGGAGATTTCATAGCATTCTTCATCGCTCCAGCTACTGTTGCAATGATTTTGGACCTATACGCAAACCTTGACTCCCTTAAGGCTAACCTAGTTCCTATCTTAGTCGGAGTCCTAGTAGGTTCTATTTTCTCAATGATTATAGCTATAATCTTATCAAAAGTAGTTGGTTTTGATGGACAGATGATTACATCACTAGTTCCTCAATCAATAACAACAGCTATAGCCATCTCACTTACTGATGAATATCAGGGTATCGTGGCCCTAACTGCTATGATAGTTGTATTTAGGGGTGTAATAGGAGCTGCTATGGCACCAAGCATCCTAAAAATATGCAAAATTAAAGACCCTGTTGCCCAAGGTGTTGCAATAGGAACCGCAAGCCACGCCGTTGGTACTAGCCAAGCTAGACAAATCGGTAAGATCCAAGGTGCAATGAGTGGACTTTCAATAGCTGTCGCAGGTATTATAACTGTAATACTTATGCCGCTTGCCATGGTCCTAGTAAACCTAATAGCATAGATAAAAAGCTGTCAGTATATCTGGCAGTTTTTAGTACCATAAATAGTGTAAGAAAGAAAATTATTTCTATCTTGCACTATTTTTGTATAATGAAGATGTAGTATGACGAGGGGGTTT
>OJLY01000614.1_pt1 | contig 20284 bp, 19 predicted proteins | sample 1597031 | NCBI WGS metagenome assembly OJLY01 (sample SAMEA3904673, study PRJEB24821) | metagenome | biome: Builtin; feature: hospital; material: surface | place: USA | collected 2013-06-03
GGTGAAGGCGTACTGGGTGTCGGTGTCAACGTTCATCTTGATGACGCCGTAACGCAGGGCCTCCTCGATCTTCTCCTTCTCGGAGCCGGAGCCACCGTGGAAGACGAAGTCGAATGGGTTGGTGCCGGCTGCGAGGCCGAGTTTCTTCTCGGCGACCTTCTGGCCCATGTCGAGGACCTCTGGGCGCAGCTTCACGTTGCCTGGCTTGTATACGCCGTGGACGTTGCCGAAGGTTGCGGCCAGCAGGTAGCGGCCGTTCTCGCCGGTGCCGAGGGCATCGATGGTCTTCTCAAAGTCCTCTTCGCTGGTGTACAGGTTCGCGCCGGCCTTAGCCTGGACGCCGTCTTCTTCGCCACCGACGACGCCGATCTCGACCTCGAGGATGATGTTGGCCTTGTGTGCCTTCTCCAGGAGCTCCTGGGCGACCTCAAGGTTGTGGTCGATTGGGATGGCGGAGCCGTCCCACATGTGGGACTGGAACAGTGGGTTCTCGCCGCGGTCGACGCGCTCCTGGGAGATCGCGATGAGTGGGCGGACGTACTCGTCGAGAACCTCGAGCTGGCAGTGGTCGGTGTGCAGCGCAATGTTGACGTCGTAGTGCTTAGCGATCTCATGTGCGAACGCAGCAAGCGCCTGGGCACCCGCAACCTTGTTCTTCACGGACAGGCCAGAGCCGAACTCTGCGCCGCCGGTCGAGAACTGGATGATGCCGTCAGACTCGGCTTCTGCGAAACCACGAATTGCGGCGTTGATGGTCTCAGACGAGGTGCAGTTGATGGCCGGGTATGCGAACCCGCCCTTCTTTGCAGTGTCGAGCATCTGGTTGTAGACCTCAGGGGTTGCAATTGGCATGAAGATAACCTCCACTAGAGCTTCTTAGGTACGCCAACCAGTATGCCTGCTTTACTGACTATTTGCAGCCGCCACCCGCGCAGCAGCCTCCAGCAGCATCCACCCAGAAAGCTGTACCGAAAGGTCCCTCTCATCAATTCGGACCAACCCGACGGCTTCGCTCAGGGAGGATGGGCCGAGCCCGTAATTGTGGGGAAGGCGGGCGTCTTCGGTCCATCGCGCGGAGAAGATCGGCAGTCCGTCGACCTCCAAACGATGGGACCAAAGGGACTCCGCCGAGGCCATAATCAGCCTTGATGCTATCTTTTTGGTCGCGATGTTCTGGCGGGAATCTTCAGGGAGACGGACTGCAACATCGGCAAGGTAGCGTGCCAGAATTCCCTTGAAGAGTCCGCCGTCGCCGTCGCCGGATTCGTAGGACTTGTTCAGAATCACCCCCTGGGGGGTAGCCATATGCAGGACAATCGCTTCCACAATTGCCCGGATATGTGTGATGTAAAACACGGAATCGTCGGCGCGTTTTGAGTACGCGAAGGAGTCGATTGGCTCGTCGTCGCGAAGTCCGACGTCGGCGCGCAACGCCAGCGCGATCTCTAGGCTCGCGCCGAGCACCGTGCCCTGGTTGTACGTATACAGCTTGTCGACGACCTCCGGGCCATGCATCCGCATCCGGATCCCGTCCTGCACCAGGCCTGATTCGGTGACCAGGTTGTCGAACGTCCAGTCAAGCAGCTCGCGGGCCTTGTCCAGGCGGCCGGTGCGCGCGAACAAGAGGGCGGCCGGGCCGTTCGAGGGCACGTTGTAGAAGGTTTCCTCCGTGCGCCACGGCAGCACACCCATCACCGGGTCGATGCCTGCGAGCAGGTCGAACTCCAGGGCGTCGAGGGCCTTCGTGCGGCGCGCCAAACCCTCGTCGACGGCGCGGTTCCACGCCAGGGCCAGCCAGGCCTTGTCGTCGTAGTACTTGTTCTTCGTCAGCTTGCCCAGGTTGCGGCGCTGGATGCCACGCAGGGTGTCTTTGAGGCGGCGCTTGTGGGTTTTGGTGGGGCGTCGAATAGCGGCGTCGATTTGGCAGTCCAAATAGTGGGCCTGCCACCAGTAGTGCCAGTGCCAGTAGAGGCGATCCTTCGAGCCCGGCGGCCACGTGACCACCGCGAGGTTCGTCTTCGGCAGCCCCCACAGGCGGGAGGCGTGTCGCTCCTGCACGGCCGATTGAGCCAGGTCAGCGCGGTGCGACCATGTTTCCGCGGCGGATTCTTCCACAACCTTCACCTTTCACCAAGCAGTACTCAAGTCGGCGTGCTGGCGTATCCACGCGTGCATCGCGATGCCCGCAGCAACACCAGCGTTAATCGAACGCGTCGAGCCGAACTGCGCAATCGAGCACGTCATCGACGCCTCGCGCTGCGTCTCGTCCGTAATGCCGGGACCTTCCTGCCCGAACACTAACACGCAGCGCTGCGGAAGTTCCGCCGTTTCGAGCGGCACGCAGCCGGGCGTGTTATCGATCGCCACAATCGGCAGGTCGTGTTCCTTGGCCCACTGGGCGAAGTCCTCGATCGTCGCGTGGTGGCGGATGTGCTGGTAGCGGTCCGTCACCATCGCGCCGCGCCGGTTCCAGCGCCGCCGCCCAATGATGTGGACTTCCTCGGCCAGAAACGCGTTCGCGGTGCGCACCACGGTGCCGATGTTGGCGTCGTTTTCAAAGTTCTCAATCGCGACGTGGAACGGGTGGCGCCGCTGATCCAGCTCCTCGCGGATCGCCTCCAGCGACCAGTAGCGGTAAGCGTCCACTACGTTGCGACGATCCCCCTCCTCCAAAAACTGCGGATCCAGGCGGGGGTCATCCGGCCACGGGCCCTCCCACGGACCTACGCCGTGGCGGCCCTCATTCCACTCCGTTGGGCCTTTAGCCTGCTCAGTTGAGTCCAAGGTCCTCGAGCCCCAGCAGGAATCGGTAGTCCAGGCCGGCCTCGTGCAGGGCGTCGGCGGCGCCGGTTGCGCGGTCCACCACGGTGGCCACCGCGACGACCTCCGCGCCCTCAGCGCGCACGGCCTCCACCGCGGTCAGCGGCGAGTTGCCCGTCGTGGTGGTGTCCTCCACCACGAGGACCTTCTTGCCAACAATCGACGGCCCCTCAATCCGGCGCTGCATCCCGTGCTTCTTCGCCTCCTTGCGCACCACGAACGCGTCGATCGGGCGGCCGTCGGCGTGCATCACGGCCGTGGCCACCGGGTCCGCACCCAGCGTCAGGCCACCGACCGCGTCGAACTCCAAGTCCGCCGTCATCTCACGCAACAGCTTGCCGATCAGCGGCGCAGCCTCATGGTGCAACGTCGCACGACGCAGATCCACGTAGTAGTCCGCCTCCTTCCCGGAGGAAAGCGTGACCTTGCCGCGCACCACGGCCAGTTCCTTCACCAGCTCTGCGAGGCGTGCTTTATCGTTCATGATCGGTTGGCTCCTTCTCGGTGTCCGGGGTGTCTGACGTGTCGTTGAAAATTGTGGAGGGCTGCTGCTCGCGGCGCACTCTGGTCAAATCATAGAGCTGCGCGCCGTCATCGGCAGGTGAACCGTCCGCGATCGGCGCCACAGAATCCGCCCCAATCTCGTGGTCCTCCAGCTCGCCGAAACCTCCGCCGGTGACGCGGGTCGGCAGCTCGAGTGGTTCCTCCGGGCGCTGCACCTGCGGGGTCTCCGGCTCAGGTGCCTCCTCGGCACCGAGCACCGGCGCAAGCGCCGCCGCCTCGCGCGGTGGCAGCGTGCGTGCCGCGTCCGCCAGCAACGCCAGCGGCGCGAACGTGTCCTCCCAGTCCTGTGGCGTCGAACCGCGCTCCAGCTGGGCCAACACCCAGTCTTGCTCGCACCACACCGCGCACACACTTTCGGGCATCTCGCGCAGGGCGGTGCGCACGCGCACATCGATGAAGCGCAGGACGGGACCGGGCTCATTCGTGAACAGCTCGAAGCCCTCGACGGTTTCCACCAGCACCAAATCCGCCGAGGAATCCGCCTGGAACTGCGGGCGGCGCATATCCACCACGATGTCGCTGACCTCACCCGTTGCGACGGCCACCACCGTCACACCGCCAAGGTCCACCACGCGAACATCATGGCCGTAGACCTGGCCCGCCACGACATCGCGCGGTTCCGCGCCGGACGCCGCCGCACCCCGGTGCCACTCGTCGACCAGGTATTCATCCACCTTGGAGAAGCGGAAGCCGTGCTGCTCCGCCCACAGGCGGCGCTCCCGGCGCGACGCGCCCGGCAGCTGCAGGCCCGACATGCGGTGCGGGCGCTTCGGGGCAGGCTCGGGCTCCGGCTCTGGCTCTGGTTCCGGGGCCTGTTCCAGCTCTAGCTGTGGCTCTGGCTCCGGGGCAGGCTCGGGCTCTGGTTCCGGCTCTTCTTCCACTTCGAGCGCAGGCTCCTGCTCGGCCTCAGGCTCCACGTCCGGCTCAGCCTCAGGCGAAAGCTCGGCTGGTGGCGGAGGGGGCGTCGATAAGGAGGGAGACGCAGGCGCAAACCACAACCACACAGCCGCGACCACGAGCAGCGCGGCCAGCCCAAACAACACGTAAGCAATCATCGAAGATTGATACTACAGTGCCGTGGCGACCTTATTCCCCAACCGCGCGCTCCACTGCGACCAGCCACCCACATAATGCGTGGCCACCGGCAGGCCAGCGTGCTCCATCGCCGCGATAAGCAGCGCGGAGTGGTTGCCCGAACCCGAGTACGTAATCATCTTCGCCGGGTCCGTATTCTGCGTCACGCCCAGGCTTGCGAAGCGGTCGCGGATGTAGTCCGTCTCCTTGACCTTCCTCGTTTCCTTGCAGAACAGGTCCGCCGCCGGCAGGTTCAGCGCCGACGGAATGTGGCCCGCCTTCAAGTCCAGTACTTCTCGACGCCCCGCAAAGCGCTTCTCATCACGCGCATCAATCAGGATGCCCTCGAAGCGCTGCACGTCCTCCAGCGTCGCCACCGGAAGCTTGCTGCCTTCCAGCTCCAGGTCACGCGGGACGACCACGTTGCCCGGGCCGGCGATGGTCTTGAGGCCCTCGGCCTCCCACTCGCGGAAGCCGCCGTCGATAATGTGGACGTGCTCCAGGCCTGCCCAGCGCATGATCCACCAAGCCCGGGCGGCGAAGACGCCGGAGCCCTGGTCGTAGATGAAGATCGGGCGGTTCGCCTCGACGCCCCACTCCTCGAGCGCCTCATCGATCACGGCTAGCGACGGCAGCGGATTGCGGCCCTGGCGGCGGCCCGGCATGCCCACGAGGTGTCCTTCCAGGTCACCGTAGACGGCCGTCGGGATGTGCTCGGACTGGAACTTCTGCCAGGCCTTGCCTGCCTCCGGCTCCCAAGAAACATCGAGCACCGTCTGCTTCTTGCCGGACTTAATACGTTCGTACAGCTCCTGCGGAGAAATAAAAACAGTCATACATAACACCATACGCGTATGCCTCACGCTGTATAGCCAGGTGCGAGCTGGATCACGCCCGAAGCCGCCAAACCCTCCAGCCATTCATCAATACCGGCCTTCGGACAATCCGCACCTATCGACGCCGCCAACATCCCACCCGGGCCCATCTCCACCCGGCAGCCAAACGCCAACAACGTCTCCGCCAGCGAAAACGGCGACTCCCCCTGCGGCAAAATCCGCACCGTGGACGCACCCCCGCGCACCACGACCTTATTCACGTGGAACATGCCGCCAACACGCACACACTCCACGATGTCCCCCACCGCCAACGACACATCCACAAACGGCACCGATGCAATGACGAAGTGGCCGCCGCCAAGCTGGTGAGCCTCAAGTTGCTCGTTCTCCACGCCTGGCACGGCCACCCGTGTGTAAATCGTCGTCGTTGGTTGCATGGACAGCAGTGTAGCCCGAACGCTACTTCGCTGCCGACACCGCCAACTCCTCGCCGCCTTCCGCGACATCAACCTGCACCACGTCACCGTCGCGGATCGCGCCGGCCAGCAGCTCCTTCGCCAACCGGTCACCGATCGCCTGCTGGATCACGCGACGCAACGGGCGCGCACCATATGCAGGGTCGTAGCCGCGGTCCGCGAGCCAAGCCTTCGCGGCGTCGGAGACGCGAAGCTGGAGGCGTCGAGAAGCAAGGCGATCGGCGAGCGTGCCCAGCTGAATATCGACGATGCCCACCAGCTGCTCCTTCGTCAGCGGCTCGAACACCACCACATCATCGAGGCGGTTGATGAACTCCGGCTTGAAGTGCGCCTTCACCGCGTTCATGATCTGCTCACGGTCGCCGCCCGCGCCCAAGTTCGACGTCAGGATGATCACCGTGTTGCGGAAGTCCACCGTGCGGCCCTGGCCGTCGGTGAGGCGACCCTCGTCGAGGACCTGCAGCAACACATCGAACACATCCTGGTGTGCCTTCTCAACCTCATCGAACAGCACCAGCGAGTACGGGCGACGGCGCACAGCCTCAGTGAGCTGGCCGCCAGCGTCGTAGCCGACGTACCCCGGAGGGGCACCGACCAAACGCGCAACCGAGTGCTTCTCGCCATACTCCGACATATCGATGCGCACCATCGCCGCCTCGTCATCGAAGAGGAACTCCGACAGCGCCTTCGCAAGCTCCGTCTTACCCACGCCAGTTGGGCCCAGGAACAGGAAGGAACCAATCGGACGGTTTGGATCCGCAACGCCCGCACGCGAACGCCGCACCGCATCGGACACAGCCACGACAGCTTCCTTCTGACCCACAACGCGGCCAGCCAGGATTGCCTCCATGTCCAGCAGCTTCTCGGTCTCACCCTGCATCATCTTGCCCGCAGGGATACCCGTCCACGCCGACACAACCTCAGCAATCACCTCAGGAGAAACCTCCTCCGTGAGCATCGTCCTTGACGACGTCCCCGCCGCCTCCTCAGCGTCCTTGACCTGCTGCTCCAGCTCCGGAATGCGGCCGTAGCGCAGCTCCGAGACCTTCGCGTAATCGCCCTCGCGCTCCGCGATCTCGGACTCGTTGCGCAGGTGCTCCAGCTCCTCCTTTGCAGCCTGCACCTTATCGATCTCCGCCTTCTCATTCGTCCAGCGCGCCTTCAGCTCACCGAGCTTCTCGCGCTGATCCGCCAACTCCTGGCGCAAATCCGCCAGACGCTCCTTCGACGCCTCGTCGGACTCCTTCTGCAGCGCGATCTCCTCGATCTCAAGCCTGCGAACGATACGCTCCAGCTCATCAATCTCCTGCGGCGAAGAATCAATCTCCATCCGCAGACGCGAGCCCGCCTCATCAACCAGGTCAATCGCCTTATCCGGCAAGAACCTGTTCGTGATGTAGCGGTTGGACAGCTCCGCAGCCGCCACCAACGCCGAATCCTGGATCCGCACGCCGTGGTGCACCTCGTAGCGCTCCTTCAGGCCACGCAGAATACCGATCGTGTCCTCCACAGTCGGCTCACCCACGTACACCTGCTGGAAACGACGCTCCAACGCCGCATCCTTCTCGATGAACTGGCGGTACTCATCCAATGTCGTCGCACCAACCAGCCGCAGCTCGCCGCGCGCCAACATCGGCTTAATCATGTTGCCTGCATCCATCGCGCCCTCGCCCGTGGCGCCAGCGCCGACGATGGTGTGGAGCTCGTCAATAAACGTGATGATCTGCCCGTCGGACTCCTTAATCTCGTCCAACACCGCCTTCAGGCGCTCCTCGAACTCGCCGCGGTACTTCGCGCCCGCGACCATCGACCCGAGGTCCAGGGAGATCAGCGTCTTGCCCTTCAGGGACTCAGGAACGTCGCCCGCCACGATGCGCCTTGCAAGGCCCTCGACGATCGCCGTCTTACCGACGCCCGGCTCACCAATCAACACCGGATTATTCTTCGTACGACGGGAAAGCACCTGCACCACGCGTCGAATCTCCGAATCGCGACCAATGACCGGGTCAATCTTGCCCTCGCGCGCACGCGCCGTCAGGTCCGTCGAATACTTCTCCAGCGCCTGGAACTGATCCTCCGGCGACTCAGTGGTGACCTTCTTATTGCCGCGAACCGACTGGAACGCCGCCTTAATCGCCTCAAACGTGGCGCCGCGCTTCTTCAGCAGCTCCGCCGCGTCATCATTCCCGCGCGCGATACCCGCCAGCAGCACCTCAGTAGAGACGAACTCGTCACCGAGTTCGCCCGCCAACTCCTGCGCCGCGTTCAACGCATTCAGGCCGTCACGGTTAAAGTTCGGATTCGCCATGTTCTGGCCCTCCGCCTTCGGGTAGGAGTTGACCAGCTCAGCCGCCTCCTTCGCGACCACCTGCGGATCCACACCCGTCGCCTGCAACACCGGCGCCGCGATACCATCCTCCTGCTTCAGGATCGCCTCAAGTAAATGCGCCGGGCGAATATCCGGGTTCCCCTTCGCCGACGCCTGCTGCAGCGCCTGCTGCAACGCCTCCTGCGTTTTCGTAGTTGGGTTAAACGAAGACATGTCCGTTTTCCTTTCTCTTTGCGTTTTGTTTTGTTGTTCACTCTCCCTAACGCACGAGAAGTTGAGTCTGTTCCACTCAAGGTTGGATGTGGGGCGTTTTCGGGGGTGGCGCTGCAGATTTTGGGGCTCGGCGAGCCCTTGGAAACGCTCTGAAACCCCACGTCAAAACGCAAATGGTAGTAACAGGATTGTAGTAATCCCCGAAAATGGCCCCAAAAAGCGGATTACTACATTCCTGTTACTACCATCTAGAAAAATGCCGGCCCTATTCCTGGGCAGCCACGGCCCCTGAGCCGTGTTTCTTGGCGGGCACCCACTTCAGCGCGAACGCCACGACCACCACCGCAACGGCGATCAGGAACGACACCCAGCCGAACGCGGTGGTGAACCCGGCGATGATGGCGATTGGGGCGAGGATGGTCATGCCGATCTCGAAGGGGGCGAAGCCGACGTAGGCCACACCGTATTCGTTGAGAGTGCCGGACTTCAGTTTGGGGTCGACCATCTTGAGCAGGGCGATACCGGTGGCGACGGCGGCCGTCGCCCAGCCCCAGCCGAAGATGCCGCGCTCGAGCCAGTTTTCGCCGAAGAAGAGCGGGCCGGCCCAGGCCATCCATACGACGCAGAAGACGGTGCCGAGCACGAACATGATGAGCAGGGCCTGCCAGTACCCGGCGAGTGCTGCGGGGACGATGGAGGCGATGCCGAAGGCGATCATGAAGTCGGTGGCGGCGCCGGAGACGGTGGAGATGGTTTCGCGGTCGAGGTAGTTGGGCCGTTTGAAGGCGACGAGCAGGCCGCGGCCGATAAGGCCGATGACGAAGGCCATGGCGAACAGTGGGATGGAGACGTTGCTCCACATGCTCTTGATCCAGGTGTTGACGGTGTAGGCGATCAGCACGGTGATGAGGATGAATCCGGCGTGGAGTGCCAGCGGTTCGATGGAGGATGGGTTGGTGGTTGCGCGTCCGATGGAGGGGCGCTCGGACTCGGCGGCGATGTAGCCGGTGCGCAGGTCTTCGGGGAGGGTGCCACGGAGTTCGGTTGCCTTGCCTTTCCGGATACCCCAGTTTGCAACGATGACGCCACCAACGATAGCGACGAGGGTTCCCACTGTGGCGGAGGTGAATCCGATGGAGGACGCTTCGGCGATGCCGATGTCCTCAAGTGCAGAGCCGACGGCGGCGGCGGTGCCGAAGCCGCCGACGAAGCCGACCGGGAGCATCATGCCGAACCATGGTTCGGTGCCGAAGAATGGCGCGAAGAAGTACAGCCCCAGGAGGATGAAGATGCCCCACTGGCCCATGAACATGGCCGTCGAGTAGCCCCACATGTTGCGGGCGCCTGAGGCGACGGAGCCGCCGAGGTTCATCGAGTAGGCCATGGAGGCGAACACCACGGCGATGAGCAGCGTTGTGTAGGTGCCGACTTGGTCGGACCAGTGAATGACGCCGAGGACCTCTTGCCCGAGGATGAGCCCGAGCAGCCCGGCGGTGATCGGTGCCGGCAGGAGCAGCGCCTGTAACACTTTCAGTCGGTTTCGGAGCACGTTTCCGATGATGAGCAGGATGGAGATCCATCCGATATCCGTCAGAAGTGTGTACGGCGTGTAGTCCACTGCGGCACCTTTCTCTCTAATTGTTTCCCTGCTCACACTAGTCCACCTCACCGAGGCTGAGAAACAGTACCCTGGCCCTATGAGAAAGTTTGCCCCCGTCACGGATGGCCCGAATGCGGCCGCATTGCAAGTGCTCGCGGAGCAGGATTCCGAGGTGCGCGCCACCCTGTTTGGGCGGATTGTGGAGCAGTATCCGCAGGCAGCGATGGTCTTCCCGGAAAGGGCCACGGAGGTGCCCCAAGTACTTGTCGACGCCACTTCGTTCACCCTCGCGTCCACCCAGGAGTCCGAGTCGGCGGGGGCAGCAATCCCTGAGGCAACCCTTATCCCGCTGCGCGAGTGGGCGTTGGATCTTCGGCGCACTGGGTTTCCAGCGTCGGAGTTTCCGGCGGTGGCGGAGATCGTTGGTGGGGTTGTGGGCGTCGATACGCAGGTGTTGGTGCGTGCGGCGCGGGAGATGGAGCGGGTGTCGCGGGAGGCTGACGAGTCCGGGGTGGCCGCGGCGTCGGTGGCGCAGGTGACGTCGGTTGCGCAGGACGGGTCGGCGTGGGTCGTGCGGGCGGAGGCTTCCGCGGCGGTGGGCTATGCGGCGGGGCAGGCGCTGCCGGTGATGCGCGCTGGTAACCAGGGCGTGTGGTGGGCGTTGGCCCCGGCGGTGCCGCCGAACCGGTTCGGGCAGCTGGAGTTCCACCTCGACGGGCGGGATGTGCAGGTCGGCGACTACCTGACGTTGGGGGCGGCGCGAGGCCCTGCGGTGCGGGCGAACCGGCCGAAGATGCTGCTCGTGGCGGTGGGGACCGGTTGGGCGGCTGCGAAGTCGGTGGTGTTCGGGCTCATCGAGGAACGCATCCGCCCCGAGGTGCACCTGGTGCTGTGCGGGGACAACGCGGACGATTTTTACGACACCCGCACCATCAACTCGCTCGCCGATTCTCAAGTTTGGCTGCAGGTTACGCGCGTCGCGCCGACCCCGGGCGAGTTTGGCGAGAGTTCCGCGAAGGCCATTTGGGTGCCGGGGCCGGCGTTCGTGTCGGCGCCGGGCACGTGGTGGGACCACCAGATCGTGCTGTGTGGCAAGGGCGCCGAGGTTGCGGAGTACCGCGAGGCACTCGAAGCTGCGGGGGCTGACCGGGCCCTTACATGCGCGACTGACGCAGCGGTCCAGTTTCCGACAGCCTAATAAGAGGTACGTCCTCCTGCACGGCCGCGACCTGCGCGATGTCGATATCGGCGTCGAGGAGCTCGGGGCCGTAGCCGGCCTCCACAATCCGGTGCCCGTCCGGCGCCACAACAGTGGAGAACCCGATGCCGGTCGGGCCGGACTTCTCGCCGGCCTCGGTCTCGTGGTTCGGGCGGGACTGCCCGGCCGCCGCGATGAATACGCCCGCGTCGAGGGCGCGGGCGCGCGTCAATAAGCGCCACTCCTCGAGCTTGCCTGGGCCGTCCGCCCAGCTCGTCGGCACCACGATGACGTGCGCACCCATCGCCGCCAGCTCCTTGAACTGTTCCGGGAAGCGGATGTCGAAGCAGGTGGCCACGCCGATGGTGGCGTCGCCGTGCCGGAACGTGAGCAGGGTGTCGCCGGCTTTGACGGTGCGGGATTCGTGGTAGCTGTGGGCGTCGTAAAGGTGCACCTTGTCATAGGTGAGGATGCGTGGGGTGTCACTGTGGCCGTCGAGGATCAGGGTGGTGTTGTAGACGCGGTTGATGCTGCCGACGGTGTCCGCCGGGCGGAACGAACCCGCGACGATGGTCACGCCCAGCTCCTTGGCCAGCGAAAACAGCCCCTGTGTGAACGGTCCGTCGGTGTCCTCGGCCTGGTAGTCGAGGCGGCCGGCCCCGAACGCGTGCGAGGCGGCTTCCGGCAGAACGATGAGCGTCGCGCCCCGGCGCGCGGCCTCCCTGACCTGGGGTTCTATGCGCGAAAGGTTGCGCATTTTATCAGGTCCGCTGGTGAATTGTGCCAATGCGATACGCATGTGGATAACTTTAGCGAATCTGAAATTTTATCCACAGGGTTTCGGGGTTTTTCCTTGCCCCGTTTCGGTGGGTTTTCGAGGATGGGTGCATGCATCTCTCAACGACTATCCCGTCCCTCGCCCGCTCCCACCGCGTCGCCCGCACGTCGCTCCCCCGCGCTGAGCTGCACGACAGCGCCAGCGCCGCCGCGTTGCACTCGCTGGAGGATCGCGCCCAATCACTTTTCGACGCCTCCACCACCGCCCTCAACGCACATTTAGAATCCATCGCCTCATTTGCGGACGACTGCATCCACTGCGACACCCGCCTCGCGGAGGCGTTGCGCCATGTCTGATGCGTACCGCCCTGCCCTAGACGCCGGGCAGCTGATGGTCGCCGCGGGCGTGTTGGACGGCGCCGTCGCCGAGTTCCGCGCGCGTTCCCAGACATGCCACGTAGCTCGGTCCGACCTGGTAGGGGCGGGTTTTCGCGGGCCAGCACCGACTGCCGCCCTGCAGCGCCTCCAGCGTGTCGACGCCACCTTCGCCCACCCCGCCGACGACCTCACCCAGGCCGCCAAGGTGCTGCGCCGCTACGCCACTTGGCAGGCGCGCCTCGACGCGATGGCCCGATCCCTGCGCGGCAGCCCCGTCTACGCGCTGGCCGTGCAGGTGCTGAACGGGGTTTCGCGGACCTTCGACACGCTGTGCGCCGCCGAGCTCGAGGCCCTCTGCAAGGCGCACGAGCGGGAGCTGGAGGCGGCGCGCGGGCATGTGCCGCTCATCGCGCGCCACGGCGTAGACCTTGGTCAGGTACACCGGACAAACCTGGCCGCGCTCGACCCGGCACGCCGCGAGCTCGTTGAGTCCGCGGGCGCGACCGTGCTCGAGGCCGGGCCCGTGTCGGCGACACTGGCGGTCGGTGACGTGGTGGACCCGGCGCGTGTGATCACGATGGTCGCCGGCGTGTCCACCGGCCGGCCCGAGGGTTTGGGCGGTGAGCTTGCGCGTGCGCAGTTCCTCGCCGAGCGCACCGGCGCGACCGTTATCCTCTGGCAGGGCTACGACCCGCCACCCAACGTGGTCAACGGGCTGGACCCCGGCCCGGCGCGCCGCGGCGCCGACGACCTCTCCGCCTTCCAACTCGCGCTCACCGACCGCTTCCCCAACGCCCACCGGGTGGTCCTCGCCCACAGTTACGGCACGCGTGTGGCCACCGAGGCCGCCGTCCACCACGGCCTGCTTACCGACCAGCTCTGGCTCGTCGGCAGCGCCGGCGTCGCCGGTACCCACGTGAGCGACCTACAGCTTGCCGGGCCGAATTCCCGAGTGGTCGCTGTGGATTCTCCCGACGATCCGATCCTGTGGACCAGGTCCGGTCCGCAGGCGGTGCTGGGGGCGTCGCCAACTGATCCCGCCTACGGCGCGCGCGTCCTACCTGGGGTGACGGGCGGTCATAGCGCCTACTTCACAGACGAGGCCTTTGTGTCAGATCTCACACAATCTTTCGAGTTCCAGGAGGAACAAAGGTAACATGATAAGCGGTTAATTTATTCTTCAAATAAAAGGAGATTTTAGGAATGGCTCAGAACTTCGCCTCGGCATTCGTTGCCAAGCTGAAGGAGCTCGGCGTCAAGCGCATCTACGGCCTCGTCGGTGACTCCCTCAACCCGCTTTCCGACGCCGTCCGCACCCAAGGCATCGAATGGGTCCACGTGCGCAACGAGGAAGCCGCCGCATTCGCCGCCGGCTCCGACGCACTCGCAACCGACGAACTCGCAGTGTGCGGCGCATCCTGCGGCCCAGGCAACACCCACTTCGTCCAAGGACTCTTCGAGGCGCACCGCAACGGCGCAAAGGTCCTCGCGATCGCCTCGCACATCCCGTCCTTCCACATCGGTTCGTCCTTCTTCCAGGAAACCCACCCCGAAATGCTCTTCCAGGAGTGCTCTTCCTACTGCGAGATGGCAAACTCCGCCGACCAGGGCATGCGCGTCGTCCACAACGCCATCCAGAACACCATGTCCGGCAACGGCGTATCGGTCGTCGTCGTCCCAGGTGACGTCTTCGCACAAGAAGTCACCGCCGACGCCTCAACTCTGTCCGGCAACTACGCCACCGGCGGCAACAAGCGCGTCTACCCAGACCCAGCCGAAGCCGCCCGCCTGGTCGAAGCCATCAACGAGGCAGACACCGTCACCCTCTTCTGCGGCTACGGAGCCAAGGACGCCCGCGACGAAGTCTTCGCACTCGCCGAAAAGATCAAGGCACCAGTCGGCCACTCCTTCCGCGGCAAGATGTACATCGAGTACGACAACCCATACGACGTCGGCATGTCCGGCCTCCTCGGCTACGGCGCCTGCCACGAAGCCTCCGACAAGGCAGACCTCTTCATCATGGTCGGCACCGACTTCCCATACACCGACTGGCTGCCCAGCAAGAACGTCGCCCAGATCGACATCGACGGCGCCCACATCGGCCGCCGCACCAAGGTGCACTACCCGGTCATCGGAGACGTCAAGAGCGTCATCGAAAACATCCTCCCACACATCGAGGAGAAGAAGGACCGCTCCTTCCTGGACGCAATGCTGAAGCGTCACGCTGAGCTGCTGGAGTCGGTCGTCGGCAAGTACACGACGGAAGCCCGCGAAGCCCGCACCCCAATCCACCCAGAGCTCGCCGCCTCCGTCCTCGACGAACTCGCCGACGAAGACGCCTACTTCACCGTCGACACCGGCATGTGCAACGTGTGGTCCTCCCGCTACCTCACCCCCAACGGCAAGCGCGACGAGTCCGCGTCCTTCCTGCACGGCACCATGGCCAACGCCCTCCCGCAGGCCATCGGCGTCCAAGCCGCATTCCCCGACCGCCAGGTCATCTCCTGGTCCGGTGACGGCGGCCTCGGCATGCTGCTCGGCGAACTGCTCACCGTCAAGCTGCACAACCTGCCAGTGAAGACCATCGTGTTCAATAACTCCTCACTCGGCATGGTCAAACTCGAAATGCTCGTCCAAGGCTTCCCCGAGCACGAAACCGACCACGACGGCGTCAACTACGCCAACATCGCCGAAGGCGTCGGCATCAAGTCCTTCCGCATCGAAGACCCCGCCGACCTGCGCCCGAAGCTCAAGGAGGCCCTCGCCTACGACGGCCCCGTCCTCGTCGACATCGTCACCGACCCGGACGCCCTGTCCATGCCACCAAACATCACCTGGGACATGATGAAGGGCTTCACCGCCGCCGCAACCAAAACCGTCCTCGACGGCGGCGTCGGCCGCATGATCGACCTGGCACGCTCCAACCTCCGCCACATCGGCGGCGCAGCGTCGATCACGTTCAAGTAATGATGCGCTAGGTTTTGCGGCTTTGTGGCCTCGGGCTTTTGTCCGGGGCCACTTTGCGTTTTGGGGGTTGCCAGCCTCGCCCGCGTCGACCAGCACTTGCGTTTCCCCAGGTCGCGTCGTCTGTCCACGAAGAAAGTTCCCACGACCACTGCTTCTTCGCACCAGATTCCGGGTTTTCAGCGAGCGGATTTACAAAAACCCAGGTCGGACAAACCCGATGTAGGAATTTGGTGCGCACCCTCCCCTGCCTGGCGCCCTCAAACCACTCAAAGCGTGGGATTCAAAGCGTGCGATGCAGGTCGCGCTCTCTCACTCAACCGGGCCGATTTCCGGCGACCAGCATCGCACTCCTTAAACACCTCGACACGAGCACTGCAAGCAAAATCCCGCAGCCCGACCGAACTCCAACGCCACTCGGCCACGAGGTGCACAAGCACTTACACCGCATAGTCGTAGATCTCGCCGAATGCAGAAGCCCGATGAGATTTATCAAAGCGGGACCAACCCAATCGTGGGATTCGGCTCCAAATACAAAACCATGCTCGGCCTTCTCGGTAACGTGGTAAAACTCGAGCGGGCAATCATCTGCGAACACCAGGCCAATGGGATCGCGAAAGCCAGCTCCCCGACGGCGAACAGGTGACTCAGGCGCGCGAGTGGGGTAAGTGAGAGGTCTGCACCAGCGACCTATATGTTGTCAGGATTCCCATGTCTGCTTCTGCGGATTCCATACCCCGGCCACGATTGACGCACTAAGAAGCGGGTTTAAGCACCCTCCGACGACGCCAAGTGCGGTTGCAAGATCGTGATACTCCGCAGGGAAATCAGCTGCTTGCCGCGCCTGCTTCGGATAGGCCTGGGACCACTGCGGACCAGGACTAATCATCTCCTTTGGAAGATCAAGACCGCGGTGGGTGGCTTCCTTTGTCATGAGTGTTTGCAAGAGCTTCGCATCGATGGATTGGCTGGTCACAATCCGGACCAAGTCGATGAGATCGTGGTACCGCGTTGATGGTTCTGCCCCGTGCAATTCGTAGCAGGCGCATAGTTTGTCGGCAGCAACGTTTTCAACCGGAACCATTCGGATAACTGCACCGGATGGAAGCCCCTCGTACTCAATGACCGGATTGATCGTCACAGAGTCAATCGGGGCGTCGAGATGCTGCTGCGTAGATATATCCACGCTGAAGGATACGACCTGCTGCGCCCCGATCCTGAGAATGACTTTGAATGATCCTCTGGTCCGGTCCATCGGGTCCTGATTATCCCTTGCCGGCTCTTGTAACTCGAAAGTGAAATCGGGATCTGTCGGGCCAGGCTCATCAACTAGCACCTGCAGCTCTCGGAGCGCTTCTGCAGGAGGGACTTGCTCCCGGCGCGCTAAGTCGATGTCGCGACTGCGTCGACCAGACCCGATCCGTAAGAGAAGGCTCGTCCCTCCTTTGAGGACCCACACACAGTCATCATGAGCAAATAATCGGGTCAGGAACATATCGAAAGCGAACTGGTGTTGGATATTCTCCACTGTCACTGACTGTCGGCGGGCTTCGTTACGAAGCTTCGCCAAGAGTTGCGTCCGCTTGCGAACAATACGGCTGACTGGTGATACCGCACTCATGATTCACCACCATCAGCAGAGTCTGACGCAGGGTGATGTTTCTTAAACAAAGCATTCAATGGAGCCTGGATCGCTTCCAACGTGGCGTGATCTAGTTTCCAGTCTTTCGAACGGAGGGTTTGCTGCGAAGCGCCCTGCATCAACGTCGCTTCCTGCCCAGGGGTCGTATGCTTTCTCGATAACAACTCATCCGACAGTTGGCGCATCAGTGCTGACGCTACTGCTTCTCCAACGTCCTCCATCATGTTGGCCCAACCATCAGGGGTCGATTTCCTACTGTAGGCCCTAGCTTCTGTTGCGCTGTCATGCTCAGGGAAGCGTCGCAAAGATTCCGCCACCATCTCATCGCCCGAGCTACTGCCGTAGGAACCAGCATAGGGATCAACTACCCGCGCAACCTCCGAGGGGCTAAGACGCCGTTCGTGAATTCCGTCCGCAATTACGTGGTAAAGCTGGTCCCCATCAAGGCGATCTTTCGCCAGGTCGCGGATCGTACGCACCACGGTCGTCACTGGAAGGCCACGAACTATCATCCAGTCCTCATCCTGAAGATCAGCAGTGCGATGAGACATGTCAGTCGCGGATGATTGCTTCCGTTTCGAGGACGTAAAAGTATGCGTTGCCGGGGTGATATCACCCAATTCAAGCACGCTGGCAGCCGAGACATGGGAGACAACGATCGGGCTTTCTGCGTGGAGACGTTCCTCAGCGAGAATCCCCGGCCTGGTCGACAACCATGCCGCTCGGATCTCCGTCAGTGAATCTTCCGCCACACTAGAAAGGATGTACACACCTCGACGGATACGACGTATGTAATCCCCCTGCGCCAATCGTGTCATCGTCGTGGTATCAATCCCCTCCCTTGCCGCTTGGGCAGAGGTAACCAATCCATGTTGCAGATAGGAATACGCTGCCAAGATAGTCTGAGCTTCAGAAAGCTTCATGTAGCAAACATATCAAATACAACACTAGGAAGCTATGTTTACTACAGTGAAGATGTAGCAAACATAACATTTACGAACATTCAGCGATATGAAGACCAGACCCTCTCCATCCCAGGCTTGCGCTACACATTCATCAGATCAAGCACTTCAACAACCCCTCAGTGTCCTCACTTCTTGAGCACGACGCCCCCACGAGGCGACCCGCCTATCCACGACTCAACTGGGACTGCCAATCAATCAGCATCCTTGAAATAGTTCCCGCGCCCGGGAACCATTTGGCGTTTCAGGCCTGTTCCCGTCGACCAGCACTTGCGTTTCCCCAGGTCGCGTCATCTGTCTACGAAGAAAGTTCCCACGACCACTGCTTCTTCGCACCAGATTCCGGGTTTCCGGCGAGCGCGTTTGCAAAACCCAGGTCGCACAAACCCGATGTAGGAATTTGGTGCGCACCCTCCCCTGCCTGGCGTCCTCAAACCACTCAAAGCGTGGGCTTCAAAGCGTGCGATGCAGGTCGCACTTTCTCACCCAACCGGGCCGATTTTCGACGACCAGCGTCGCACTCCCTAAACACCTCGACACGAACGCGCAGAAGGCAAAACACAGCACGCACCAGCTCCCAAGAACCCCCAAACAAAAGAAAACAGCCCCCGCCAAGCATCAAAGCGAAGCAGAGGCTTTCCACTATTACCGCGCCCGGCGACGCGACCTGGCGGAGGATGGCTCCCACGTCACCAGCGCGGTTGAGCGTGGGACGTGAACGAGCTCCCCGCCGCGCGGGCGTGATTCCAGGCGTTGGCGCAGTTGCGCGTTTTCTTCGCGTTTGGCCGCCAGTTCCTCTTGGAGCTCGTCGATGTGTTCGGTGAGCTCGATGATGGTTTTGATGCCGGCGAGGTTGACGCCGTCTTCCTGGGAGAGTTGTTGGATCCGGCGCAGCATGGAGATGTCGCGTCGGGAGTAGCGGCGTCCGCCGCCGCTGGTCCGCATCGGTGTGACCAGGCCGATGCGGTCGTAGGTGCGCAGGGTTTGGGCGTGCATGCCGGTGAGTTCGGCGGCGACGGAGATGACGTAGTACTCCTCAGCCATGGTTATGCACCTCCTGCCCACCCGGCGCGCGGGTCGAAGCCGGAGTCGCGTTCGGCTTGTTGGTAGGCGCGCAGCGCGCTGGTGGCGGCTGCGTCCAGGTCCTTGGGCACTGCGACTTCGACGGTGACCAGCAGGTCGCCGGCGTTGCCGGATTTGCGTGGCACGCCGCGCCCCTTGACTCGCAGGGTGCGCCCGTTGGGGGTGCCTGCGGGGACCTTCACGCGGACGTGTTTGTCCAGGGTGGGCACGGTGATGGTGCCGCCGAGGGCGAGTTCGCTGAAGGAGACGGGGACGGTGACTTCGAGGTCGTCGCCGGTGCGGGTGAACACTTTGTCGGGGCGGACGTGGACGGTGACGAAGAGGTCGCCGGCTGGTTTGCCGTTGGGGCCTGCTTCGCCTTGTCCTGCGAGGCGCACTTTTTGGCCGTCGACGACGCCGGCGGGGATGCGCACCGTGATGGTGCGGGAGCGCCGGACGGTGCCGGTGCCGTGGCACGTGGTGCACGGGTCCGTGATTACGTCGCCGGTGCCACCGCAGTTGGTGCAGGGGCGGGCCATGCCGAATGCGCCGGAGTTTTCGCGGACGTAGCCGGAGCCGTGGCACTGTTCGCACTGGGTGACGTGGCCGGATTTGGATCCGGAGCCGTGGCATGTGGTGCATGGGGCGTCGCCGGTGAGTTCGACGGGGAAGGTGGTGCCTTTGGCGGCTTCGCGGAAGTCGAGGGTTATTTCCGTCTCGACGTCCGCCCCCCGCGACGGCCGAGCGTTCCTGCCAGCAGCGCCGCCGCGGTTAAAGAGGCCACCGAAGAGATCACCAAGGCCGCCTTCTCCAGCTTGTCCAGCACCCCCGGCTCCTCCGAAGATGTCGGAGAGGTCGGAGAAGTTGAAGTCGCTCTGCTCCGTTTGGCGAAACCCTCCCGGAAAGCCGGGACCTCCTGCCCCTCCGAATCGGCCGCCGAAGCCGCCGGAGCTCATCATCGCCTTGAACTGGTCGTATTCTTTGCGTTTTTCTTCGTCGCCGACGACGTCGTACGCTTCTGCCACCTTCTTAAACTTCTCCTCGGCGGCTTTGTTGCCGGGGTTGGAGTCGGGGTGGTTTTCGCGTGCGAGCCTGCGGTATGCCTTCTTAATGTCAGCTGTGGACGCGTCTTTGGAGACGCCGAGGTCGCCGTAGTAGTCCTTGTTGGCCCACTCTTGTTGCATAGCCATCTCGCACCCTCCTTTCTCGGATGAATTTTGTTATTTCAAGTACAAAACCGGGGCGTAAAGGCCGCTTTTCGCGCACCTCACGCCCCGGCCCTGGGTTTTGTTGTTACTCGTTGTCTTCAGCAGGCTCTTCCGCAGGATCGGCGATGATGACCATTGCGTTTCGCACGAGTCGGTCGCCTACGCGGTAGCCCTTGCGCAG
>OJLY01000627.1_pt1 | contig 20084 bp, 21 predicted proteins | sample 1597031 | NCBI WGS metagenome assembly OJLY01 (sample SAMEA3904673, study PRJEB24821) | metagenome | biome: Builtin; feature: hospital; material: surface | place: USA | collected 2013-06-03
GCGTCGTGCAGTTCGATATCGGCCCGAAGCCGCCGCGGACACGGGCGGCGTCGACCCCGTGGCCAACCTTCCCCCGCAAGCTTCGCGTCGCAACGGCCCACGAAGAAGGCGAGTACGAGGTCTCTGGCGAGGAAGAAATGGAGCTCGTGGAGAAGCTCGGCCTGGATGCCCGCGTGAAAGGGCATCCGTTGGGCAACCGCCAGTGGAAAACGAACACGGTGGAGTTCATCGGTTCCGACGGGAAGATCACGGGGTTGAAAGGCACTTTGGTGGACCGTACTCCGGAGGGTACTACTACCATTGAGGGCTCGGATTTTGAGATCGAGGCGGACCTTGTGTTACTCGCGATGGGGTTTGTCTCTGTCGATCGCTCCGGGATTGTCGACGAGTTGGGTTTGGCAGTTGACGGCCACGGGCGGATTGTTCGTGATGAGCATTTTCGGGCGGAGGTGCAGCTGTCGGCTGGGTTCCGGGCGCCTGTGTTTGTGGCTGGAGACGCGGGGCGTGGACAGTCCCTCATCGTGTGGGGTATTTCTGAGGGGCGGTCGGCTGCTGCGGCAGTGGATCGTCAGCTCATGGGTGAGTCCAGTTTGCCTGCCGCTATTGTTCCGACGGACGTGCCGATGAGAGCATAGCGTAGCTAAGAAACAATAAAAAGCTTCTGAAGCTAAATAATGTAGGCTTACCAATATACAGAGAAGGGCAAGTAGGACCGGTATTTTTTAAACATCCAGTTAAAATCAAATGTTCCGGTAGTGAGTCTGTCAAAATAGGTAAGCCTAGCGAGATTTGAAAAATATTTCTAACTGAAGTGATCTAATCTAGTATCGACTCTCGTGGACTCTATCTAGCTTTGCTAGAATCCATATAGAGAATGAACTTCCTCTAATAGATGGTGGAGTGTTATCGATCCTCCTGTTATAACAATCTAACCCCATTTGGGGGTAGAGTAGTCTATTTCGACTAGAAGAATAATTAGAAGAGTGTTCAACTAAATCATGAAAGTTTGGTCGTTCTTTATGAAAGGTGTACGTGATGCGCATTACGCCCTCGCACGCTATCTGGTCTGTAGCTGTCGCTACTTCCCTCACGCTAGGTGTCAGTCCACTAGCTTCCGCTTCAGAAAGCTCCAATCCTCAGGGGCAGCCAGCTACTTCAGTCACTCAGACATCTGATACTTCTAACCCAAACCACGAGAAGCTCATCAGTGAAGCCAAAGAGAAGGTTCTCAGCAAGGATAAAGATGGCAAGTACGTCTTTGATCGGGAAAAATCTCAGAAAAACATCGGTGGAGACGACACTGACAAGATCCAAGCACGCATCCAAGGTTTCAAAAAATTCAGCAAATGTGTGTCTACTGATTCAGCAAAAGTAAAAGAGGATCTTGATAAAGGCCTTCTTGGTCAAGTTGCCAAGATCGTCTTTGGGGATGTTATTGGAGTTGGCAAAACCGGTGTGGACCTTGTCGAAGCAGCTGCTGGCCTCGTTTACTCGTTGATCGACTGCGGTATTCAGCAGGCCCACGACAACAAGGCTGCAGCTCAGTCAGATAAAGACTCCTCTTCCAAGAAGGATGATTCTCATAAAATGAAGTTATGAGTTTGACGCTGCCCTGAACCTAGCGCGGTAAACACAACAGGTACGTAATACAACACTCGGTCTCATGCTGGTCTCTACAAGATAACGGCTGGGGCCGTATTTCCAGCCAGAAACTTCCCCAGCAGCGTTTCTGAGCAGTTCGACTAATTCTCTAATTTAACACGAAGGATGCGAGAGGAAACCCCTCAACTGCCGAGTCGCTGCTACAGTAGTAGCAGTCGGAACTGTCGGAACAGCCTTTGCTAACCCCGCGATTGCACACACTGAGGAGCCTGTCAACCCCGGAACGATAGGCGAAAAGTGCACTGCAGAGGGAGAACAAGGTCAGCAACTCAAAATAACAGGAAGCAATTTCGAAGTCGAAGGGACGGCTACAGTTGCCAACGAGGGAGACAGTGACCTTCCTCTTACTCAAACCCTCAAAGAAGGTAAAACTAAAAGTTGGAATGGGGGAGGCTCAATCGATTTTGATCTCCTGAAACTTTTCCATGTTACTTTTTCTGCGGGATATCAATCAATGCAAACATGGGAAGTCGGACAAGCTCTCGGGCCATATCCAGTCAAACCCGGCTATATCGGAGTCCTTCAATATGGATTTCTCAACCAGACATTCAACGGGACTCACCTTTCTTGCAACAATGGAAAATGGGAAGATACCGGACGTGAGTTCCATGGTGTGACTCCCGCCGAACGTAACGTACGCGTCTCCATGCGCAAAAATGGTACCAATATCACGGATACTTCTGAACTAGAAGCATAGGAGACAAAGACGAGATGCCGAGCCGTAACTTTCTTTCCCGAACCTTGCTCGCCGTATTAGCATGTCTCGCTCCAACGAGATTAGTCTTCATCAGTCCCGCACAAGCTACTCCAATTCAGGAAAAGGTCAGCCAAGATCAGGACGAGCACCACAGAAGATTCACCGATACTGATGACTGTAATCCAACTGAGGAAGCCCAACGGCAAATGGGTTACCGACGAATGGGATCGTTATAATGGCACAAATTCATTCACAAACAGTACCAATCGTCCAATCGAATACACGCTAGAGGTCACTGAAGGCGTCAACGAGTCCGTGAGCGCAAATAGTACCGGTAATACTTGGGTTGTATTCATCAGAGGGTTGCATTCTAGATACGGACTTGTTGAGATGTCTGAGTGGGCTGTCGGCGATAAAAGCTTGGACCCGTTACAGTCCAACCTGGAGAAACGGCCGGAGCGGACTATGGTGTCCATATGAAATCATTCATCGGCCGAGTACGAACATGTGACGCCATAACAAAAAAGTGGCGTGGTGAACCGGCGTTTGGCGATTACCATGGAACCGGCTCGTCAACACGATTCGTTGTATGGCATAGAACAACCAAAGATGGTCACGCGAACACTCAATACCAACCAATCAACGGATATGCCATGTCTGGAAACCAACACACCATAAAACGAGCTCTAACGCCAATTGCGGTATCACTAACGCTATGCGTGGTATTCAGCGGGTTGGGAATAGCCAACGCGACGCCCGACAACGATCAGTGGACGCCTGTGCCACGCTTACAGTCACACGAAGAAGGGCCAAAACCAGGTACGACCTGTGCAAGCCCCGGACAATTTCGACAATACGTCACCATGACAAACTCCTACTTCGATGTGAAAGGTACCTCTTCGTCGACCAACGAGACGCCTTCGGATATACCACTCCAGGACACCATTAAGGAAAGTAAGACCAAAAATGGACCTGGTCTACGACGGTTACTATTCAATTAACAAACGAAATTAAAGAAAAGTATCAGTGGGAATATAACCGTGAAATGATCTGGTCACTTGGGCAAACACTTGGTCCATACCCGCTGCACCCACATGAGCGAGGAACACTTGCCTGGGGCTTCATAGTTGATCAATTCAATAGTCAACCAGTAGTATGTATTCGTGATGGCCGTTGGAAAGAACACGGAACCCTCCAAACTGGAGAAGCTACTCAAGATCGCCATGTCGAAGTGCAAATAAAACCGGAAGAAAGTTTAAGGCTGTAGTCTGTAATGGGGCTATCCAGCCTCATTGTACTGGTTTACAAGAACGACCTTCTTCTTTGCAAGCGAATAGGGGACATTGATAACTCGCTGATTTGTTGAGCCAGCAAATGGATTTACATGAGAATGATCAACAAGTTCTTCGATAAACTGTCCATCAACAAGTACATCGATCATTTTAAGCAGCAAATACCTCTCATCCGTACACTTCAATAAAGTTTCATAAAGATACCCTGTATAAGACCATATAGTAGCATTAGGAACCTCTTCCCGTATGCGCTGAACAAGAGGCAATATATGCTTCGCAGAAAGCATTGGTTCACCACCGCACAAAGTGAGCCCTGCAACATGAGGCAGAGAAAGATCGGAAATGATTAAATCCTCAATTTCTCTGTTATAGGGAACTCCAAAAGATCGCTTTTGAGCGACTTTATTGTAACAACCCTTACAATTAAAAGGACAAAAAGACACATACAGGGAACAACGCAAACCAGCCCCGTCTAAGACCTGAAAACGCTTATAATCAGCGACATGCATCACATCTGTCTGCTTCCAAGACAAAGATCGCTGATTCATAAATGCAATGTGTGCATGTCGATCCTGACTTAGTACGGTCATAGATGTTTCACCCGAGAATTAATTTCTTCTTGCTTACCATGGACTACGGGACGACTCATTGGTGAGCCTAGGTAGCCGCAGAGTCTTCTCACAACGGAAGCTTTCTTCTCGTCTCTATTGTTGCAGGAGGGACAAAAATAGCCCTGATCATCGCAATTAAATTCGCCTTTGAACCCACATGCAAAACATGAATCAGCTGGCGAGTTAATACCAAAGTAACATAACTTATCAAAAGCTGTATCCCATATAGCTTCAAAAGCGTCAGGATTACCGTGAAGGTTAGGAGCCTCAACATAGTGCATAAACCCGCCCCGGCTTGAGCTTGGGTATTGGGCTTCAAATTGAATTTTAGAAATCGGATCAGTATGTCTATTCGACGGAAAATGGAAACTATTTTCGTAATAACCCTTGTCGTTTACTCCTTCAATGCTGCCAAACTCTTGAACGTCTAACCTGGCAAAACGATCGCACAAGGATTCAGATGGGGTAGCGTAAACAGATACATATGACACAAAATCGTCTTGAGCCTCTGAAGCTTTACGCGAAAATCTAGTTAAAATTTTATGAGACAGCGCGACAAAATTACTATCAGACTGCCAATCTTCAACGCCTGTCAACGCCACCATTGCATTATGAATGCCAATATAACCAAGGCTAATGGATGAGCGTTTCTTGTTGCTCCCATCATAAAATTGTCTCACAGACGTCTTACCAGTAGGATCACCCAAGCCCCCTTGTGTATATAAAATAGGTGCTGCCTCAAGGTCACTTTTAAGGATCCCATCTTCTCGTACGTGAAGAGCTGAACATGCCAAATCAAGAACTTTATCGAGTTTGTTAAAGAATATTTTTCGTGAACCACGAGCCTCAAGGGCGATATGTGGAAGATTAACTGACACGACACCTAAATTGTTGCGTCCCGTAACCACATATCGTCCATCCAGGTCCTGCCATGGGTGAAGAAAAGAACGACACCCCATCGGTGTTATAGTCTGTCCATCTTTTAGATCGCGCAAGCGAGGAACGGAAATCATGTCCGGATATATACGTTCTCTTGAACATTCCATTGCTTTTTTCTTTACATCATAATTCGGATCTCCTGGACTATGGTTAACCCCGTTATCAATCAAATACAGTAACTTCGGAAAAATTGCCGTTTTTCCATCCATCCCTTTTTTTCGAACATCTAACAATGAAGACTGTATCTGTTTACAAAGCCAACTTGTTCCTAGACCAAACGACACTGAAATAAAGGGAGTTTGCGCTGCGGCGGTGGTCAAGGTATTAATTTGATATTCAAAAGCCTGTATGGCATCATATATATCCTTAGAGGTCTTTTTGATTGCGGCACTTGTAACATTGTCTCTGTCTTTGATGACTTCTTCATATAACGCTACATTCTTCCGGAAGGTCTTCTCAGCATACGGTTCAAGCAGTTTATCGATCTCATGGATCGAAATCCCGCCATATTGTTCGCCGCTGATTGCTCCAATCAACTGTACCAATAGGGTAGTAGCGACACTGACCGACTGTGGTGTTGTTATACGCGCGTTGCCCAGCTGAAATCCATGAGAGAGTAAGAATTCAAAGTCGGGTAGAGAGCAGTTTGGCATCGGGAGGAAAGGGGATCGATCCAAGTCGTGGATGTGGATAACTCCACGTTCATGAGCGTTTCGTACCTCATCGGGAAGCATAGACACCCCCAAAACTCGTGAAATAGCACCACACAACAAGTCACGCTGGACAATAAAGGTACGAGAATCCTTATTGCCATTCTCGGACAAAGTTTGAGGGTCTTTATTGATAATCTTATTTACAGCAATGCTAATTTCGTGTGCTGATGCATGACTAGTTGTCTCCACGGCTGGCCTCCTAAACTCAAATTACAACACTGAGATTTGCTAGAGGCTACATTAGTCATCGAACTCGGCTAGTCAAGCGGTTATCTGTCAATCTACACAATAAATGCTAATTTTGTAGCAATCGGACACTACATATAGTGATTGATGGAAAGAAAAACCAGGAAAGACCATCAACACGAAGCATATCTAGAAATATGGTCAGATGATGTGTTTTTTGTCACACATCATCTGTAGCTCGCCATGGTTATTACGCAAACCAGATTAAAAGCCGCTAAAGAATACTTGTTATTGGTTCTCGGCACAGTTGACCACCTGTAAGTTGCTGGAAATACTACTTCTAAGAGATTAGAGTTGGGAAAAAATTCTCGAGATAACCTCTGTGTATTATCAGAAATTCGCGTTTTGAAGCGTTCGACTAATTGAGTTGGCCGACCGCTGTGGCCGTACAAATGTGGAAAGGGGATGCTGATTTTGTAGTTAAGTCTATACTGCACAATGGGTTGCCGGTTGGGTGATTTTATTCTAATCGAATATTCATGTTGTTAAAATGAACTTGTAGAAACTGTAGGCAAAGTGAGTAGATAAGAGTTTGCAACATGTTTGACAACTTGAATGTGTAAATATGAGAGCATAGGAGTTCTTAACAAGATTATATATAAAACTACCCGTAAATCAACCAATTAAAAGCAAGCTATTAATTCTACAATTAGTTTGCGTAATAGTATAATACAAATGATAGAAACATGGTTACTCAAAAGTTGAGCTAGAGACTAACGAATTAAAGTATAGAAATCTCGAACGTTTGTTTTATATATTTTGATTTGTTTCTATTTTATAGATTCTCGATTAGAGAAGAAAGATAGGAACTGATGAAAAAGTTTAACAAGTGTACCTTTTATCATGTCGTGAGTATGCTCGAATAACCGTTCAAGCTCAAAAACAATGATAACACCAGTGCCGGGGTAGCGCGTGAACTATAGCTCTGTGAAGCCCATTGCTCAAATCGGTGTAACAAGCGCTATCTTTACTTAGCGTCAGGCTTTAAGACTGCCGGAGAAAGACCGCAAACAACGATAATTGGAAACCACTTAAGTCATTCGGCACGAAAGCCGAACTGTTCCACCGGTGATGTCGTATCTGTGATATTCTTTCATGGCGGGATTGGATGACTCCGGTCATTAATAGTGATGTCGACCCATTATGATGATGCTGATTGTATCAGTGAATTTTCCAACCCTCGGCGCCGCTCAGGCGTGGTTAGCCAACTCCGCCGGATTGGGGCAGTGGATAGGCCTTTTCCGGGTATCGGTGGGATAGCTTAGCCACGCTTCGGAAGGATTGGGCAACTCGTAGGAGATGCGTTCCGCTACGTTTTCGCCACCCACACCGTAGGGACCTGAACCAGTGGCTATGACGTGCAACAAGGCAGGCTACCGACTTTGTTCACACCTTTGCTGCCCAGATATCATGGGGACACCTCCTAGAAGATGTATCGCATACCGCCCAGTAGCCTCTACCGCGTAGTGCGTCTGGGACACCGTGGCAGAAGACCATCCGCGAGAAGTGGACGCTTTGAATCCTGCTCATTTTACTCAGGTACTCACCGCGTAAAATGAGCCTTTGACGTATCCCAATACGGGAATTTCGCCAATCGATTCTTGACCGACTGGTCAACCTCCCGCGTTCCTAAAAGACTGGTCTTTACTTGTAGCTGCGCTATCGGCGGCAGTATTATCCGCAATAGCTTAGCAGTATTCGACGCTGTTAATCTCACCAAACTATAAATACGGCGGCTCGAGATCAGCTTCTCGCAGGACCTCAGGCTGCTCTATTCCAGCTGATAGCCCAGAGTACTACTCGCCGGTCTCACGGGTGTGATCCAGCCATCGTTGTGATGGCCGTCTTTATTAACGTTAGTTCTTTTTGCTTGTGGTCAGCCCGTACTTGCTGTCCCGGTAGCATCGGGCACAATGACGTCATGGGTGGCAGCGATGTCATCGTTATTGCACTTCTGACTGGCTCTCCTAACAGTTTTGGTCCAAGTCTGTATACTTGAGTCGCCACTGCTTGCCAGCTTCTATTTTATGTTAGGTGAGCCAGTTTCATTGATGTACTCGAATGCCTTTACATTCGGAGTGCCGTGTGCGTATTCTTGATCAACCAAACGTATAATTCTCAAAAGAAAAGGACTGTTGATTTTTCCATAGATGCAGCAGGCTCGAAGATTAGTTTCCGTCAGCTATCTGCTTGCTTCGTCTACTCATTGATTTACAACATCGCTAAAACAGAAAGGATCTTCGATGCGAAAACTCATCAAGCTGGCTACTACCGGCGTATTTATTGCGACGCTTGTCATCTCCGCACCACTTGCGACGGCACATCATGCTCTAGGTCCGGTAGTGTCGGAAGCTTCTATTCAGACACATGTTGCGGGAGATCAAGTTACTATCAAAACCGACACGGGCGAGTCTACTTGGACCGTCTCGGACTTTGAGGTTGATCCCATTGTGAGCTCGGGTGGCAAAGTTACATTCACTATCAACGTCACTAAGGGTGAATTCGCCCTAAGCTCGAAGAATATTGGCTTTTTCTCCGCCGGTGGAAAGCTGATTCAGCCAGCGCAACTTGTATACGTCGACACTGGAAATGTTCATCACCGCCTAACTAGGCTGGAGACGTTCCACGAGGGGGAGACTCTTACAATAACCGCAGGCTTCAACCCATTCTCTTCTAATCCGGGAAACCATGAGCCCGCGGCGAAAGATAACTTCTTCGGATATGCTAACAATGGGATCAATCCTGACGTGACATGGAAACTTAACCTGATGGAAGGAAACCATGATCTCGAGGGATAAAATTCTCTAGATTTCTTTAATCTTTTCCGTGCTGGCTTTCTGAGCTGGATTGTGAGTGGTGTCACCAACATGGTGAATTATGTGTGAAAGGCGGGACATGCTTGTGTTGGCACCTAGGCACGGCTATATGTGATCTCTGGTTCACCCACTAGTCTTGGTTTTGTCTCGTAGCTTTAGATCACTTCTGAACTTAATAAGGAAATTCAGCTGATTTTGGTAGAAATGTAGCGTCCGGGAGACTTAAGCACTGTCAACCGAAGGGACGGTGTTGTCTTGCATCATATCACTATGCCCAGGGGGTGGGTATCCGACATATGAGTGTGGTTCGGTATAGAACAAAGCAAACTAATTGATGGTCTGTATCCACCTGGGTGCTCCTAGCCTTTCAATATACCCGCGGGCTTCGGTGACCTGTTTCGATTTTTTCACTGTCGGTGTCGCGTCGCTACGCTATTCATCCTACAATCCTAACACAGTACTTTCATAACCTACTTGACACTTAGTCGAAGATGAGTGTTGTTGTAGCACAACACCGATTATCAGAAGCTGATATTATGTGTGTGAAACGTGTCTGAGACTCTGTATAAATGGTGTCGAAAGGGGTATAATATTCCGCATAGAGGCTACAAACGTCCGAGTACATCTGATGGATTTAACTGATGCAAGCCGTTGAGTACGTCACGTCTTATATGGATAAAATGTGTTCAAAATTCCTGGTTTTTGATAGTGATTACAACCCGTAGCTCGTCTCTATTTGCTAGATGATGCGTTGGACTGACTGGGTCTTCTCCATAAGAGTGGTGGGAAAGGTTCTGAAGGTGTCGTTCAACTGAAATGATGTACACGTAGTGTATTGACTCAAATTTATTTGATTTGTTAAGAGAATCTGGAATCATACTGACGCATTTTAGGACAGATGCTAAGGGATGTATGGCGCGTTTTGTCGGTGTTCTCATCTTGGTAGGGGAATTTCTATACAGGCTGTCTGCAGGATAGCAACCTAGAAATAGGAGGTATGCACTGTATATTGCTACTCTTAATAGGGTCAGCAAACCCTTGAGGGAAGGCTGGGGTGAGCGAGCTGAATGAGTCTACCTAATAATTAGTGTTTCAAACGACATTAGGTTAGGCTTCTGGGAAGAAAGACGGAACTATTATGGCTATGTGCCTACACGCCGCATTGATGACCCGCTGAAGAATTGAAATTGAATTCTGACACCATGAACACATGGGTAGAGTCTCATATTATAGGAGCGCCTTCCCTATGCGAAGGAATTTCCATCGAGAAATCTCTGTATTCTGTACGGCAATGATTTCTACGATGATGACAAGGCATCCGCAAGGGTAGCTGAGTTCATGAGTGAAGAGAGCTCCTTCTATAAGAAGAGCGTAGATGAATATATTGTTGATGGTGAACAAGTAAATGTTTTATTGACCTTCACTTAAGTAATTTAACAAGATAGATGAAAATTATTGCTATGTTACATAGGGTAATTCAACGTAGATTGTCAGGAAAACTCTGTTCGCAACACGACTATTTATCGATTGAATCAAATGGATGCCGACCATTTAACTGTAAGGAGCAGGGATGGTAAATTATACAGAATACCTGTGGAACGCTATATAAAAGCTAGAATCAGCGAAAAGTCAACAAATAGTAGTCGTTATGTTTTCACGCTTCCCAGGCCACCATGCAAAGAGGCAGACGATGTTTGTGCATATGTGACTAACAGGAAATAAGTTAATGTGTAGCATTGATTTATATGGCACAGTTTCTCTACAAGTATCAGTGTGTTGTTTTGGGGAGCTAATCCCATCACTAGTTCGAGTAAACTATGATCATGAAAATATAGTAGTTTACTCCCTGTTGATTACCTTATTGGTGCTTGTCGGCAGATTTTGTTGTCTATATCAAGTTTGGATGAGTAAAATACCTCGAAATATGTGTTACGTTCTGCATCTTTGATATGGACGAATGTTGGTATCTTCATCGGTGATGTTTTCATAGATTTGTGTTTTTAGTTACGAAGAGCTGAGCGCTTATTCGACCGAGAAATCTTTTTACGCGTCGGTTGATACACACTGCGTGAGAGCCAGAGGTTTTGATACACCGACTCTTGCGAGTCATTCCGGTTTGTACGTTAGTTGGCTCATGGCACTATGACGGCGAGATAGTTTTTGAGAACTCTTCATGTTTTAGATGCATTGATCCTTGATATTACCCTTCTGGAATGGATAAAGAATCGCAAGAAGTGGGTCACGATGGAGACCACAGATCCTGGCGGTATTAGTGTGCCGTGGTCGGATAAGAAGACCCCAGCTCATGTGGGTGTTGGCGATAATATGCGATTCGTCCTCAGCGGACGTGAATTGTCGTCGGTTGAAAGCGCAATGATTGAGGCACACGGGGCACGCGTCACGGCCATTATCGACCGCGAGCAGATTGATGCTATGCGCCGCCGCGCCACGGCTGCCCTGGAAGCTCTGGAAACCGACAAGTACAGCCCTTTTGACAGCGGAATCTCATGACCTGCGTACCCCATTGGCGAGCATTAAAGCGTCGATTTCTTGTCTGACCACGGAGGACATGGAGTTGGATGCCGATTCTCGGGTACTTTTAATGGAGACGATCGAATCCAGCACCAATCGGCTGAAGACAGTCATTGGGAACCTGCTGGATATGGGCCGTGTGAACTCGAATACTGTGATGATACGACGCAAGCCTGTACAGTACGCAGATATCATCGATGCCGTGTGCGGGGAATTGCCGGAGGCTGCTCACTATATTGACAACAAAGTTGCGGCAACGACGCCTCTGGTGACCGCCGATGCTGGTCTGGCGCAGCGTATTGTGGCAAATATTGTGGTTAATGCACGCACCTATGCATCCAATTCACGTATCGAGGTTCGCGCATACAAGGAGACTGATGCGAAAACCGTTCAGTTGTGGATTATAGATCACGGCCCAGGCTTCCCACCTGAGAAAGTTAACGATGTGTTTACGCTGTTTCAGCGGCTGGGAGATCAGTCTGCTCGCACAAAAGGTTTGGGTTTAGGTTTGAGTGTGGCACGCGGGTTCGCCGAAGCTATGGGTGGTACGCTCAAGATAAAGGAAACGCCGGGTGGCGGGGCAACACTTATACTCACATTACCCGCGGTGGATGTGGTACCTGAACTCAAGGAAGCATGATGAGCAGTGAGAAGATTTTGATGGTTGAGGACGATGTCGCCTTAGCCAAGGTGGTCCTTGTAGCGTTGCGGGCTCGGGGATATAGCGTGAAAATGGCCACAACGGCGAATGCGGCCGATCACAATAGCCTCACAGTGGCATCCACAAGCGTTACTTCTGGATTTAGGCTTGCCAGATCTGAGCGGCCTAGATGTGCTGCGAACGCTGCGCCGCTGGAGTGATGTCCCTGTATTAGTGGTATCTGCGCGTCACAGTGAAGTCAGTAAGATTAACGCGCTGGATGAAGGTGCGGATGATTTTCTGACGAAGCCGTTTTCTGTGGGTGAGTTGTTGGCACGGTTGCGGGCATCATTGCGTCGGGCCAATCATGACGACATCCCAGAGGAACCAGTGGTGACAACGCCCGATGGACGCGTGAAATTTAATTTGTCGGACAAGAAGGTTACTGTGGAAGATCAGGACGTGCACTTAACCCCCCTCGCGAATGGGGAATCATAGAGTACATGATACGCCATCAGGCACGGTTAGTGACCAAGGTAGAACTACTTCAGGCTGTGTGGGGTGAGTCATATAAGAAGGAGACGAACTACCTGCGTGTGTACATGTCTCAGCTGCGGTTGAAGTTAGAGCGAGACCCAGCTACCCCTCGTTACTTCACCACAGAACATGGAGTCGGTTATCGATTGATGCTATAAGGAGCGCCAGGATGAAAGAACTAAACTGAGTGAAGATTTGGTTGAGTCCATGCTACAGTCATGACGACACCTTTTACTGAGTGTTGTTGTGGGGTTGGGTTGGTGCCCAAATAGAAAAACCACTAAAATGTTGCACTTTTGCCAACTTTTAAGGTACACATACCGCTACGCCAGCATCAGAAATTGATGTATGCAATTCCTTTAAGTTGAACCCCTCGTTTGTTGAAATCCTTCCGGGGATTTGCTCTATATTATTATTCTTGGCGGTAATTTTATTCCTTACCACTAGATAGAAACCGAGTACTATCTCACCGAGCCCATCAACACAGAGTCGCCAAAAGAGCAGAATAAAACCCAGGACGCTTCAATACCTGTTGGTCAACTAACTCAACGATCGACGGCACCAAGAAAGTAACGCGTCGATGAGCGCGTTCAATGAAAGTGATGATCGCCAATTGTAAAAGGAAGTGAATCAAAACAACGAATAATACAGCCAGAGCCGCTGCTAGCATAACTCAGCATGAGTAATCACCCCGCCGGTGGACACAAGCGAACGACGCATATCTCACAGGTTCCAAACTGAGGAGTCTCCGTCCGGATAGCATAGGAGTTGTCATGGTTTGAGGAGCAACTTAACACAAACTCTATTGACGACTAACTACCGACTACAGTACAAATTATGTGTCCTCCCACATGGCAAGCGAATAAAGTGAGCAATAAGCAGTGCGTTACTCCGGATGTAATGCACACGAACAGAAGAAGTTGGCCGCCCCATAAAGGCGCACGCGTGCAGAAGAAGCTAAAGGCTACTTTTAATTACAATTGGCGAACAAATGTAATTTTACCCGTTTCACGCAACGATTTCTGATATCTGCTCTGATTGGTGGATGGTATGCGGCAAATGGTATCCATGTCGAGGACATGCCAGGTGGTTGCGGAGGGGAGAACGCTAGAATGACGTGGATAATGGCGCGACCGGAAGAAGGGCCAGTACAGGTAAAAGATGACTTTTTCAGTGGCCCGTGACGATCAAGGATACAATTCGACACGAGATATCTTACCGCCGACTGGATCATCAGGAATCGCATCACTGCAGATTATGCCGATCCGAGATCGGCGGGATAAAATGTCCATCCCAACGGATTAGAGTGAAATTAGGTCTGGTGGTCAGTTAGTGTGGTGGCATATTGGATGGGATCGTTCTGCTGTTCCCAATTCCTCAGAAGAAAACTGTAAAGGGTAATTCGTGTGCATATCATTCACACAAGACCGTGGACCGTTTACGAATCTTCATTAGTGATGTTATATTGGCTCTACCCTACAGGAGTGAAGTCTATCATGGCCAGTCGCCTTCACCAAGAAATAGATTACAACATCCATTTATTCTAGTGTATCTGCGCTCAGAAAGTCGGGAATTCATTGCCTTAACCCTTTGTGGACTTACCCAGAGGTTGACGATATTCCCTTTGTGGTTTATCATCGTCGCTGTCATTATTCACATCGGGTGATGAAAGGACTCTTGCCGAATAGTCTTTATCCACCTTTCATTCACACGGATGACCGAACACGTATTTCACACTGCCTGCCGGTAATAGAAAAACCTTTTATGTGCTTCTATATCATGGCGGAGAAAATCATCCGTATGATACATGGATCCTGCAATTGCGTACATAAATTATAGTTGTTTACCTTGCACTCAGATCTCCCGTACAGGTGCAGATACGACGACAGGTTCGGGATGTGATGTGTACCCGAACCTGTCACCAAATAGCCACATTCACAGACGTGACTAGAGTTAGCGGTCGACAGTGACGGAGTAGCCGTTGAGTTCTAGAGCCTTCGAAACTTTTACCAGGGCATCGTTATCTTTCTGGAAATCATATTGCGGTGCGAAAGAAATGTGGGCGCGCTTGCCGTCGAGAAAATGGATGTTCATGAGTTTGTGGCCAGCCTTTTGTTCCTCGAGGGCGAGGACGCGTTTGACAGCGTTCTCGCCGGTGGGCAGGATTGTCGGTCGAGTCGACTGAGTATCTTCCATGAGGTCGAATTGCGGGTGGTCAATGCCTAATAGACGCTGGATGTTGGCGAGAATGCTGGAAGTGTTGGGAGAGGGCTGTGTCGTAGTTGCAGCAGCACTGGCGACGCCTGTACCGGCGCCGAGGGCCACGATTGCAAGGGCTGAAGCAGCAGCGAAACGACGGATCATCATCGATGTTTCCCTTCTATGCCCGGCCTGTGTAGTCACCTCAGGTAGAGCACGTGTGTCAAAATCTGACTATTGCAATGATACAGTGTATCACTGTTCTCGAGGCTAGTTTCTTCGAGAAGAAAAGTTCTGACACACTTTCCAAATTACACTTCCGTTTCAACCCATGTATGAATTTGACCTGTAGTAATTGGATGCAACTCGTCAGAAGGAAGAAGATCTGAGACACCTGAGCATCAGCATGACAAGGCCACCCGCAAGCAACCTCGACGAACGGAACAACCTGCAGAGTCAAAGGTTTCTGTCAATGCAACCGGTTTCGTCCGTATCAAGACTGAGCTTCGACCAAGACGATGGCGCACCAGACAAGTTGAAAATGTCACGTGGTAGCCTAAAGGGGGATGTGAAAACACACCGTATCACGGGATCGTCAGCTCTGTTGATGGGGATCACAACGCCTCAGTAGCAAGGAGATTATACAACTTGCTCAACATGTCGCTGAGACCTCTAGTAGTGAGTTAAACATTATAAGTCCCAAAATAAAACCACCAACCTCTATAACGATTATAATCGCTAGATAATTCGAGCTAAGGAGCTCGTCATCGCTAATATTGACGAGAACATGGGTTCACTGAGATTTATAGCTACGAGATAGATTGTGTGTTTTGTTGGTGAGGCGACACCGGCTCGCTCAGTTGATCTGCTCGCATACACTGGTGGTATGAGTTCTTTTCCGGTGAAGACTGTTCGAGATTTGTCGATTAGGCTAGGCCAATTCATTAAGCTGGCCAGCCTCGTTGAGACGGGTGGTGAGGCGAAAGAAATGATTTCCACAGGGCATGTAATGGTTAATGGCCGTGTTGAGACTCGTAGGGGACGCATGTTGTACTACGGTGACGTCGTCACTATCGGATCTGTGGGGGTAGAAGTAGGTGGTCCCGAGGATGGCTATTCTGATGAAGCCGTCGCCAATGATAATTTCGCCCCGGAAAAACGAAGGAATATGTAATGCCCGCCTTTTTCGCTAGTGAAGGCATGCCTGTCTGGAATGAGTTGCGCACCTATGACTTGGACCGCTCCTTGGACTTTTACCACGGCTTGTTCGGTTGGGACATCGATAGCGCGGATAACAGCGGCTATTACTACGTACGCAAGCAGGGGATGCCCATTGCAGGCATCGTCTCGGTGACGGCAGATACCGAGACGATACCGATGAACCAATGGATGCTGTCTTTTCTTACCGACGACGTCCGCGCGGTAGCACACCGTTCACATGAACACGGCGGAACGGCCGGTGAGCCTGTAGATGGGCCGCGAGGGCCGATGGTGGCTGCTACGGATATCATTGGCGCCCAGCTAGGGTTCATCCAACCTGCGTCGGAGCCTTTCATCGCGGGCGGGGAACCGGGTACACCCGTGTGGCACGAACTTGCGGCTATTCTCCGTGACGGAGTGAGTATTGATGACGTCGCAACATATTACGCACAGGTGGCACGGTGGAACACCATGCTTCACGGGGAGGGGCCCCAAAAGGTAATTACTGCCGTGAGTGAGGGGGGCGTCTACGCCGGGGTATGGTTCCCCGCAGAACAAGGAGCCGCCGAACTGAACGCCTCGGGATCCCAATGGACGACGTATTTCGGGGTTAAAAATATTGTCGACGCCGCGAAGAACGCGCAGGAACACGGTGGGGACATCATCGTCCAGCCGCAAAACACCAAATTTGGCCAGATCGCGATCCTTGCGGACCCCACTGGCGCTCCGCTGACGGTGTGTGAAGCTCCGGAGCCTGTTGAGGAACCGCATGAAGGAGACAATATTTTCGGCTAAAAGAAAGTGCGGGAAGCTTGTGACTGCCGCTAGCTAAGGCAGAGTCCCAGGCCAGACCCCACCTGAGAATGACGGGGTTTAGTACGCCCGTCGGATGTGAGCACCGTCCATCCCGTCTTCCACAGGATCATAAGGTCCGTCATGAAGCTCCAGTTCTCTACGTAGTTGAGATCCAGTGACACTGATTCTTCCCACGAGAGATTAGACCGTCCCGATACTTGCCACAGGCCGGTCATTCCGCGAAGCATCAGCATCCGGTTGCCTGCCAGTCCGGTGTACTCTCTACCTCACAGCCAGCGGGGGACGTGGCCCTACCAAGCTCATATTGCCCTTCAGCACATTAAATAGCTGCGGCAGTTCGTCGATACTGTAGCGACGCAAGAACGAACCCACCCGCGTCACTCGCGGATCATTTTTCATCTTGAATAGCACGTCGTTGCCGTCGCTCTGATCCTTCAACTGGGCCACCATTTGATCTGCGTTCTGCACCATCGACCGGAACTTGATCATCCCGAACGGCTTGTTGGTCTTGCCCATTCGCTCCGCGGTGTAGAAAACCGGGCCGCCGTCGTCAAGCTTGATAGCCAGCGCACAAACGAGCAGCAGGGGAGAAGCTATCAACAGCAGAAGGGCAGCCACCACGCGATCGAACACGATTTTTGCAACGCAGTGCGTGCGCGCGTGATGGGGTTGCTCCAGCTTGAGCAGCGGAACCCCGGCAATAGGCAGCATCTGGACGCGTCGGCCCGTGACATTGGCAACCGCCGGGGCGACCAGCAGTTCAACATTAAGGCCATCCAGGCGCCACATGAGTTCGCGCATATCGTTCATGCCAATCTGGTTACTGACGGTGACGATGACGGAATCGGCCTGTAGCAAGGACACCATGACATCAAATTGATGTCAGTTATCGTGGATCTCCGCGTCAGGGAAACGACGCTTCAGTTCCGCGAGCTGCTCCTCACTGTGCTCATCCGACTGTGTACTGCAGAAACCGACGATGTCGAACCTATTGTCTAATTGCCGACGGAGCGTGCCGTACACCTCTGAAATGGAATGCGGATCGCCGATAAAAATGGCCCGCTGGCTGAGTTTCTTGTGGTCCAACTGCCAGCAGTAGAACCGACGCCACCCGTACCGGATGAGCAGCAGCGTCACCAGGCCAACAGGGTAGGTAAAGACGAGGAACCGGAAGCCGGAGGTGTACTGAGTCAACTCGCAGACAATGGCGAAGAGCCCGAACGCGAACGTCGTCGCCCGTGCAATGTGGGAGTACTCCAGAGCGCCCTGGCCCAGGACCGCGATGTCTGTCGTACGCATCATGTGCCCAACCATCGTCCACAGTACGAAAAGTATGATCCCGGGGACGAACATCGGGACTGTGCCCGTGTACGACCCGAGAGTAAACGTGCGCGCATTATGAGCCGTGAAAGGCAGGAAATCGGCGGCCGCAATGAGCGTCACCATAGCGATTCCCTGGCTGATCAGGATGAATGTCTCGATTCGCGATGCGTGTGCGCACCGGATCGACTCCCGCTCAACGCGAGTATCGGCCTCGACGGGAGTGCCGGCACTGGACGCTGGAATGCTTTGGTGGTTCACATCGTGCAGCACAGGGCTAGCGGGGTGTTTTGTCGCAGCGCTGCAGGAATGCTCGTCGGTGTGGCGTTCTCGGTTGCGGGTGGGTCGTTCCGCGAGACGAAGGCCAGTGATGTGTAACAGGCTCATGGGCACTGCCGATAGGGGGAGTAGGAATCAGGGTAGTTGCCATGGGGAGCGGTGGGTTGTTCCTCATAACAATTTGATAACGCCCATATAGTAGGACCTGTTGGCTGACTTTTCATGCTTCTGGTCCGTTGTTAACCAACCCTTTACATAGGGGCAATATAGCGACGAAAGAATAATGGTTCTGGTGCTCCAACTGCACGTCGCAGGCTATTTTTGCGCCATTGCGTCCTATGTAGTTGGTGCTGTTAATGCCGATTTTTAGATGCGGATTAGCGGGCTATCGAGGAGCATTTGGGAGAATTATGAAGGTATTCCTATAAATTATCGACGCTCATTTGTGAGGTTAGTCACAGTGGTGGTGTGAGGCTGTAATATTAGGTGAAATATTCACCAAACCCTACATACGGAAGCTAGGTACGCTGGTACACGTGAAGGGCATCATTTTGGCGGGCGGGACCGGAACCCGTCTACATCCAATTACGTTGGGCACGAGCAAGCAGCTCACGCCCGTCTACGACAAACCCATGATCTACTACCCGCTGTCCACCCTGATCCTGGCGGGTATCACCGACGTCCTCGTCATCACCACACCTCACGACGCCACCGCGTTTCACCGGCTTTTAGGCGATGGATCCGCGTTCGGCATCTCAATTTCCTACGCGGTACAGCCCTTACCAGCAGGTATTGCTCAAGCGTTCGTTCTTGGGGAAGAACACATCGGAAACGAGCCCGTCTGCCTCATCCTCGGGGACAATATTTTCTACGGCCTGGGCATGGGCACTCAGCTCCGGCGGCACACCGCGCCCGACGGCGGCGTTATCTTCGCCTACTGGGTGAAAGACCCCACCGCGTATGGCGTCGTCGAATTTGAACATCAGGGTGACGCGCCCCATCAGCACACGTCGACTTCACAATTCCGCGCCCTGGGGATCGAGGAAAAGCCAGCGCACCCAAAATCTCACTATGCCGTCCCTGGCCTCTACTTCTACGACAACGACGTTGTTGACATGGCCAAGGACCTTGCTCCGTCGGCCCGTGGGGAGCTTGAGATCAGCGATATTAACCAGCGGTATCTGGATGCGGGGCGGCTTACCGTCGAGGTTCTTCCTCGGGGAACAGCGTGGCTGGACACGGGCACTCACGATTCACTCCTGGATGCCGGGAATTTTGTGCGCACCATTGAATCGCGGCAGGGGCTGAAGATCGGGAGCCCGGAGGAAGTGTCGTGGCGCATGGGCCATCTGACCGACGATCAACTCCGCCAGCGCGGCGAAGCGCTGGTTAAGTCCGGATACGGTTCTTACTTGCTGGACCTATTGCGCAGGTAGGTCACGCGCGGATAACGCGAGGTTGCACCCGGTTGCTTACGCGGATAACTCGCGCGCGGGAATGCCCACGAGCACGGCACCCGGGCGTACGCAGGACTTTGTCACCACAGCATTTGCTCCGACGGACACATCGTCGGCAAGTGAAAGAG
>OJLY01000629.1_pt1 | contig 20033 bp, 16 predicted proteins | sample 1597031 | NCBI WGS metagenome assembly OJLY01 (sample SAMEA3904673, study PRJEB24821) | metagenome | biome: Builtin; feature: hospital; material: surface | place: USA | collected 2013-06-03
GATCGCTCGTCGGCAGCGTCAGATGTGTATAAGAGACAGCTGACTTAGAACGCGCGTGCTGCGAAACCGCGAGTGAGGCGATCACGATCACGAGCTGCAGAATCGACAGGGCCGCGGCTTGCGGTAGGTCCAGGAACGTCTTGGTTTGGATGTAGATCTCGGTTTCAAGGGTTCCGAACCCTGGCTTCCCGAGCGTCATCATGAGACCGTACGCCGTCGAGCAATACAAGAAAATGAGCGAGGCCGCGGACCAGATCGACGGCTTCAAGGCCGGAAGTGTCACGGTCCAGAACGCCCGGAAGCGGCTCGCACCTAGCGTTCGCGCCGCCTCGGCTTGGCGCGGATCCAGATCAGCCCACACCGCACCGACTTGGCGGACAACAACCGAGAAGTTGAAGAAGATCATCGCGAGGATGACCGCCGTCATCGACTGATCCAGTCCCAAGAACCCGAGCGGCCCGTTCTCGGCGAGAAGCGCGCGGAACGCGACACCCACCACGACGGTCGGCAAAACAAACGGGATGGTCGCGATCGCCCGGATCACGCCGCGGCCGGGGAACGAGCGGGTCGAAAGGATGTGGGCCCCGAAAAGCCCCAACGCGATCGACCCGATCGTTCCACCCAAAGCTAGGCCGAGCGTCTGTGCGATCAGCCGCCACGTGCGCTCAGCCAGCACAACCTCGAGCAACGGCCCCCACCAGGTGCCCTCAACGCCTTCGTGCGGCGTCACGCCGCGGCCGATCATCGCCGCGACCGGCCACACAAAGAAGTACGCGAGGAAGATCGCAGGCAGCGCGAGCGCCGCAACAGACCACAGGATGGTCACGATGCGGCGCTTGCGTGCCAGCTTGCCCCGAAGGCGGTTCTGCTCGAGTGTCACTTGTCGGACTTAGTTCTTCTCTGAATTAGTTCTTCCCTGCGCTATTTCTTCTCAGCGATCGCGCGGAACTCCTTAATCCACTCGTCGCGCTTCTCAGCGATCTCAGACGGATCAGGGGTTACGGAAGTCTTCGACAGCGGCGCGTGAGTTGCCCACTCTTCCGGAAGCTTCGCATCGGGATTCACTGGGTACATGTACATCTGCTCAGGGATCGCGTTCTGCATCTCATCGCTCAGCATGAAGTCCACGAAAGCCTTCGCGCCCTCAGGGTTCTTAGCGCCCTTGAGCACGCCCGCGTACTCGACCTGATCGATGCAGGTTGCGTCGATGTTCACGGTCTTGCCGCCCTCATAAGCAGGGGAGGAGGAATACGAAACAACCAGCGGATACTTACCCTTACCCTCGGAACCCGAGAAGTCAGTGTTGTACGCGTTCGACCACGAGGCAACAACCTTGGTTCCGCCAGCCAGCATGTCTTCCCACGCCTTCTTCCAGTCGCTGGTCTGGTGCATCGTGGCAACCATGAACGCGAAACCAGGGGAGGACTGCGCCGGGTCCTGAGCAACCAAGAGCTTGGCGTACTCAGGCTTAGTGAGATCCTCGGTGGTCTTCGGCAGCTCAACCTTGTTCTTCTTGAACCACTCGGCGTCAGCGTTGATGCACACCTGGCCCTGATCGATCGGAGTCAAAGCGTCGCTGTTGGTCAGCTTCTTCGCGGCCTCCGGCAGGTTCTCCGGGACGTAGTCTTCAACGACGCCCTTCTTGGTCAGCGCGCCGGCCTGGAGGTTGTCGACGCCGTAGAAACCGTCGGCGGCTGCCTTATCTTCAGCGAGCAACAGCTGGTTGACGACGGAGGAAGCGTCACCAGGGGAGGTCGTCTTGAGCTTGTAGCCGGACTCAGATTCGAACTTCTTGATCTGTTCCTTGGTCAGCTCAAACGAATCATGCGTGATGATCGTGACCGTCTTGTCTTTCGAATCCTCGTTTTCCTTCTGAGCCGCAATTGAGCAGCCGGTCAGCGACAAGCCAGCGATCGAGAGCGCCGCAGTGGCCGCCATCAAAGGATTCTTACGCATATTTCCCACATCAACCTTCCGTGTCATGAAGGGGGTGGCCCGTGTGCGCCCACGAGAGTAGATTCGAACTTCCTACACCGGTACTAACCGGATCAGGTTCGAGGGTCTGCCGCGACCGGCACTCTCAGCGCTCGGTAGCGCTCCCCTGTCGATGTGTATAAGCGTAGCTAAGATCTCGATGCGGTACAGACTCGGTGCGGATGTGGCTCATGTCGCTTACCATAATTTGCTCCTGATATGCGGGATTGTCTAAGATAGATAGGCGTTCTGTTGCCACGCGTTAATTTCGCGTGCCCCAACAGCCCGTCACACGGAAGAGAAGGTGAACAGTGGGTAGGGAAAAATGCCCACGCCTCGCCCGGACCACCGTTGTTTGAAACCTGTCTGATGGTCAACCACTGGCTGGATCTCACCCAGCTGCTTTAGGCCCTCCAGCGTTGTAAGCACGGTGTCCCCAACTGGGTAGCGGGACCTCGCAGCGTCAACGGCTGCGCACACCTGACTCCAGGTGAGCCAACACCACAGCCAGACGGCAAGGGACCGCAGCACAACTGACCAACACTGGAGGAGTGAACATGGCACAGCGTTGCCAGGTGACCGGTGCAGTGCCCGGATTCGGACACAGCATCTCGCACTCGCACCGCCGCACGAAGCGTCGGTGGGACCTGAACATTCAGAAGAAGCGGTACTACGTACCGTCCCTCGGCCGGACGATCACCCTGAATCTGTCCACCAAGGGCATCAAGACGATCGACGCACGCGGCATCGAAGCTGTCGTCGCTGAGCTTAAGGCGAAGGGAGAGAAGTTCTGATGGCTAAGGCACAGGATGTTCGCCCAATCATTAAGCTCAAGTCCACGGCTGGCACCGGTTACACCTACGTAACCCGTAAGAACCGCCGCAACAACCCGGACCGCATCGTACTCAAGAAGTACGATCCAGTGGTTCGCAAGCACGTCGATTTCCGTGAGGAGCGGTAAAGCATGGCTAAGAAGTCTAAGATCGCCAAGAACGAGCAGCGCAAGGTGATCGTGGCTCGCTACGCCGAGCGCCGCGCCGAGCTCAAGAAGACCCTGATCGACCCGAACGCATCCGACGAAGCCCGCGAGGCAGCACGCGTCGGCCTGCAGAAGCTTCCACGTGACGCTTCCCCAGTTCGCGTTCGCAACCGTGACTCCATCGACGGCCGCCCACGTGGTACCTTCCAGAAGTTTGGTATCTCCCGCGTGCGCTTCCGCGAAATGGCTCACAAGGGCGAGCTGCCAGGCATCACCAAGTCGTCCTGGTAATCGCTGGTTGAACCTCAGCCCGCTGAGGAACACATAGCTTCACCGAACGTCCCGGAACAGCTGAACCATGTTCAGCTGTTCCGGTACGTTCGCGTTTAAGCGGGAAATCTCGCGTTTATGCGGCTCAGGAACCCGCGAAAACCGCCAAATCTGGCGAAAAACTGGGTAAATTCTCACTCAGGGCGGAAAATTCGTCCTAAAACGCGCGAAAACCACTCAAAACCTGTTAGTTTCTTATCCAGGCCCCGAAAACTGGGGCAATCCTCAGCTCTCACTGGTTGGGGAGTATCCGAGTCCAGGAGGACAAGTAATGAACCGCAGCGAGCTTGTCAGCGCAATCGCTAACAACACCGGCCAGACCCAGACCACGGTTAACGACGTGCTGGATGCCCTCTTCCAGACCGTGACCGAGCAGATCTCCCAGGGCAACAAGGTCTCCATCCCAGGCTGGATGGCTTTCGAGCGCACCGACCGTGCAGCACGCCAGGGCCGCAACCCACAGACCGGCGAGACCATCCAGATCCCAGCTGGCCACTCCGTCAAGCTCTCCGCTGGCTCCAAGCTGAAGGCTGCTGTTTCCAAGAAGTAAGTCTTCCAGCGAAAGCTGAGCGAAGAACCCGCTACAACCACAACGGTTGTAGCGGGTTTCCTTTTAACGGCTTCGCTTTCAGCCAGAGCACAGGCACCGCCTAAACTGGTTCTGATGAGCTTCGCCCTCCGAACTTCGTGTGAACAAAGTTCGCGGTAGAACAGAGTCCCTGAAAGAAGAGCCCCAGAAAGGCATCCATGTCGCAGTCGCAGGTTGCAACGTCCAAGCGTGCGTCAGAGAAGCCCGCCCGCGGAAAGCAAGATACCCCCTCCGCACGCAACGCCGGGCTAGCTGCTGACAACCCTCGCGTTGCACACGCGCTCACGTGGGGTGCCATCCCCATCGGGCTCATCACTTTGTTCATCGCGCTGACCTACTCCGGGACAGCGCTGTCCGTTCTGTTGGGTGACCCCGGCGTTGTAACCCGTTACGGCCTTCCGATCTCGCGCTGGGTACACGACGTCAGCTTCTCTGTGACTCTCGGAAGCCTCATCTTCCTGTGCGCGATCATCCCGCGCACAACCCGGCCGAAACGAACCACCAGGGCCGCAGGCTCCACTGACGGCGGGGAATTCACGAAGGCTTTCAACCGGCTCGTATTGGTCGGATCCATTGCGGCCGTGGTCTGGGCCTTTTCCGCGATGGCGACGCTCGTGCTCAGCTATTCCGACGCCGCAGCGCTACCGGTCACGGCTGACACCTCGTTCACCAACGGCATCTTCGACTACATGCTGAACTTCGACTTCGGTCGAAGCTGGGTAGTGGTGGTTGCTCTCGCGATCATCACAAGCACCATCATGTTCGCGGCACGCAGCGCCAACGGCCTTGGCTGGGCCGCAGGCTTCGCTGGCGTTGCGCTCGTACCTCTCGCCCTGCTCGGCCACGCTGCCGGCGGTGACGACCACTGGGGTGCTGTGAACTCGATCGGCCTCCACCTGCTCGGCGTCGTGGCCTGGGGCGGCGGCCTTGTTGCTCTCGCCATGGTCTCCGGCCTGCTTGGCGGCCCACAAAAGAACATCACCGGCGCTGACACCAACCCATCCGCGGCGGAAGTCCTGCAACGCTTCTCGCACCTCGCGGGCGCATCGTTCTTCCTCGTAGCGCTCTCCGGCGTAGCCGCAGGTGCGATCCGCGTCCACACGCTGGAGCAGCTTTTCGGGACCCAGTATGGCTGGTTCCTCATCATCAAAGCGGTTCTATCGATCCTGCTGGGCTTCCTCGGGCTGATCCACCGCGCCAACATCATCCCGCGGCTCAGAAACGGCGACCTCACCGCGCGCAAAGCCGCGTGGCTCATCATCGGCGTTGAAGTGGCCATCATGTCCGCAGTCGCGGCCATCGCAGTGGTGCTCGCCCGCACCCAGCCGCCGGTATCAACCGCACCGCCGGAAGTCATGTCGCCCGCCCGTCGCCTCTCGGGTTATGAGCTGCCGCCAGAGCTCACCATTTCGTCGTGGGCGACCGTGTGGCGTTTCGACTGGCTGTGGGTAGCGATCATCGTTTTCCTCGCGATCGCGTACGCCCGCTGGACGCGCCGCGTCCACGCGAAAGGCGGACACTGGGACTGGTGGCGCACCCTCAGCTTCTACGTAGGGCTCGCGTCCCTGTTCTACATTACGTCGGGGCCGATTGCCGTCTACGGGCAGAACCTGTTCTCGATGCACATGGTCGCCCACATGGCGCTCACGATGGTCGCGCCGTTCTTCCTGGTCGTCGGTTCGCCGATCGCGCTCGCGCTCAAGGCGATCCCGGCGCGGCGCGACGGAACCCGCGGCCCGCGCGAATGGACGCTGGTTTTCCTGCACTCCAAGTGGGCTAAAGGCGTCACTAACCCGATCGTCGCGGCCGTGAACTTCACCGCGTCGATCGTGATCTTCTACTCGACTGACCTCATGTGGTTCTCGATGAAGTACCACATCGGGCACGAGTTCATGAACTTTCACTTCCTGCTGACCGGCTACGTCCTGGCCGTCAACATGATCGGACTCGACCCGCTACCGCATCGTGCGCCACACTTTGTGCGGCTCGTGATCCTGCTGATCACGATGATCTTCCACGCGTTCTACGCGACCAGCATCATGGGCACCGACGTCTTGATCCAGCCGGACTGGTTCGGCAACCAAGGCCGTGAGTGGGGTCCGAGCGCGATCGAAGATCAGCGAATAGGCGCCGGCGTGATGTGGGGCATCGGCGAAGTGCCGACGCTCATGCTCGCCGTGGGTGTGGCTGTTGCGTGGTCGCGTTCGGAGGAACGCATCGCCCGCCGCGACGAACGTGTCGCTGAACGTACCGGTAACCGCGAGCTGCGCGACTACAACGAGATGCTGCAGCAGCTCCAGGGCGACCAGGCGCAAGGCCTCGAGGAGGCTCGCCGAGCGGCCCGGATCCGCGCGGGTCTGCCGGTCGATGGTTTGCCGGAGGATGAATCGCCGGCCAGCGCATCAGACGCTGCGGCTCCGGATGCTGACGCCCCGGGTGGCAAGGGCGATACGCCGCGGGCATAAAGCGCGATGTTACGCGCTGTAACCGCTCACGCGCACCCAACTTTTAGAATGGGACACAGTCCGTTGCGCTCTGTGTGCAACGAGTGAGAGTCCCGTCTGAATCCCAGGAGTTTAGGTGTCTGCAGAGTCTGATGCACTTCGTACCGGCGTCCGTTTGCGCGCGAGCGAGCTTCGCGGCCGCGGCTGGATGAACACCGGCGGTAAGGACCTTGATCTAGCGAGCCTGCGCGGCAAGATCGTGCTCCTGGATTTCTGGACGTTCTGCTGCATCAATTGCTTGCACGTGCTCGATGAGTTGCGTCCGCTTGAGGAAAAGTACAGCGACGTGCTCGTCACGATCGGTGTGCACAGCCCCAAGTTTGAGCATGAGGCGAAGAAGGAAGCGCTCGAGGCCGCGGTCGAGCGTTACGAGATCGAGCACCCTGTTCTGGATGACCCGGAGTTGCTGACGTGGCAGGCATACACTGCGCGTGCATGGCCAACGCTGGTTGTCGTTGACCCGGAGGGCTACATCGTCGCGCATCTTTCGGGTGAGGGCCACGCAGCGGGCCTCGAGTCTTTGGTCGAGGAGCTGATCGAGGAGCACGACGCGAAGGGCACCCTGCACCGTGGTGACGGACCGTATGTGGCTCCGCCGGCGCGCGAAGGCGACCTCCGCTTCCCGGGCTCGGCGATCGAGCTTCCGAACGGCCAGTTCCTCGTGGTTGACTCCGGCCACCACCGCTTGACGATCATGGACACAGACCTCGTGACCAAGGTCGGCCAGATCGGTTCCGGGGTGCGTGGTTTCGCGGACGGGAACGCAGAAACTGCGCAGTTCAACGAGCCGCAAGGCGCCGCGGTTGTGCCTGCGCACATCGCGGAAAAGGTCGGCTACGACGTCCTGGTTGCGGACACGGTCAACCACCGTTTGCGTGGTGTCAACACGGCCACGGGCGAGGTCACGACCGTTGCGGGTAACGGTGTGCAGCGGTTGCTCGATGCGGAACGCGCCCGTCTGCAGGATGCCGGCTGGGCGCGTGAGCTGGGCGAGAACGCTACCGAGCTTTCGCTCTCGTCCCCGTGGGATCTCGCGTGGGCTGAGAAGGCTGGCCGCTTCATCGTTGCGATGGCGGGCACACACCAGATCTTTGGCTTTGACCCGATCAAGGCCGAGGTGACGTTGGAAGCCGGCTCCGGCATCGAAGGTTTGGATGACGGCACGGCGGATGTCGCGATGTTCGCGCAGCCGTCCGGTGTGGATGTGGATGCGAACGGCGACGTGTGGATCGCGGATTCGGAGACGTCCGCGGTGCGTGTGCTGCGTCTGGGCGAGGACGGCACGGTCGCCAAGGTTGAGACCGCGACCGGCCTCGGGCTCTTCGATTTCGGTTTCCGCGACGGCCCGGCCGATGAGGCTCGTCTGCAGCATCCGCTGGGTGTTTCGGTGCTCCCGGACGGTTCGGTTGCGATCGCGGACACCTACAACGGTGCGGTACGCCGCTACGACCCTGCAACTCACACCGTTGGCACACTCGCGGAGGGCTTGCAGGAGCCGGCTGAGGTGCTCGTCGACCACAGCGTTGACGGCGATCCGGTTCTGTTGGTCGTTGAAACCAACCAGCATCAGCTCGTGCGTGTCCCGTTGCCGAAGGAAGCGACCACGGTTGACCTCGGAGCATCGCAGACGCAGCGCCCAAAGACGCCCGTGAAGCCGGGCCACCACAAGCTCACCGCGCGCTTCACCGCTCCGGTGGGGCAGAAGCTGGACTACCGCTGGGGTGACCCGACGCAGCTGCAGGTTTCCGCGTCCCCTGAGGAGCTCATCCTTGAAGGTGCGGGCACAAGCCAGGGCCTGACGCGTGAGCTCGTGCTCAACCCAGAGATCACTGAGGGCGTTCTGCACATCACGGCACGTGCCGCGGCGTGCGATGGCGAGGAAGGCCAGGAGATCCCGGACCACGCGGCCTGCCACCTGTACCAGCAGGACTGGGGCATCCCGGTACAGCTCGATGACGCGGGCGAGGATCACCTCGAGCTTGACCTGCGCGGCCTGAACTAACGCCGGCGTCGGCGATCCTCCACAGAAGCATCTCTTAACAAGGCGGGACCCTAGGCGTAGGGTTGAATCTACAGTTCAATCCACGCCGGGGTCCTGTTTTGTGTGTCCCCATCGGTGCTGCGCCGTTGAGGAGGCCGCCTATTCATGTCCCGCATGTTCGCCTCGCTGCAGATCAAGAATTACCGGTGGTGGTTTTTCGGCGGCTTGGTTTCGAATATCGGGACGTGGATGCAGCGCATCGCGCAGGATTGGCTGGTCCTGACCCAGCTGACTGATAATTCGGGGACCGCGGTGGGCGTCGTGATGGGGCTCCAGTTTTTGCCGATCCTCTTTTTGTCTGCCTATGCGGGCGTGATGGCTGACCGTTATCCGCGTTTGCGCATCGTGCAGATCGCGCAGGCGTTCATGTGTGTGCTCGCGGTGGTCCTGGGTGTTATGGTGCTCACGGAGACGGTTGAGCTGTGGCATGTGTATGTTTTCGCGACGCTGCTGGGTGTGGGTGCGGCGTTCGATGCGCCGGCCCGTCAGGCTTTGGTGAATGACTTGGTGCCGTCTAAGTTGGTTCCGAACGCGGTTTCGTTGAATTCGACGAGTTTTAATTCGGCACGGCTGATTGGCCCGGGTCTTTCGGGACTGTTGATTGCCGCGGTCGGTACGGGTTGGGTTTTCTTGCTCAACGCCGCGAGTTTCGCGGGCGTTCTGCTTTCGCTGTTTGTGATTTCCCGGAACATGTCGGTGAATAGTCAGCCGCGGGTTCCGCGTCAGCGTGGCCAGGTTGTTGAGGGCATCAAGTATGTTGCGCAGCGGCCTACGCTCATCATGATTATGGTCCTCGCGTTTGTGGTGGGTTCGTTTGGGCTGAATTTCCCGGTGTTCAACTCGGTTATGGCTACCACGGTGTTCGATGCGGATGCTGAGGTGTTCGGTTTGCTCGGCACAATCCAGGCGTGCGGTACGTTGGCTGGCGCGTTGATGGCGGCGCGGAGGCAGGGTTCGCGGCTGAAGTTTGTGGTGGGTGGCGCGATCGGTTTCGGTATCACCGTGATCGCTGCGTGCGCGGCCCCGTGGCTGTGGCTATACGCGCTTTTGCTGATCCCGACTGGTTGGGCCGCTGTGACGTTCTTGAATTCGTGCAATGTGACGTTGCAGATGACGGTGGACCCGCGGTATCGCGGACGCGTCATGGCGCTGTACATGGTTTTGGTCATGGGCGGCACGCCGCTTGGCGCGCCTTTGATGGGGTGGCTGGCCGAGGTCCTGGGCGCCCGCGCGTCTGTTTTCTTGGCGGGGCTGATTTCGTTGGTGGCTGGTTTGTGGGGACTGTGGCACTGGAACCGGCACGCACCGCAAGGCGAGTTGCGGCGCCGTGTGCGCCGCATCCGGGTCCGCTTCATGGGCCGCTGAGCAGCCACGGTTACATGGCCGGCTGGGCCGCTACCGCATCGTACGCCGCTTGCGTGGGGCGAGCAACGCTCACCCGAATAGCATCGCGCAGATGAACATGAGCGGCACCCCGAGCAGTGTGGAGAGCAGTACGGTGTCTTTCGCGGTGACCATGCCTTGGTTGTAGTGGGTTGCGGTCACGAACACGTTTTGCGCGGTGGGGAGCACACCGAGGATTACGGCCATGAAGATGCCGGCGGAATCGAGCTGGAATACGACGGCGGCCAGGAGCCACGCGATCAGCGGGTGCACGATGAGTTTGAAGGTGAGCGCGAGCATGACGTCGATCCGGCGGCCGTTGCCGTGCTGGAGCGGCTTGGAACCTACGAGCGAGATTCCGAACGCCATGAGCATCGCCGGGACCGCGGCGCCACCGAGGATTTCGATGGGGTTCATGACGGTTTCTGGGATGGTGGCTCCGGTGGTGGCTACGATGACGCCGGCGAGTGAGGCGAGGATCAGCGGGTTGGTTGCGATGCCTTTGAGCGCGCCGACCACGCCGGAGCCGACGCGTTGGGTCTGAACATCGAGGCAGATGAGGGAGAGCGGCTGGAGGATCGCGAGCTGGAACAGCAGGACCGGCACGGAGTAGGTGGCGTCGCCGAGCACGAAGATCGCGATGGGGATGCCGAGGTTAGCCGAGTTGACCATGCCGGCTGAGAGCGCTCCCACGGTGAGTTCAGCTGACCTGCGTTTGAGGGCGAGGCGCGCGATCAGTACGTAGAGCGTCATGACGGTGAATGCGCTGATCGCGGCGATGAACACTTGCGGCCCGAAGATGACAGAGATGTCGGCCCGCGCGATCGTGTGGAACAGTTGAAAGCCAGTGGCTTGGATCCCCGCAAGTTCCGGGAGCACCAGGCCGCGCTTGGTGCTCGGAGCTTCGGTTACTCATGAGGTTCGCAATGGCGGAATTGTTAACATAGGCTTGACCTCGTGAGCGAGTGCCGGTTCTGCTCGGCTTGGGGCAGCGACCGGCAGCTCGCGCCGCGCGAGTCTGTGGCGTATGAGGGCGCGGATCGCGGTGCATGATCCACAGTTGAAATAGAGAAAAGAGAGTGAAACGTATGACGAAGCGCGTGAGTGTGATTGTTGGGAGCCTGCGTCGTGGCTCCTTTGCCCGTAAGATTGCGCACAACCTGATTCCGATGTTCCCTGAGGGGTACGAGGCGAAGATCGTGGAGATCCGCGACCTGCCGCTGTACGATTTCGACTACGACGACCCAGAGGTCACCGACAAGCCGGTGCCGGCGGAGTACACGGAGTTCCGCGAGACGATTAAGGCCTCTGACGGGGTGCTGTTTGTGACCCCGGAGAACAACCGCACCATCCCGGCGTGCCTGAAAAACGCGGTGGATATTGGGTCGAAACCCAACGCCGACGTTGCGTGGAAGGGACTCCCGGCGGGAATTGTGAGCCACTCTGTTGGACGCATGGGCGGGTACTCGTCGCAGAAGAACCTGCGCCTTGCGCTTTCCTACTTCGACATGCCAACGCTTGGCCAGCCCGAGGTGTTCCTGTCGCAGTCGCCTGAGCTTTTCGGTGACGGGGATAAGATCACCCGCGAGTCAACCGTTGAGTTCCTGCAGAAATACATTGACCGCTTCGCTGAGCTGATCGAAAAAACCAGCCGCGATTAGTTTTCGCGGGCGCGTAACCCAAAGGCGAGGGGGAAACCGAACACGTTTCGGTTTCCCCCTCGTTTGTTGTGTGGCAGTTTTGTGTCGCCGCGGCCGCGCGGTGGCGCAGGCGCTAGCTGTCTGCGCCCCCTGCGTCAGTTGCCGCCTCGGCCCGCAACGCCTCGACAAGCGCCTCGTGTGCGTCCCAGATTTCGCGCGGCATATCGGGCAGCTCGCGCAGGTGCTCAGCGCGGTGATCGGTTTCCTGCAGCCAGCGTTCAACGTCAACCCGCAGCAGTTTGTCGAGATCCGCCGCGTCGATTTCGAGACCGGTAAAGTCGAGCTCTTCAACAAGCGGGAGCACGCCGATCGGGGTTTTGCGTCCCTTGACTTTGCCGTCGCGGTACTGTGTGAGCCAGTTCAGCGCGCGCAGGTTCTCGCGGAAGCCCGGCCACAGGTAACGACCGGTTTCGGGTTCGCGCTGGAACCAGTTGACGTGGGCAAACATCGGCATCTCTTTCAGCTGCCCGAGCACTTTAAGCCAGTGTTCGGCGTAGCGACCCTCGGAGTACGAGAAGAACGGACGCATCGACATCGGGTCGTAACGCAGCTGCCCGTCAAGCCCGTCCGCTGCGAAAGTCGCCTCGGCGCCGAGTGTCAGCCCGTCGTAGACGCCATCAACAAGGTTGTCGATTGCGCGGATCAGCGGTTCACGATCGCGGGTGCGGCCACCGAAGATAATCGCGTCAACGACCACGCCCTCGGGTTTGGAGACGTCTTCGGCGAGGTTCGGGATGCGCTCCAGCGGAATAGTGAAGCGGCTGTTCGGGTGCGCCCACGGTTCGTTTTGCTGCTCGGCGGTGCGGTCGGTGATTTTCGCGCCGGTCCAGTCGAGCCACCCTGCCGGGTCGGCCGGGGGTTCGGGGGTGAGACCCTCCCACCACACCTCGCCGGTGACTTCGTTGTAGGCGGTGTTGGTGAAGATCGTGCCCGATCCCTCAGCGATTGCCGCCATCGCGGTGGGGTTGGAACCCTCGTTGGTGTCTTTTGCGACACCGAAGGCACCGTTTTCGGGGTTGATGGCACGGAGTTTCCCTTCGTCGTCAACCCACATCCAGGCGATGTCGTCGCCGTAAAAATCAACGCGGTAGCGGTCGCCGAGTCCGTTTGGCGGCAGCGTCATCGCGAGGTTGGTTTTCCCTGACGCGCTCGGGAAGCCGCCGCACACGTGCGTGGTGACGCCGGTTTCACGGTCGTGGATCCCAAGCAGCAGGAACTGCTCCGCGAGGAACTTCCCTGAGGCGTAACCGTCGTAGGACGCCTGGCGCAGACCGTGGGCGATTTTACCAAGCAGCGCGTTGCCGCCGTACGCGGAGCCGAAGTGCAAAATGGTGCGCTCGTCTGCGACGGTCACAAACATCCGCTCGTCGGCGTCGGTGCCCTGCTGCAGCGCGGTCAGGTCACCGGTGACGTGCACACCGCGCACGAAGAAGTCCTGGTCGCTGACACCGTCGAAGTGCTCAATTCCGACGCGGGCCATGCGGATCATCTGCAGCACCACGTTGCGGTCGTCGGTGAGCTCAACTCCGAGCGCGAAGTTCGCAAGCGGGGTGCCGGGAGGGGCCATCAGGTACGGCACCACGTACATGGTTTTACCCGCCGAAGCGCCGCGCATGCGGCTCGTCAGCAGCGGTTTGACCTCGCTTGAGTGGCGCCAGTTGTTGTAGCGCCCGCGATCCGCCTCGTCAGCCGTGGCGACAAAGGTGCGCTCTTCGGTGCGGGCGGTGTCTTTCGGGTGTGACCGTGAGTAGTAGCGACCTTTGCCTGCGCGGAGCATTTCGCCGGCGGCGATGGCCTCTTCGAGCAGCCTGGCGTCATCCGCTGCTGAGACGAGCTCGATCTTTTCAGGATTGGTGATCTCTGCCCACTCGCTCACAAAAGCGCGAACGCTTTCCACGTGAATCTCTGGAGGAACTTGAAATTGCTTTGATGCGGTCATCAGGCGCCCTCATTCATTCTTTAGTTTCCGGGTCTCACTTGTGCTCTCTACCGTAGTACGTCGAGTCTGACAGCACCATAAGTATCCCCTTTGAGTCTTGGGTTCGGTATGACGTCGTCTGTACTTCGGCGTGTCGTAGTTTTGTGAGATTATTCGTGCTAAACACTATATGTGGTGCCCGCAATGTGGGTCAGGACTAGATGTAGGGGTGGGATTGCTGAGGCGCAAATGCTGAGAGGAGAACATGCTGATGAGTGAACGCAGGGAAGGCCGAACACGAAGCGTCGCGGAGGTGCGAGTGCTCGAGGGGCAAGATTCACCTGACCTGGTGTTTTTCTCGAGCGTTTCGGAGAACACCCTCCGCTTCGTCGAGAAGCTCGAGCGCCCGGCGGTGCGGATCCCACTCCGACCGCGCACAGAGGGAATGATCCGAGTGACCAGGCCCTACGTGCTCGTGGTTCCGACCTACGGCGGCGGAGCGCAGGCCGGGGCGGTGCCGCGGCAGGTGATTACGTTCCTGAACGATCCTGCAAACCGCGCGCTGATCCGCGGCGTGATTACCGCGGGGAACACCAACTTCGGTGAGCACTACTGCATCGCAGGACCGATCATCTCAGCCAAGTGCAAAGTTCCTGAGCTGTACCGCTTTGAACTTCTTGGCACCAACCGCGACGTTGCTCGAGTCAAGGCTGGTTTAGACGAATTTTGGGCACGACAGAACACATTAGAAGCAGAAGCAAATGAGGAGGACGTCGCATGACGATCGCCACACCATCAGAAACAACCACCCCCAACACTGCACGGGTTGGCGGGGTCGGCGAGCGGAAGGACTACCACGCGCTCAACGCCCAGCTGAACCTGTTTGCGGCGGACGGGTCGATCCAGTTTGACAAGGATCACGAAGCGGCGGAGGCCTACCTGAACCAGCAGGTCATCCCGAACACGAAGCAGTTCGCTTCGGTGTGGGAACGCCTGGAGTGGCTGATCGAAAACGAGTACTACGAAGCCGAATACCTGCGCGCCTACGACAAGGACTTCGTCGAGCGCCTCCACGAACAGGCCGACGCTTTCGGGCACAAGTTCCAGACCTTCCTCGGTGCGTTTAAGTTCTTCACCTCCTACGCGCTGAAAACCTTCGACGGCAGCCTCTTCCTCGAAAACTTCGAGCAGCGAGTTGTTGCCACGGCGCTGTTCCTCGGTCAGGGTGACGAGGAACTGGCTTCGAAGACGGTCACCGAGATCCTCTCGGGCCGTTTCCAGCCGGCAACTCCGACGTTCTTGAACGCGGGTAAGAAACAGCGCGGCGAGCTCGTGTCGTGCTTCCTGCTGCGCGTTGAAGACAATCTCGAATCGATTGGCCGCAGCGTTAACTCTGCGCTGCAGCTGTCCAAGCGCGGCGGCGGTGTGGCGCTGCTGCTGTCAAACCTCCGCGAGGCGGGTGCCCCGATTAAGCAGGTCGAGAACCAGGCTTCCGGTGTTGTTCCCGTGATGAAGATCCTCGAAGACAGCTTCAGCTACGCGAACCAGCTCGGCGCTCGCCAGGGCGCAGGCGCTGCGTACCTGCACGCGCACCACCCCGACATTATGCGGTTCCTCGACACGAAGCGTGAAAACGCTGACGAGAAGATCCGCATTAAGACCCTGTCGGTTGGGGTTGTGATTCCGGATGTGACCTTCGAACTGGCTAAGCAGAACAAAGATATGCACCTGTTTAGCCCCTACGATGTGCTTCGCGAAACCGGTATTCCGCTTTCGGATCAGTCAATCACCGAGCGCTACGACGAGTTCGTCGCGAACCCGCGGATCCGCAAGACCACGATCAGCGCGCGCGAGTTCTTCAAGACCCTCGCTGAGCTGCAGTTCGAGTCGGGCTACCCGTACGTGCTGTTCGAAGACACTGTGAACCGTGCGAACCCGCTCGAGGGGCACATCAACATGTCGAACCTGTGCTCGGAGATTCTGCAGGTGAACACCGCCTCTGAGTACGACGCCGCAATCGGGTACGAGACGATCGGTCACGACATTTCGTGCAACCTCGGCTCGCTGAACATTGCGCAGGCAATGGCCAGCCCGGACTTCGGCGCAACCGTTGAGATTGCGGTGCGGGCGCTGACGAGTGTGTCGGATCAGACCGACATTCAGGCGGTGCCGTCAATTGCCGAGGGTAACCGTGCGTCACACGCCATCGGCCTCGGCCAGATGAACCTGCATGGCTACCTCGCTTCGCAGCGCATCCACTACGGCAGCGAAGAGGGAGTTGACTTCACCGACGCGTACTTCCGCACGGTGACCTACCACGCGCTGCGCGCTTCGAACCAGCTGGCGATTGACCGCGGTGCGACCTTCGCGGGCTTCGAGAAGAGCGACTACGCTGACGGCAGCTACTTCGACCGTTACACGGCCGAGGAGTGGGTGCCAGAAACCGCGCGGGTGCGTGAGCTCTTCGCCGAGGCTGGAGTTGCGCTGCCGACGGTTGCGGACTGGGAACAGCTGCGCGAGTCGATCCGCGAACACGGTATCTACAACGCGTACCTGCAGGCGGTGCCACCGACCGGGTCGATTAGCTACGTGAACAACTCGACGGCTTCGATCCACCCGATCGCCTCGAAGATTGAGATTCGTAAAGAGGGCAAGCTCGGCCGCGTGTACTACCCGGCTCCGCACATGACAAACGACAACCTCGAGTTCTTCGAAGACGCCTACGAAATCGGCGCCGAGAAGATCATCGACACCTACGCTGCTGCGACCAAGCACGTGGATCAGGGTCTGTCGCTCACGCTGTTCTTTAAAGACGAGGCGACCACTCGCGACATCAACCGCGCGCAGATCTACGCGTGGCGCAAGGGCATCAAGACGCTGTACTACATCCGCCTGCGCCAGCCCGCGCTCGAGGGAACCGAGATCGAAGGCTGCGTTTCCTGCGCGCTGTAGTCGCGTTCGCGCCCGCGTGTGCGCCCGTGCTGCGCGCGCGGGCGCACCGCGCGCCGTCCGCGCACTCCGCGCACTGACCACCAGACACCACTAGTGAAAGAGCTTTATTGAACTATGACTGATCCGTTGAACACCGACCGCCCGCTGCAAGAGATCTCGGTCACCCCGCCGTCGTACCGCCACGACCCGACAGCCCGGCTGCGCCCCATTAACTGGAACCGCGTCACCGACGACAAAGACCTCGAGGTGTGGAACCGTCTGACCGCGAACTTCTGGCTGCCAGAGAAGGTGCCGCTGTCAAACGACATCCCCGCGTGGCAGAAAATGACCCAGGAAGAGCGCACCCTCACGATGCGCGTCTTCACCGGTCTGACCATGCTCGACACCGTGCAGGCAACTGTCGGTGAGATCGTGCAGATCCAAGACTCCCGCACCGAACACGAAGAGGCCGTCTACACCAACATTGCGTTCATGCAGTCGGTGCACGCCCGCTCGTACTCCTCGGTGTTCTCAACGCTGACGAGCACCCCGGAAATCGACGACGCCTACCGCTGGGCAGTTGCCAACGATCTGCTGCAGGAACGCTGCAAGAAGGTGCTGCACCACTACTACGGCGATGATCCGCTCAAGCGTAAAGTGTCTTCGACGCTGCTGTCGTCGCTGCTGCTGTACGCAGGGTTCTACCTGCCGCTGCACTTCTCGGTGCACGCGACGCTGACGAACACCGCAGACATGATCCGCCTGATTCTGCGTGACAAGGCAGTGCATGGTTACTACTCGGGTTACAAGTACCAGCGCGGACTCGAGACGCAGAGCAAAGAGCGTCAGGAAGAGATGCGCAAGTTCACCTTCGACCTGCTGGAAGAGCTCTACGAGCTTGAGCTGCAGTACTCGGGTGAGCTGTACGAGCCGCTCGGCCTGATGGACGACGTTGCCGTGTTCGTGCGTTACAACGCGAACAAGGCGCTGATGAACCTCGGTTACCCGTCGCGGTTTACCGCTGAAGAGACCGAAGTGAACCCTGAGATTCTCGCGGCGCTGTCACCTGGCAGCAACGAAAACCACGACTTCTTCAGTGGATCAGGATCGAGCTACATCATCGGTAAGGGCGAAGACACCACCGACGACGACTGGGACTTCTAGGCTCAAGGGCTTAACGGCTCGAGGGCTCAGCGGCTCGATTCGGGCCGCACCGTCCGAATAGCGCACCGCGGGTTGGACGCTGGCACACGCCGGCAACCTTCCCGCGGTGCGCTGTTTTGTGCCCGAGCCAGCGCGATTCTTGTCGACTATGATCGACAAAACCTCCGCAAAGTAGCAGCTTGTCGACTATACTCGACAAAACAGGGAGGTTTGTGGTGGACAGAATCATTGAACGCCCGAGATACTTTTCGCGGATCCAGCCCTTTATCGACAAACCCCTCGTGAAGGTGCTCACCGGTGTGCGTCGCTCCGGCAAATCTACGATTCTGCAGCAGCTGCAAGAAGTGATTCGCGCGGGCAGCGCTGATCCACAAGTGTTTGCGATGAATTTTGAGTCCGCTGACGGGCTTCACATCACAGACGCAGCGGCGCTGCTACGGCGCATCGAAGCCGAAAACCTCAACAAAAACACCCGCGCGTATTTCTTCTTTGACGAAATTCAGCAGGTCGCCGACTGGGAGAAAGCCATCAACGCGATCCGCGTCGACTATGACGCAGATATCTATGTCACCGGGTCGAATTCGCGCATGCTTTCCGGTGATCTCGCCACACATCTTGCCGGTCGCTACGTTGAGTTCTTGATCCAACCGTTTTCGTTTGCGGAATTTGTCGAGCTGCACCGCCAAAGCGACCGCACACTGAGCGAACACTTCCAGCACTTTGTGCAGTTCGGCGGTTTCCCGGCGTTGAAATACTTCAACCTCGACCGGGAACCCTCGCTCGACTACCTTGACTCGGTGTACAACTCGGTTGTGCTCAAAGACGTGATTGAGTATCACCAGATCCGCGACGTCGACATTTTTCACCGCATCGTCGGTTACTGCTTCGCAAATATTGGAAAAACCTTCTCGGCGCAGTCACTGGTGCGTTTTTTCAAAAGCGAGGGGCGCACCGTTTCGGTTGATACCGTGTTGAACTACCTTGAGTTTTGCGTGAACGCTTTCTTGATTTATCGGGTTCCGCGCTTTGACATTGCGGGGAAGGCGAGGCTTCGGGCAACTGAGAAGTACTATGCGGTGGATCACGGTTTTCGTGAAACGCTCGGCCTTTCGAACCAGGCCGACATTGAGCTGACCCTCGAAAACATCGTGTGCGTGGAGCTGCTTGCGCGCGGGTACGAGGTAAGTGTCGGAAGAGCCGGCGCGCGCGAGATTGACTTCATCGCCCGCAAAGGTTCCGACACCGAGTACTTCCAGGTGAGTTACCTGCTCGGCAGCCAAAACACCGTCGACCGCGAGTTCGGTGCCCTTCGCGGGGTTACCGACAACTTCCCGAAAACCGTGCTGAGCATGGACCAGTTCGACATGAGCCGCGACGGGATCCAACACAAAAACATTATCGAGTGGCTTGTCGAGCCCTCACCGTTGCACAGCTAGGTGTCATCGCCTAGCCTGAATACCAACATGACCGGTACCGCTACCCATTTTGGTGGGAGCCCAGGGCCGGTCTTTGTTTTTCTCGATCTAGCCGTCATGCTCCTGTAGCCAAATGAGGCCACCCAACGCGCTGGGGCCGTGGCATTATTTAGGTAATCGTTCAGCCCGCTTCGACCATCAGGTTGGAGACGGGCTGGATTTCTTTCGAGGCATGAAAACCCGATGAAGAAGATCAAAAATCCCACCACGGTTGAAGTGCAGATTGCCCTCATGCGCTCACGAGGGATGGAGCTCAACGAATCCCTAGCAAGGCAGTGGCTGTCTAGCGTCTCTTACTACAGGCTGTCCGGGTATTGGTACGCCTACCGGATTCTCCCAGAGCCTGAAGACCCCAAACAGCCGCAACGCGCCGACAGCTTTGTGCGAGGCACGAAGTTCGAAGAAATAGTCGCTCTCTACGAATTCGACCGTAAAATGCGCACACTTATTTACGATGGGATTGAGCGGATTGAGGTTGCGCTACGTGCACGGATCGGCGAACTACTCGTCGCGAAAGGAGCCTTATCTTACAAAGATCCAGGTATCTTTCGTGAGGATTTCCGGCATCAAGACTGGCTAGAGACTGCTGAGAAGCGTGTGGATCGCGAGCGAAAACGTAACCGCGCTGTGGCTCACTACAGTGTCAACTACGGGGATTACCCATTCTGGGTTCTTGCTGATGTCCTTGATTTTTCCGATATTTCCATCCTCTTTGATGGCCTCACTCTTGATGATCAGCGGAGTATTGCACACAGTTTCGGTTTCTTTGGCGACGTCGATCGATTGAACTCTAAGCAGAAGAAGAGCTACTACAACCAAGATCCCCTCGCTCGATGGTGCGAACAACTCACCGTTCTGCGAAACACATGTGCACATCACGGCCGCGTATGGAACCGCCACTTCACCCCGGCATCGACGAATGCTTTCCGAACGATACAAGAACTGTCTTGTCTCCCGAAGGGGCAAAGTCGGTGGGGTTACCCGCAAATCGTGGACACGTAGTGCTGTCTCTTATACACATCTCCGAGCCCACGAGACCTCTCTA
>OJLY01000630.1_pt1 | contig 19962 bp, 11 predicted proteins | sample 1597031 | NCBI WGS metagenome assembly OJLY01 (sample SAMEA3904673, study PRJEB24821) | metagenome | biome: Builtin; feature: hospital; material: surface | place: USA | collected 2013-06-03
CTACACTAGATCGCTCGTCGGCAGCGTCAGATGTGTATAAGAGACAGGAACTGGGGAGAGGAATTAATACTATGAAAAAAGAATTAACCTGGAATGAATTACTAAGCACAAATCGCAGTAGAGCATCATCTGCGAAAGCAAGTAAAAATGATGGAAGAAATGCATTTGAAAAAGATTATCATCGTATAATTCTAAGTGCTTCTTTTAGAAGACTACAAGATAAGACACAAGTTTTTCCTTTAGATCAAAGTGACTTTGTTAGAACTAGATTAACACACTCATTAGAAGTTTCTTCGGTTGCAAGATCACTTGGTAGTCAAGTTACCAATATGTTGGCAAACAGTGAGTATGAAAATATTCCTAATTACCAACAAAGTAAAGAGATTGGTGATCTTTTATCTTGTGCAGGATTATTGCATGATATTGGTAACCCACCTTTTGGACATTATGGTGAAACAACAATTAGAAATTATTATAAGACTGCTCTTGAAAGATTAACTTTCAAGGATAAACCTTTGAAATCTTATCTAAATAAACAAATGGAAGAAGATTTATTGAATTTTGAAGGAAATGCTCAAGTGTTGAGACTTTTATCTAAGCTTCATTATTTAAAAGATGAACATGGAATGAACTTAACTTATGGATTACTTAATACCTTAATTAAATATCCAGTTAACTCATTGTTAGTTAATCCAGACATAGATGATGTAAGATACCATAAATTGGGATATTTCTGGGCTGAAAGAGATTTATTTAAAGCAATAACTACAGATACAAATACTTTTATTGATAATTTCGATGAAAATGATAAGATTGACAATTTATTGGAAGATTCAAGCAAGGTAAATGAGAGTGTGAAGCAATTAAGTTTCGCACCAGAATTAAGAAATTCTGTAGCTGTAAGACATCCACTAACATACTTATTAGAAGCGGCAGATGATATTTCCTATAGAACAGCAGATATTGAAGATGCATCTAGAAAAGGCAAAATATCTTATTCTGATTTGAAAAACTATCTAACAAAATCAAGCAGGATAGGGGAATACGAAGAAAATATAATTGCAACCTATACAAAAGCAGTTAATAAGTTAGACGAGTGTTTAGAAGATGCGAAGAAGAATCACGAAGAAAAATCATCATTATATGCAATCCAAAATTGGTTGATATATATACAAAAAATATTGATTGAATCTATTGGTCAGACATTTGTAGATAATTATCAATTAATAATGAGTGGGGACTATAAATATGATTTGTTCCATAATAACTTAGCTGGGCTAATACTAAACGTTCTCGGAGATCTTGCGTACGACTATGTATTTTCTAGTCAATCAATTGTTGAATTAGAGGTAGCTGCAGATGCCATAATTACAGGATTATTAGACAAATTTGTACCTGCAGCTATACATTTTGATACAGAAATAGAACAAAATCCAGTTGAAAAAAGACTAATAGCCTTAATTTCAGATAACTATAGACTAGCCTATAAACGTGAAGCAGAAGGCAAAAGCGAAGGGGAGAAGCTGTATAGACGTTTACTATTGGTAAATGATTATATCTGTGGTATGACAGATAGTTTTGCTAGAGACTTATACTATAAATTTAATGGTATTTATTAATTAAGTTTAAGCCATAAAAATACAAGCAAACACTTTTAGATACTTATTTTTACTTTTCTTATCTATTAATTTTACCTTGTTCTGGTGGAAGAATACGTTTAAAGGTGTAATTTAAATTACCTAATTCTTCTTGGACAAAGGCTTCTAATACATCAAATTCATGTGCTAGTACTTGCAACTTCTCATCAGAAATACCGTTGCGGCTATATTTGTTTTCTACAATGATATTTGCAAGCTCTTGCCAATTAACTCTTGATTTAAACTTATTACCAACAGAGTTATCTTGTTTACTATTTAAGTACTCAGTTTCAGTATTCTCTAACAACTGTGCAAGATCTAATTCAGTCATAGTTTCATCTAAACTAAACTTACTCAAAATACCATGTAAATTCAATAATTCATCCCAATAGTAATTTGCATGAGCTTTTCTATCATTAAATTTAGTTTTCATGATATCTAAGTTATGAATATTATTTATAAATCTCAATCTATACCTGTAATACAAATAGGCAAGCAGTAATAGCAGAGCTATACCAAGAATTATTAGCAGGATAGACCAAAGAGCTTTGAGATCAACTCTTGAATTTTCCTGATTTTGTTCAGAATCAGTTGTCGTACTTGTAGTATTAGAGCTACTTGAACTTGGAGTTGTAGTGCTTTCGTTGTTTTCGGTTGTTGCCTCAGTACTTGGAGTTGTTGTTGGCTCAGGTGTTGGGCTTGGAGTAGGTGTAGGTTCAATAACATCCTGATCAGAATTGTCGCTATATCCAGGAGTAGGATCCAATGCAACCCAACCGAGACCATTCAAATACACTTCAGTCCAGGCATGTGCATATTTTGAGTTTAAGAAAGAACTTGCTCCAGCATTTCCACCATTGCTTTTATTCAAATCTCTCAGGGTATAACCTTCTACATATCTAGCAGGAATACCATTTAATCTTGCCATCATTGTCATAGCAGTAGCATAATAAGTACAATAGCCTACTTTGGTATTCAAGAAATATTCCAAAAAGTCTACATTATCTGGTGGAGTTTCGACATCCAAACTATAAGAAAACTCAGGGTTATTTACAAAGTAAGTTAATAAAGCTTGTGCAGTTGTATATGGTCCCGTACTTTCTGCAGCTATACTTTTAGCTAGTTCATAAATTGTTCCACCTGCTTGGTAAAGAGGGGAATCTGGTACTTGTAAATAATTTTGGTAAGCATTTTCTTGATTGCTTAGAGTTTTATTTTCAGCAGCAAATTGTTTGGCAGCTGAGTCGAGTTCGGATAATCTACTCATGTTAGGTTCATAGGCATTAAAACCAAGACTATTAGCATCAATATTGTATGTAGAAACACCGTAAAAATGTTCATTGTTGAAAGATTCTTTTGCATAAATCATTCCAGCTTGGTTGAAGTAGAATAGTAAGGCCTCATCTCGGCTAGATTCTAGGTGAGTAGGGGTTCCACTTAAAAATAAAATTTGAGTACCTTGACGTAAAGGTTTTAATTCGTAGGAATAATTTTTGAAAACTTCATTTTCTCCAGTTCCATTCAAGTGTTTGAAAAAGTCTTTATTAGCAGGCTCATTAAATACATCAATTTCAGAACCTCTATTAAAAGGAGAATCATATCTATAGTTGGGGTTATTAACTGTTCTAAACCAGGACAGACCATTATAAAAATCTGAACTTTGCACTTTCAGAAGTTGTGGAGCTGTACCTGTAATTTCAGCAATTTTTTGATCTTTTAATTCAACTGATCCACCTAATCTCTCAGTCAATGGATAAAAACCATCTTGACCAATAGAGTACGAATTAACACTGAGCTCATTCTGGAAGGATTTAGGGAAAATAGTCATAACATCATCAACAATACCTTGCCAGAAAGGAGAGTAAATTTTATTATAATCAGCACTCTTTCCAAAAATAGCGGATAAAGTAATAGAAATTATTACAATAAAGATCAAATGAATTCCGACTTTTTCTAGATGTTTATTAGTAGACTTAGCAGATGCTGTTTGGAATAAATTATGTAAATACGCAGAACTCATTAACGTCATGATAACTGATACAGCTAGCAATGGGACTATATATATAAATAACCCACCAATGTTTAGGTGTATACCGAGAGTTAAAATAAGGACTGTATAAATCCAAGGATACCAGTGTGTGGATATTTTCTGAATAAGTAGGGTGGACAGAATAGTATTTATAAATAAAGTAGAGAAGCCTAAGAATGTATAAGCTTTTGCATCAGCATCTGTAAAATTACCGTTGAAGAAAGTAAATCCTTCAGCAAAGAATTTTCCTAATAAATTGGCCGAGTCTTTGAAAACGCCATCAAATGCTTGCAAACTGTTACCAACAAACCCTCTGAAACTAGGAATAAGAAGAGCAAGTGATAAGATTAGCAATACACCCAAAAAGCCTGCACTAGTTTTCCAGTTGTAAAATAGTAAAGTAAATATCAAAGTTAAACCTAATGTGAAAATTAACCCACCTAGCCATGAAATAGGGAAGTTGGTAATATGCACGAGTAACATATTGGAGAATAAAGCAAATATAAAGCTTAAGGAAGCGAGAATAAACTCTTTTTTGAGCTTATTGCCAGCAATATTTCTAGTCAATTCTTTATCTACGTTAGAGCTAGTAGTATTACTCATTTACTTATCCTCCTTTGTCTCAATTTCATGGTAGGCTTCAAGTGAAGAAACCTTGTTGGTAATAAGTTTAACTTTAGATCTGAGTAATTTTTTAAGAGTATTATCCAGGTCTTCTTGGTTTTCGTTGTGCATAAATAGCAAAATTACTTGAGATCCAGATTCTTGCACTTGTAATAACTCGTTGATTAATTTATCGTGAAGTCGTGCAGTACATACAACGACAGCTCGATAAACCTTGTTTTGTAGACCTTTGTCCATCATTTCTGTCAGGCTAGAGCGATTTTCAACTACATTACATGCCACTTGGAAATCTTTGTTTTTAAGTCTTGGATCACCTTTTTTAATCTGGCCTTTCCAATACATTAATTCCTCGTAGAATTTAATTGGCTCTAAACCTTCTCCCAAAGCAGAATAAGCGGTCTCGTCTAGTAGTAGATTGAGTGGACCTTCAGTTCTGGAGAAATGACGCATGCTAGCAGCAATTATTTCTGTAGCATGATTAGAATAATTATATGGGTCAACACATGAATCAGGGATTTTTGGATCTAGAATGAAGAGGATACCGCCTTGACGAGGATCTTCAAACTCTCTAGTCAACCACTCATTATTGCGAGCACTTAATTTCCAGTGGATCTGTTTCATTCTATCGCCCTGTTGGTAAGTTCTAACCTTAGCAATGGTGTCAACTTCGTTGCTGACTTTCTTATTATTATTGCTGATTAAAACTTGCTCAGGATTCATTAGTGTACCAAATTCGCTAAGTTTCCAAAGTTTAGGATTTGGTAATACTTCCAAATTAACAACGGAAGTATATTTATGTGTTTTTCTATCATAAATGCTTCTTTTTGGTAATGGCAAATAGAAGAAGCTAAATAAATCTTGTACCACTATTGAGTCAGTTCCAACCTTGTAACTACCTTTATGTTTAGCTTTTAGAGATATTTTGTGAGTTATTAAAGCATTTTGTGGTAAGGCTAAAGAAATTAGCTTGTTAGAGCTTACAAAATGAGGTTTTCTATAAAGTCTGAAATTATATAAAGAAGAAAATTTCTTAGATGTATTTTTTTCCAACTTTAAAACTTTATCATTACGAGGCAAGTTGAATTCTAACTTCATGAGAGGGAAGTAGAAAGGACTTTTGTTTTCTACTTCTAGAGTAATATCAAAACTCTCAGTACGATAAACACGAGATTTATCACTAACTAGATTTACTTTCACAAAGTAACGTCCAATTAACAGTAGTATAAAGGATGATAGTGGCAAAGCAATTAGTAAAATGAGCAGGTATAACAGAGCCTGATAGGAGTTATAACTATACAGGGCATAAGTTAAAAGTATTAATAATAAATATGAAAAAAATCTATTGCTCATAATGATTTGGCTGTAATTTACGTTTATTAAGCTTATATAAGTTTATTAGGCTCACTAAGCTTATTGGTCTTATTAAGCTTAAGCTTTTGGTATAGGTGTAATTCTGAGTATATCTTTGATAACTTGATTTTCGTTGATATCACTTAATTCAGCATCTTGATGCAAAATTAATCTATGCGCCAAGCAATATGGGGCTAAGAATTGAATATCGTCAGGAATAATATAGTCTCTACCTTGTAAGAGTGCACGACCTTTAGCAGCTTGAACAAGCATAAGCGCACCACGTGGAGATACACCTAACTTAACTTGCGGATGTTGTCTACTAGCATTGGATAATTGGGCTACATACTCATATAGAGAAGGTGCAACATAAACATCAATAGCTGCTTTTTGTATTCTTACTAGGTCCTCAATGGACAAAACTTCCTGCAAATTATCTAGAGGAGAAACACCTGAGTGAGTATCGTAAATGCGCATTTCCTCTTGGATATTAGGGTAGCGGAGGTTAGTTTTTATCATGAAACGGTCAAGTTGAGCTTCAGGTAGTGGGTATGTACCAATTTGGTCAATAGCATTCTGTGTAGCTACAACCATAAATGGATCAGGTAATTTATAAGTGACACCATCAACAGTAACCTGTCTATCCTGCATTGCCTCTAATAGAGAAGATTGAGTCTTTGGTGAAGAACGGTTGATCTCATCAGCTAAAACGAGGTTGGTCATAATCGCACCTGGATGGAATTGGAATTCTCCAACTTTAGGATTATACATATTGAACCCTGTAATATCCGAAGGCATTACATCAGGTGTGAACTGAATACGCTTGAAATCAAGTCCTAGAGATTTAGCTAGGGAAGAAGCCAGAGTAGTCTTTCCAATACCTGGAACGTCTTCTAACAAAACGTGACCACGACTGACTAGTCCTATTAATAAAAGCTCTAGAGCTTCACTTTGACCAATAACTATTTGATTTACATTATTTTTAACCTTATTGATTAAATTAGCAGTTTCTTTATTATCCATAATAATCCTTTCGAATCTTGTTGTAGACTAGGCAAATCCAGTAGTTTCCAACAAGTTGCCTTAATAAAATTCTTAATATATCTTTATATCTTTCAAAATAAAGTAAAAAGCATTCTAAAGCACATCAATTTTAACACTTTAACTCTGCTGACACTATTAAATTCATTTTAACAAATCTTTACTAGCATAATCTTTAAACATAAATAAGCCGTACTTCCTACAAACTCGAGATAATTGGCGAGATAGTAGTGGTGAGAGGAAGAATAGGAATATTGCTGTAGATAGGCCGTGAGCCAGATTAAAAGGTATGCCTTGTGCAAGTGTCGTATAAATAGCTAACTCTCCTTGATAAGTGTAAAGGAATAAAATTGAGCTAGCGTCAACAATTAGTCCATAAATGAGAAAAGTAAACACAAAAGAGAGGGAAACTTCTTGCCAAAGTTTGAGCTTATGTTTGAGATTGATAAGTGAGAAACATCCCGCAAAGAAACCAACCAAGGCCATTCCTAGCATTTGGAAAGGTGTATGGAAGCTATGTCCAAAAAAGAAGTTTGACAAAAACATTGACAATAAACCAATTAAGAATCCAGGGCCTTTGCCGAGACAAAGTCCAGAAATAAAGACGACTGCTGCTGTTGGCTTAATTTGGGGCAAGGCAAAAAATGCAACTCTACCAACAACGGATAAGGTAGCAAGCGAGGCCATGAGTGCAATTTCTTTGGCAGATGTATTTTTCTTCTCTATATAAAACATGCTATAGAGCAAGGTCTCAACAATTATTATTACTGCGAAAAAGAAAAATTTATCAGGGAAAAATTGCAACCAAATAAATAAAGTGATTATTATGGTAGCAAAAAAGATAATATTTGAAACTAAGGTATTATTTAACAAAAAATTCTTCACTTTATCCATTATTTAGTCCTTTTCTAATTTGTCCAATCTTTTTCTAAGTCGATAACACCTGGCTCTAAACATCCAAAGCTCTGACCTGCTCTAATAACTCTTCGCTTGTAATCGCTATTGAATCAGATTCTTGGAAATCTTGGGCAATCTTGCAACTATCTGTAGTATAGAAGAAGTTATCTGCGAAAAACCTGTGTGGCTCAGCGTGGCTGACAATTTCTCCTTGGAAAATTAAAGCACATGAATCAGCTATTTTGCTAGCGAATTCTAAATCGTGTGATACTGCCAAAATAGTTAAGCCTTTATTTCGTAAGCGTTCTAATATTTTACTCAAATTTTCAATATCATTATATGCCAAATTATTACTTGGCTCATCAAGTAGCAACAACTGAGGCTTATTCAGCAAAATCAAGGCAAGAGCAGCACGTTGCAACTCACCACCACTGAGATCTCCAGGGTTGAAATTCATTCTTTCGCCCAGACCGAAGCTGATCAACAAGGTTTCGGGACTGAAATTCTCCAGTTCTATGGCGAATATATCAGCTAAATGGGATATATCCTCCTTAGAAACAGCTTCAAAAGCTAGCCTAATTTCTTCAAGTATTGTATCGGCACTAAAAAGCAGACGAGTATTTTGTGGTAGATAAGAAATACGAGGTCGTTTGGAACTTCTATTTGGTAAAGGCGTTTTTAATCCAGTATTTCCCACACTATTGATCTTTATACTGCCGGAATATTGTAATTGTTCAACTATACATTTAAGAAGGGTGCTCTTACCACTCCCGTTACCACCGAGGATGAAACAGATTGATTTCGTTGGTACTGATAAATTCAGATGATCGAGAATGTTTTCACCCACTTTTTTGTATTTAAACTGTAAGTCTTTGATTTCTAGTAAATTTTGGCCAGCGCTGTTATTACGCTTGCTATGTCCATTGTTTTCAGCATTAAACTCAGCTGACAAATTTCTCAAAGAAGGCAAATTGTTGCCAACAAGAGCCTTGCTTAAATCTTGACGAGTTTCAACGTTGTTGGTTGAGATTTCTTGTAGTTGGTAACTTACTTGAGAGGCAGTTGGTAATGCAGATATCTCTTCTGGGATCTCAGAATAAATGAAGTTAATAAAATCACGATTGCTATCGAAATTTCTTAGAGCTTGATTATTTAAATAGTAAACTTTATTTGCTAAATCTAAGGTGTTTTCCCAATTGTGTGAGGAGAGTAGGATAGTAGTACCCATTTCAACATTAATTCTTTGCAAGATATTCAAGAAACTAACTCTAGTAACTGGATCTAGGTTGGAATCTGCCTCATCAAGAACCAGAATTTCAGGCTTAAGGACCATAGCTGAAGCTAGGTTGAGAATTTGTTTTTGTCCACCAGATAACTCATTAGTCTTTTGCCAGAACCACTCTTGTATACCAAAGAAATTTGCAACCTCCGCAATACGTAAACGCATCTTATCGGCAGGCATACCTAGTTGCTCTAACGAAAAGGCCAACTCCTGCCAAACTGATTCACTAACAATTTGCTCATCAGGATTTTGTGAAACATAAGCAATATTCTTGACATGTTCATAAGGCGAAAGACTATCCAGACTTTGTCCTTTGTACAAGATCTCGCCACTGGCATTACCATAAGGTGCCAGATTATAAATCAAATGCTTCATTAGGCAACTTTTACCTGAACCACTAGGACCCAATAGCAGGGCAAAATCGCCAGCCTCGAGCTGCATATTGACGTTCTCCCATAAAGGAGGGAAGTCCACATAATTAAAATTTAAATTCTTTATCTCTAAAATATTCATACTTTTATTTCCTGTTTTAATTATTTAATTATATTTTCTCTTGCTGATGTTGCTTTCAAATTCAGTTAAAAACTAATAATCTTTAATATCTACAATTAACGGCAAAAATGCGACCAAAGATAACAATATTAACATGACAAAGTTGAGACCTTGCCACTCAGGCACATAGGTAAAAGGATAGTAAATAAAATCTAAATATCCTTTTGCCCTCATAAGAAAGTACCCAGCCATTGCAACTGAGATTATTAGCAAAAGAATTGAATCGTTTGTACGCCATTTATATAGCTTATATGATGTTTTATTATCTGAAATACCTAAACCTCTAGCTTGCATATACTGGGCTGTATTAATGCTACTTTCTAGCGCCCATGAACTTAATTTAGCCAATACGTTAGCTGTATTAGTGAAATTAGCTTTTATACCTAATTTTTTGTCCTCATTACTTAATTTGTTGACTATTATTAACTCTCTTGCTTGATTAAGATAGTGTGGGAAAAATCTAAATACCAAAGTGAGTAAGAGAGCGAATCCAGGGAACAGTCCCTTGAATAAAAATAAAAGATTGTTTGTACTGATGTGTTCGTTTAAATGCTTGATCCAAAGTACACATAAACCAAGCCTAAAGCCACCCTGAGCCCCATCAATGATAGAGTCAAGTGTGAAATAGTTTCCGTTAGATAATCTAAATAAATTTATAAATCCATAATGTCTAAACATTGAATTTATAGTTGCTGTAAATATCATAAAGATAAAAGGTAGGAGATAGGTGAGGATTTTTTTGTGAAATAAATATTCTCCCATTAGATAGTCTCGATAAATTAGAGATGCGGTCACAGCAATATAAAGTATAAGCAACTCTATTGGATGCTTAACTAAAATAATAAGGCTTAGGACTAGCACGTAATATGCTAGCCCTAAACCTGGATAAAGTTTTTCGAAATTTGTTTGTTTCAAAATATCTTTCTTCCTAGAACTCTAATTTCAAACTTTAAAATTCTTAGATGAGATCTTGTTCCTCATCTTTGTTTCTTAATTTGTAGATTGCTATCGCCAACGCAATTAAAGCTGTTGCAGTAATGACACTGGATTGTGCTCCTGTTTTACCTACATTTGCATTTGAATCTGGCTTGTTTGTACCTTCAGGTTTGCTTGTTTCAGCAGGCTTACTTGTTTCAGGAGTAACATTGCCATCGCTAGATTTGTCTACAACTTTTCCTAATCCAAATAGTGATAGATGATTTACCTCAAATGTAATGAGTTTACCTTTCTCATCTTCTGTAACTGTGTAGTTAAGGCGCTCGAGTCTTCTTTCACCATTTTCAATGATCTCATGAATCAAGACTGTATTTTCTTCAATATCAGTGCTTGGTCTTAGACTAATTGTAAGAGTTGAGCCGGGTTGTACTTTCTTACCTTCAGTAGTAATCAAGTTAATATCGAATACTTCAGTGAAGCTGTATTGATCGCTTGCTAAAGCTTTTGCATCTTTTCTTTCAACTGTAAGAATTAGATCTTCTGCTGGTTTAGCTTTTAGTGTAGCTTGCAAGTCTAAACCGTTTTCTTTAGTCTCAGCTTTTAATGTATGTTCTTCAACGTCTCCGCCGTTATCTGAACCTTGGTCTGGCTCAGGTGTTGGCTCTGGCTGAGGTTCAGGTGTAGGCTCTTCTGCCACAGGTTGTTTGCCCTTAATAGCAATCAAATAACCACTATCCAATGAGAAGTATACAACACCATCTTCACCCATAAATACAGAGTTTCTAGTATATTGACGTACACTTTCTTCTGGCTGATATACCACTGTAGGATCTTCATTTTCAGTTTTTTCTGCATTATCGACGAATCCGTACAAGATGCCGTCGTTATTGTTTGCTGTGAAGAATATGTAAGCATCTTCACCGTGTTTTACCAATAATGGAGAACCAGCTATTTGAGTATATTTCTTGTTTACATCAACTTCTCTTATAAGAGAACCATCTTTAGTACTCAAGACCATGAGTTTACCATTGTCAGTTCCAAGATAAAGTCTATCATTATCAATTACTGGAGTAGTTACAGATCTTACTCCGATATTCTTTGTATAATTTATTGAAATCTTGCCTTCAGAAGATACTGTAAATTTGATTAAATCTCCAGAACCATTAACTACATAATATTCGTCATTATAGCGAACCACTGTGGAACGAATCTCAACTTCACTCTTGTGTTGGTCTACTAGCTCTCCTGTATTTACATCAATTACTAAGATCCCTTGGGCATCACTACCTGTTATCAAGTAATTACCTGAAACGATACCGCCTGAGAAATAGAATCCACCGACATAATCTTTTCTCCAAATAATTTCACCTGTATTAGCGTTCAAAGCTACTAATGGAGCAGGGTTACTTCTATCTCTGTTAAAATGAAGTCCAGCGTAAATTAATTTACCATCAACATATGTTAGAGGAGTTTGAGATTGTAAATTACTGTTACCTGCATCATATAGCCATGAGCCAGGAACTTCATCGAAGCTCTTTTGGTCTTTCCAGAGGCTGTATGGGAAGGAAACAACTTTTCCTGAATCTAATGGTAAGAAAATTCTTCCTTCAGCATAGAGAGGAGTTGTAGTAGCATAGCCCATACCATTTGGTAATTCCAAAGATCTGAGGATAGCACCACTATGTGGATCTACTGCTAGTAACTGACCTGCATCACCTTTGTCGGTAACAAATACATATTCATTATTTACAAAAATTCCTTGACCAGGTGCTTTAGGGAATCTAGCTCCTGCATCAGCAAATTTTTGAGCAAAAACTTGTTCAACACTGTCTGCTAGCAAAGGAGAGTTAGCTGCAGAATTTCTAACAGCATTGTTATCTGAATTACCACGGAAGCTTGGCCAGCTAGATGGTAGCTTATCGTAATCTACATCCTCAACTGGTGTGCTTGGTTGAGTGGAGAGATCTTCAACTACAAAATTAATACTGATTTCATCGCCAGCTTTAACCTCAGTTCCTAGACCTTTTTCTGGTTTTTCGCCATTAAGAGTTATGACCCAACCTATAGTTTTTTTACCTTCAACAGATGTATCCTTAGAAACACCTGAAATTGCTGTAATAAAGGCAGTTTCAAGATTATGGACGCCATTTATAGCGATTCCACTTTGTTTATCATTCTTAATTGCATAAGTTATTAAAGCACTAAAAATTGTATCACCTTCGTTATATTCGATTACTGATTTATTATCTTCTGCGAGATAAGCGCCTTCCCATGCAGCTCCTTGCTCTTTACTTACCGCATCATTACGAATTTCAACAGTAAGCTCGGCTGCATCTTCTTCATCTTCAAGAGATGGCATATTCATGTAATCTACAACATAGAATAACTTAACTTTATCTCCATCAGTTAAAGTATAGCCAGATACACCTACATTAGGAGTCTTACCATTGACGTTGTACATCCAGCCAGAGTTTTTACCAGCATCAAATTCGTGAATATTATTAACACCTTTAATATATACGCCAAACTGTGACTCTTGGGCATCATAAGGGATATTGTTTTCGTCCAAATAATTTTTAACTACGTCCCAAGCAGAGCTTCCTTTTTCAACAGAAATTTTTTTGGATTTAGTTAAATATCCGGATTCTGGAACTTTCTTTACAACATCTTCAGAGATAGAATCTTTGTTTCTAAGAATATCTCTTAAATCGATATTTAGCTCTGCCTGAATAGTTTCTTTGTTTTCTGTAGTCTCAGCCGCCAAATTTTGAGGCATAACTGCAGTAAAACTGAGGAGCAGAACTAACAATAAATTCAGTAACTTAATGCTACTTTTTTTGTTTTGCTTTTGCTTTTGCATAAACTTTCCTTTCTTTTTCTAAGAGAGCTTTCAAACTTAACCTAGTTGCTGAAGCAATTAATTTGAAAGAGGTCCGTAATCTAATATTTTGCAAATCTCAAAATATAGATATGTTTATAAATAATTTTGGTATAGTCTTATAAATTCTTTTACGGGCTAGAATGCGTCTTCTTTGGTATAGTCTATTGTGTAAAAGAGGAAGATGCTATCGCCATCTTTTAATGTATAACTACCAACACCATAGTTAGGGAGAACGCCATTAACTTTATACATCCAGCCAGAATTTTTACCAGCATCAAATTCGTAAATATTGTTTATTCCAGCAATATAGGCTCCGAATTGATGATCTTGAATATCGTAATGGATATTATTCTTATTCAAATAATCCTTCAAAACCTCAAGAACAGTAGTACCTTCTTTTACTTCTACACGGTAGCCGTTAGCTAAGTAACCGCTTTCTGGAACTAAAAGCTTTTGTTGATGCGCAGGAAGCGCGTTAGGGTTGTTTTTTACCGACTGCAAACTTATAGTCAGGCTAACGGATAGAGTTTGTTTCTTAGTAGTGGTTGGTGATGTGGTTGTAGTTGTTGGTACAGGTGTAGAACTTGGTATTGGAGTGGGGGTAGGTTTAGCAGTAGTCTTTGATGTGACCGTTGTTGTAGTTCTTTGAGTGGTTTTAGTTGTAGTAGCTTCCTGAGTTTGTTTAGCAATTTCTTGATTGACATTGTTTGTCTGACTGGCACTTGTTGAAGTATTGGCTAAAGTAGAGTTTGAAAGCTCAATTTGAACTGTACTGGTAGTGCTTGAACTTGACTGATTATCTTTATTATCGGAAGTTTGGAGTAATAAATCGCTGTCTTTTTTATTGCTATCTTTGTCGATTATTTTAGAGTTTTCAGATTTGCTCATTGAAGAGATGCTGGTATTTTGCATAGCATCTTTGGAGAGCTCGGTTATATGACTCTCTCGATTACAAGCAACTGCTAGAGTTAAAGGTAAGGTTAATATAAGGGCCAAAGCTCTCTTACTTATAGCACGTTTCTTGTTCTTGCTATTCATTTTAGTAAAGATATTTTTTAGCATAAAAAAACCTCCAACAAACATTCTCGGTTTGGGAAGGCAGAAGATTATTTTCGTATTACTTTTATTATTCTATTATTAAAAAAAGTAGCTCTTGTATGAGCCTCTAGAGATTTTGGAACTATTTGAGGTCCATCAAGCTAATCTCATTATTCTTTTTGTAAAGTAATTACCAAGATGATCTTTATTGCGTACTTTCCCACCGAAAGAAATTCCAACAGACTAGAGGCAGGTCTCCTGACTTCGTGAATAAATTCTATGCCCTTCCCATCTCTTAAAGATAGTGGCTTGCATAGAAATAACACTTCACAGTAGCGGGGGCTGTTACAGATTTTAACTGTATTCCCTATTATCCTAATTTCTTGAAAAATTAGGCACCTAAAGCCTAGTAATGATTTGATTTTAACAGAAGAGCTTATTTTTGCAAGAAATATTTGTGATTTTATTGACGATGTAAATGGATAAAAAGGAAAAACTGACCCTTAAATAGCATTTTAAACTAATTAAAAAGTCAGCTTTTTAATAAATCTTTTATTTCTTAATTAAATTATTTTTCCTCATCAAAAGTATCAGTTTCGTCATATTTCGATTCATTTCTTTTGTCAATAACTCTCTTTAAGAGAAATACGACAATAGCAATTAAGATTAATAAGACTGCTACTACCAAGAAATGTACACTTTCTCCAGTCATAGAAACGTTACTGATATTTGTTAATATTTTTATTCCAATAGTTAATAGTATTAATAAGTTATTAGCTAGCATATATATTCTCCTTTAATTGTCCGTTTTTCTTTAATCATTTGAGTGGTGAATTTAGCACTCTTATTTCATGATTTTAACAAATTGTGAATGAAAAGTAAACTAGAGAACCTTAGCGTGTCACTTTCGCTTGGCATTCACATAGAGAACTTTATCTTGCCTATGACCCCAACAATACTAAGCAAACAAAATACAACTATCTCTCATCCAGACCTTTTAGCTCTGTATCCTGGTCTTCAGAATCTTCGGAAATTTGGCTAATCCAGCAGGAAACACTACCAGCTTTGACAGGGAAGGACCCATGACCATCTTCGTTCAAGATAACTTCATAGCCAGAATTACGATCTAGATAATCTACAAACTTACATCCGGCATGTTCTGGACCGAAATCCATTTCAATATCTGCTTGGGAATGCATAGACACAGTTACAGCCAATAATCCATCATGACCGTTATCAGGATCGCCCATTCTAGCCCAGCCAATAGCTTGCTCATCTTGGAAGAAATCCCTCTGTTCGCCATAAGCATAGTTAGCTCTTACTTCGAGCAATCTGTTTATGTCGTAAGCAAGGTCTTCTTGTGGATAGTCGCCATTTTGAATTCCATAATAATCTCCAGCAAATACACATGGGTAACCAGCTTCCCTTAACAGAATCAGGGCATACGCTCTCTCTTTGAAGTGTCTTCCTATCCAAGATTCCAGAGATTGTCCTGGCTGACTATCATGGTTGTCAACGAAGGTAACTGCTTCCATAGGGTGATGTTGTACAACTGTGTTATCGAAGATTTTGCGCAAGTCGTAACCCTCGTTATTTGCAGCTGCAAATAGGTTAAAGTGTAGAGGCACATCAAATACATCAATCTGGAAATTGGTACGCTCAAGGAAGTCTGAGATATTGCCGAGGTTAGATTCCCAATATTCAGCAAATAGGTAAAGTCCAGGATAATTTTCCTCTATATAACTTGAATAAGTATTTAGGAACTGATCATCAATATGCTTGACTGCATCTAATCTGAAACCATCAGGATTAGTCTCATTAACAAACCAATCAGTCCATCTCAACAATTCTTCTCGAACCTCTGGATTGGCGTGGTCAATGTCAGCATTCATTAGATAATCGAAGTTTCCATGTTCGCCAGAGACACCATAGGACCAACCTTTGTTTTCACCATCAATCCTAAAGACACCGGATTTATTCTCTAAGCTATCGTAATCTACTCCACTAAAGTGCGTATGATTCCACTTAAAGTCAGAATATTTACCGTTACGTCCAGGGAAATCAAAACCAGTCCAAGCTTCTATCTCATGACTTTCACTAATCTCTTGGATTCTGTTATTTTGGTCTACTTCTGTAGCATAGAAGCGTTCAGTGTAGTCCGCCCCAGCTTTGTGGTTAAGGACAACATCCATGTATGCAAGTATATCCTCCGCATGTAAGGTATCGATTAAAGTAAGAAGTTCTTCTTTAGTACCGTACTTGGTTCTTAAGCTGCCGTTTTGATCGAATTCTCCTAAATCATAGAGATCGTAAGTGCCGTAGCCGACATCGTTGGTACCAGTGCCCTTGAATACTGGAGGAAGCCAGATTGAATCAAAACCCAATTGTTTCATTTCCTGGGCTCTTGCTATTAAGTCTTTATAAAAATTACCATTGTCTTCCATATACCATTCGAAAGACTGGAACATTACTCCGTTGCGCATGTTTTTACCCCTTTTGTTATACTTTGATAATAAATCACGATAAATTTTAATTTATAATTAATATGTATTTATAGCATTTGTGTAAATTTTTTTACACGAAAGATAATAACAGATTTTTCGAAGAAAGTAGGGATAATGAAGGTCTTAGCTACAGCAGATTTACATTTAGGTGCTGGTATTACTGCCAAAATGCGTAGTAATAGATTCCTCGTGTTTCACAGAATTCTTAATATTGTTAAAGAAGAGAGAGTAGATATCCTCTTAATTAGTGGAGATTTTCTGGAGCAAGATAGGATAAGTACGGCTGAAGTTAAGGAAATTATTAGAGATCTATCGGAACTAGAAGCTCAAGTCTTTATAAGTCCTGGGAATCATGACCCTTATACTATTATGTCTAAATATGCAGAGTTCAAATGGTCTGAAAATGTAAAAGTCTTTCGTGACCCCGAGACTGTGGTATTAGAGAAATTACCTGTAACTGTGACGGGAGCAGGATTTAAAAATATTTATGAGAGAGATAGTCTTTTTGCCAAAAGTGCAGAGATGTTTAATCAGACTTTACAAGGTTTATCTAGAGATAGAGATTTTTCAGAGACATCAATTAAGGACTACTTACATCTAGCAAATTTTCACGGAGAAGTTGAGGCAAATAGTTTATACAACCCTATTAGTAAGTTTGATTTAGCAAGGTCTAAATTCGCTTATGTAGCCTTAGGGCATATTCACAAGGGTGAACTTGAGCTGCAACGTGCAGGAGACACATATTATGCACAGACAGGGACGGCAGAGCCTTTAGACCTAGGAGATACTGGGGTTAGAGGAGTGTATTTATTGGATTTTACGGAGGACAATAGTCTGAGGTCTACTCAATATATTTCTACTGCGAAAACTGTATATATAAATTTATTACTAAATTTCTATAATTTAAATTCCTACCAGTTTATTATTGAGCAATTGAAGTTAGAGATTGCTGAGCAAGTAAGAATATATGATGCAAATATTAATTCTTTATCTGAGGGTTTAAATAGTAAATATAATTTTAAGCAGGATTTTATTTTTAATATAAGAATTACAGGGACTATATCAGAGGATTTCCATGTGGATGAATTTGTATTACTAAATTTACTTGCTGAGAATGGAATTGCTCATGAGAAGCTTGATATAGATTTAGGACTTAACTTTGATATAGAGAAAATCAGTGTAGAAAATTCTCTTAGAGGAGTTTATGTAAGAAGAATCTTGCAAGAAATGGACTTAGTTGATGAAAGTAGGAAAAAAGTTTTGCAAGAGGCTTTGCAGCTTGGGTTAGAGAGTTTTGGGAATAGTATATGGTAATTAAAAGGATAGAAATTAAAGCTTTTGCTGGACTGAAAGATTTCAGTCTAGATTTTGATTCTGGCCTAAATTGCGTTTATGGTGCTAACGAAGCAGGCAAGTCTACAATTTTAAATTTTATCCTGGCAATGTTCTATGGTTTAGGAGATAGAAGGGGAAAAGATAATTTCCGAGATCAGGTAAAACCAAGAAGTGGAGAGCAAATTCAAGGAAATATACTTTTTAGCCATGAAGGAAGAAATTATGAATTGCAAAGGCTTTTTGCTGAAAGAACAGCACTTGATGAGACCAGGCTTATTGATTTAGCAAGCAACAGAACAATTGAACTAAAAGACCCAGTACAACCAGGGAAAGAGCTGTTGGGACTGGAGGAAGAGGTATTCAAAAACACCTTATTTGTTGACGCCGAAGGTAGCAAATTGCTTGAAAGTAAAGATTTAGCGAATATGCTTTGGTCGAAATTATTAGATTTCCTTGTGAATCCAGAAAGCGATATAAAGGTTAACGAAATTCAAAACAATTTAGAGTCAGAAAAACTTTTCCTCAAGTCTAGGAATGGTAGAAAAGGTTTGATTCCTGAATTGGAGTTGGAGCTATCTGAACTAAGACAAGAAAAATATAGGCTAGATAATAAGATAGATGCTCAGACAGAAGAAATTAATAAATTGTCAGAAGAGCAAGAACAAATATCGATCTTAGAAAAAGAGATGGAGGATCTAAACAAGAAGATTAAGGTTCTCAAACTGCTCGAGAGACAAGAGGTTTTAAGATTGATAAATGCACCTAAACTTCTCTTAGAAGAGAGAGAAGCGGAGGCTAGCTTGTTGGCAGAGAAACTATCTAAGTTTAGTCATAGCAATTCCGAGGAAAGTACAAAATTTCTAGCTGATTTGGAGATTGATTCTGAGAGATTCTCAGAGGAATCTGACTATATTCTTGCGAGTTTAGAGAACTTGGGAGCTCATCAGGATTCATTGCTAAACTCACTAGATAATTATGAAACTCAGTTACTTAGAAAAGAGGAACTGGCCAGCAAGAAAAATTCAGATGAACAGAGACTAAGTAAAAGTAGAGTAAACATCTACAGTGTGACTGTAATTGTTATCTTATTAACCGCAATAGTGTTATTAATATTCAGAAACAGTTCTGATTATTTCTTAATAATAGCTGTCAGTCTATTGGGACTTGCGGCAATAATGGGACTGTTTAAGTCAAGAATATTTAAACAAAATTCAATCGTGCTCGAGTTGGAGGAAGATAGGTCTAATGAGATCTTGAAGCAGTATAGAAACATAGCTGCAACAGAGTTGGAAGAATACCAAGAGTTGTTGCAAATGTTTTCACTTAATTGGAGAAGCCTTAGCATTAATTTGGATTTAACTGAAGGGGCAGAAGATCAATTAGAAGCAGAGTTAAGCAGAGAAGTTTCAAGAATTCAAATGCTAAAGAAACAATTAAATGCAGAAGTTAAGCAGAGAAAAATCTATCAAGAACAGGCTAAAGATTTGGCTTTTCTGAGCAAAGATATTTCTAGATTAAAAGATGAGATAAAAAATAGTAATTATAGTGACAATGATATTCAGAATTTAGAAGAGAGCATAAAGAGAGACTCAGAAATATTGTTGCCTAACGTCTCTGAACTTCCGGAGTTTGATCTATCTCATTTAAATAGACTAGAGATAAAACACAAAGAGGTTAATGAGCAGATTAGAGAAAGAGAAGCTGCAATAACTGAGATTAAACAAAAATTAAAGATATTAAGCATAGACCCTATTAGTCACGAAAATATATCATTACAATCTAGGAGCTTTGCTGTTAGCGAACTAATAGCTGTCTCTTATACACATCTCCGAGCCCACGAGACCTCTCTACATCTC
>OJLY01000633.1_pt1 | contig 19907 bp, 14 predicted proteins | sample 1597031 | NCBI WGS metagenome assembly OJLY01 (sample SAMEA3904673, study PRJEB24821) | metagenome | biome: Builtin; feature: hospital; material: surface | place: USA | collected 2013-06-03
ATCGTCTCCTTATGCGATTAGGAGCAACCGTTCCGACTTTACCTTTATATGAACTATATTTCCGGCTTTTGCGAGTGAAAGAAGTGACTTGCAAAACAAGCTTCTGCATTATACGTTGTACTTTCTTTTTGTTTACATAGTAGCCGTGATTTCTTAATTCTCCAGTCACTCGACGATAACCATAATGCTTGTGAGTCTCTCTGATTTCAAGAATCTTTTCCTCAATTTCTTTGTCAGGATTTTCTCTATCTAATCTTTTCTGCCAGTACATATATGTTGCTTTAGGCATGCCTGTATAAGAGAGAAGGTCTTTTAGTTTGAATTCTCCTCGGAGACTGTTGATGACGAGTGCCGTTCTCTCATTTTTGCCTCGTCCTCTAAACGCAGTCTCCTCAGTTCTTTTAAAAAGGCATTCTCGATTCTTAACTTAAGCAGTTCATCTTCTAATTCTTTAACATGCTCTGCACTTGTATCAACTATTCTTTCTTCCGCTTCTTGAGCCTTACTATCTATCTTAGCTATCTTAGGTTTATCCAATTTTCTTTTTCGACCTTTCTTGCGAGGTTTCAAAGCATCAGGACCGGCAGCACGAAAGAGGTTAACCCAGTTACAAATCATACTTGGATTATTTATACCTTCTCGGATCGCCAAGTCTTGATATGAAATCTCACTTGATAAATATAACTCTACAATAGAAAGCTTCTTTTCGAAAGAATATTTTGCTTTTTTACGAGAACGCATTAATCCTTCATCGCCAAACGCCTTATATGCATTGATCCATTTGCGTATTTGAGAATTAGAGCCAAATCCATATTTTTTAGAAAGATAATCCAGTCCACCTTTACCATCCAAATATTCTAAAACAACTTTCTTCTTGAATTCAAAACTATGTTTTGCCATAAAAACACCGACCTCCCAATCGTTAGATTTTGGTCTAACTTTTGGGGGTCGGTACAGTATCCTGCTTGTTCATTTTGCGCAATCTATATTTCACCCTTAAGAGAAATTTCATTAACTATGTTCTTTTCAATACTCCACCGGGTACTCTAAGTGTTCTCAAATACTTCTTAGTTTCATGATCAATTCTACGACTATCAATTGCTTTTTGAATAGCTTGATTGTGAGTTTGAGCATCTAATTTTCGTTCTTGTAAAACTGGTATAGCAGCTTCATATTGTTTATATAGAGCTTCCGCTATGAACCAGGCTTGCATCATTTTTATATAGTACTCATCACTTTTAACATCTACTACCCAATCAATATATTCTGGCGAAAAATCTTCAGAAAGAAAATGATCCTTCAAGATCTTGATCGCATATCTAATTTTATATGGAGAAATATTTGGATCTACAGCCAGCCATTTTTTGACTTGTTCTAGTGTTAGGGTCTTATCTTCCAGAATAACTTTTGGAGAAGCATAGTCTGACACAGCCCAGTTACTTACATATGGTAAGAATTTATCCAGATCTTCAAAGACTACATTAATATCTTTTTCTTTCTCTAAGATCATCATGTGAAGAACTTCGCCTTCATGATATTTATACGGGAAGCTCATCAAATATTCTGTTTTAGTTTTTGTAGAATTGAGAATATTCTCTTTTGCAAACTTTCGTAGAACAGGCATACGGACACCTAAAATCCTACCCCTATCAATATTAGGGATAATTTTAGATTGAAACTCCTTGTACTCTGGGTCTCTTAATTTTTTCAAATTTTTCTTAATGTCTTTTAGCATGGCTGCTCCGTTTTTTAAGTTACAAAATTTCTCATTCAAAAGTCAAATATATTTTCACATTAGCTTATGAAAAACTCTGTAACTTACTCCTGGAAAAATAATAACTTAATTAAAATTTAATCTTACTATTCGGTACGCAAAGCATTTAACGGTGATAACTTCATGGCTCTAATTGCAGGAATCAGACCTGAGATTGTACCTATTAAGGTGGAGAAAATAATTGCCATTATTGCTAATTGAGGGCTTATAACTGATATTTGTCTAATTTCATCAGCAGCCTCCGCAAATTCAAAGGCACCTCCAGAGTTTGCTACGCTATTTATCAACATTGAAATTCCTGAACTAATTAATACTCCCAGGACACCTCCAATAAATCCTATAAAAGCAGATTCCAATAAGAACAAGTATGAAATATCTCTTAACCTACAACCTAAAACCTTGAATATACCGATTTCTTTGGTACGTTCGTAAATAGACATCATCATTGTATTAGCAATACCAATAGCAGCTACTAGGAAGGCAACACCACCTATTCCACCTAGAACCAATTGCATGGTACGCATATTTTCACGCATACTTTGAACAAATTCTAAGTTGCTGTTACACTCATATCCTGCAGCTCTTAAATCTTTTAATAACATCTCTGTGTCTTCTATGCTATTGCTTATAACTTTTAGGCTATTATAGTTAATTGCTCCCATAGCCTTGCCATCTTTGCTAGCTGGTTGATTTGGCCAGGCTTTTCCCTTAAAGGCTTGGGTCATGAAGGCTTTAAATGCTTCAATTTCTGTAATCAAACTAGATTTCAATTCATAGTCATTCTTGGTATCATGAATAGCATCAACTTGAACAAGATATTTTTTTGGTGGAATGGTTACACCATCTTCTTCTCTTTCTTCCTGAACTGTTACAAAAATAGCCTCATTGTATAAATCTACTTTTTCATATTCATTGCCGAAACCAAAATTATCATAATACTCGTAATGACCACCATCTTTTCCATGTGGATCAAAGAACATCTCTTGCACATCTTTACCCGCACTAAGTGGCAAAATTGAGCGTGGATTAGTACCAGGTCTAGGGAAACTACCTTTAAGATAATCTAATTTCAAATCTTGAATATACTCATATGGATAGGCTATTAAATTAATATACGCTTCACTACCAGTTGCTGTTTTAGCATTCATGTAATGAGTAAGGACAGGATGCACTTTCTTCACATTTTGCCAAGTTCTTAGCTCTTCAATTTGTGCATCGGTTAAACCTGTTCCCTCTCTAACTAGACCATTTGAACCAGGTCCAGAAGGTTTCTTGTTAGGATCTTGATAACTACTTACATCAATCTCTGTTAGACCTCTACTAGACTCTATCTGTTTCAAAAGCATTTGCTCCTGACCTGCAGCAATAGAAAGCATGACTACAATTGAGGCACAACCAATTATGACTCCCAAAACAGTGAGACTAGTTCTTAATTTACGTCTACCTAAGTTAGATAATGCTAATTTTAATAAATCAGAGAATCTCATCTATATCCTCAATCTCTTCCAACTCTTCTTGTTTACGTTTTTTCGCTTGTCTTCTGAGCAATAATGTTATGAGCAAAGCAATCAAAGCTATGACAACTATAACTATCACTATAGGCCAGAATCTAAATCCTGTTTCTGGTTCAGGTTCTTCTGGAGTCGCTGGATCTTCCCAGCTTGGTTCTGGCATAGCTTCTAAAATTTCTACATCTATCTCTTTTTTGATTGTAGTTTTCTTACCCAGCTCATCTTCAAAGGTTAAAGTCACAACAGCTTTGCCATTTTCACTCATTTTAACCGGTGTAACCATAGTGTCTACGTTCTTTGTTTCAGCCGGAGCTATATTACCTAAATATGACTCTTGGGCACTTAGGACACCATTTTCTTCAACACCAAAACTGGTATTGTATAAGGTACTTTTACCCTTATTAATTACGGTCAAAGTAATATTAGATGGATTATCAACTGTCATTGGGCTAGGCAAAATCTGCAATCCAGTAAATTCAACGACAGGATCTTGGTAAACCTGCAAAGTTACACTTTCATTTGTACTAAAGGATGCACCATTGGCATCTTCATACTCTATGGCTACACTGACGGGATAAGATTTTTGTTCCATCAATGGTGAAGCCTTTAAGCCAATAGGTACTTCTACTGTGCTGTTCGCATTAACTTGCTCAACAAAAACAGAGGATGAACCTGATAGTGGGATAAAGCTGGCTTTATCTTCTCCCAAACCTAGTACTAAACGAATGTTTTTAACTGCGGTTGTTTTTGAAGTGTTTCTAAGTTGCAATTTAAGGGTAAAGTTTTCTCCACCTTTTATCTTTTCTGGTGAGGTGGTAAAACCTGCGACCATAACTCTTGGGGTAGATGTTTTGCCTGGCTCGTCTCCACCGCCTGGATTTGGAGCAGGATAATCAGGTTCAGGTTGTGGTAAGCTCGGTACATAACCACCATCACTAGGTGGAAGCTGGTCTTCTGGTTTAGGTGCCTTGTTATCATCTATGGCCCCATCACCCTGAACTTTAATAAAGTAATATCTAATTACTTCTTTTACCTCGCTGGAATCATCATTGAAATAAATTTTAAGAGGAACTCTATAGTAGCCACTCTTTAAATTTTTTCTCACAGTCAATTCACCAAAGTCGAAATATTTAGTCTTAGCTTCAACTTCTTCTTTATTGTATTTTTCTATAGTTTCAAGTTGTGATTTATTAGTTGCTAGATACTCGCTTTTTTCAATCTCAAAAGGAAAATCTTCTGCTTTCTCTGCAAGATCTAATCTTACTTTAATATTCTTAGCATTGACTGCGCCCCAGTTCACTAAAGGGACTCTCAACTTAAATTTAGAACCTGCATCTAGTTTTGGGATCTCTTTGTCAGCTATTAAAATGAAACTTCCTGCATCTGTATTAGATGGTTTTGTGGTTTCTGTTGACTTGCTTGCCTCTGTTTTCTTTGTTGTTTCTTCAGTGCTTGACTCTTGACTAGATTGTTCAGTACTAGTAGATTCATTTGACTCTGTACCCTCAGCTACTAATCTTGTAGTTGGAACTAGTACATTTAGCATTAGGGACATACCCATAAGCAAGCTTAGAGCCACAATTTTATTTTTTATATTCTTTCTCATTTCCTACTCCCCCTGTCCTTTCAGTTCAACTGGTTCGTTTTCTTTTGTTTGTTGTGTTACTTTCACTTCTTCAGTTGTTTTTGTATCTTCAACTGTTTCAGACCCCTTACTGTCTGCATTGGATTCATTCTCATCTTCATTTATTAGTTCGTATCTCTTCGAGCCTTGTTCAATGCCTATGATTTTCCCATCACTAATTCTAAAAATCCTATCCGCATATTGTGCTAGGTTGTCATCGTGTGTAACCATAATTAAAGTCTGATTCTGCTTCTTAACAATTTTTCGAATAAGCTCCATTGTGGACATGCTCGTCTTGGAATCTAGGTTTCCTGTCGGCTCATCAGCGAAAATAATTTCCGGCTTAACTGCTAAAGCTCTTGCAATGCCGACACGCTGTTGCTGACCACCAGAAAGCTCATTAGCCTTGTGATAACGGTGCTCATAAAGGCCCAAACTTTTGAGAATTCTTAAGGCTATTTTTTCACGCTTAGCTCGACTTTCTCCTCTAAAGGTTAGAGGCAAAGCCACATTCTCAATGCAATTCATTGTTTGAATTAGATTAAAAGATTGAAAAATAAAACCAACATTTTCACGTCTAAATTTAACGAGATCACTTTCGCTAAGACCCACAATGGCCTTATTTCCAATGATAATCTCGCCTTTGCTAGGCGGTTCTAAACCTGCTAACATATTAAGCAAAGTAGACTTACCTGAACCACTAGTTCCGACAATTGCGCAAAATTCACCACGCTCGACTTCAAAACTAACCCCAGCCAAAGCGTGAACATATTGCGTACCTACTTTATAAAGCTTATGTAGGTTTTTCACTTTAATAATTGTATTATCCGATTGGTCAAGCATCCCTCAAACACCCCTGTTAAAATCTAACTTGACCTTGTATGTAAAGACTAATAGTTAAAACTTAGCCTCCACATTTCAAGTTAAAGTAATTTTACATCACTGCAATGCAAAAATATATTATCCATTTGTAAAATTTTTACGATAGCCATAGTAAATATCAAGCTTTATCCTCGACTAGGAAACGAGGAATTTCTCTCTATTAATTCTCTTGGACACAAATATTAATAAAGCAATATCTATAAGTAAAATAACAGACGCCAAAATGATCTGGGCAACAACACCAAAATAAAAGACACCACTTACTTGTGAAATTACCAAGGCCAATATTGGAAAGGCTATTAAACTCGATATTGACTGAGCTGCTCTGACTGTTTTTACTTTAAAAGATATTAGTATAACCAACAAAATACTAAGTATAGTAACTGCAGGAACTAGTAAGACTGTCATCACTAACCAAGTAAGATTCAATCTAATCGCATAGCCGATGAAGTATCTACTAGCTACATTAACAAGTACTGCATAAATTAAAATACTTATAACTGTCACTAGTATAGAAGGCACGAAACTACCTAAGGCTTTTGCAGTAATAAGTTCAGTATTAGTAAGAGGAGTGTACATTAGCCCTTCAAGCGTTTTATTTTCTTTTTCACCTATGAAACTATATGACGCAATTACCGATGCTATCATAACTGGGATCATCAAGAATATAGGCGCTAATAATACGGTTAAAGCAAGTACAAGCATTTTAATTTCAGTATCAGCAACATTGGGCAAAACTTCATTTGGTAAAATACTTAAAAGCTTGTCCAAATCGCCACCATTATTAACCTCACCACTAAACTTGAAAATAATTATAATCACTAGTGGCATTAAGACTGACATTATTAATGGAAATAAGGTTATTGCGAGCATAGATTCTCTATCATTCATAACATCCATTACATCTTTTCTAGCTACCGCATAAATTCTTTTAAAGTTCATAAGACACCTCCTCTTCAGCTGAAACCTTTGTTTTACCATTTAGCTCAGCATCTTTTATTTTGGAGAAATAGAGATCATTCAGACTTTTCTCAATATGTTTAACTTCATAAATATCTACGTTAGCTTGAACAGCTTTTTTAACCAGAGCAGCTATAGCTGTCTCATCATCTAATTCCACTTTAACTTCGTTCTTGGACAAAACTTCAAAGTTATAAGCACTCAGAATAGACTCCATTATTGGATTTTCTGCAAATTTTATAATTACATCCTTGCGCGGAAACTCTTCCTTTATCAAATCAGCAACTGCTCCTTGAGCAATAATCTCTCCTGATTTTATAATCGCTACATCATCAATAAGTCGCTCCAGGCCAAAAAGCTGATGAGTACACAAGAATATACTCACTGCCTCTTCTCTTACTAAGTGAACTAGATAATCAATAATCTTGGCATTACTCTCTGGATCCAAACCAGAAGTTGGCTCATCTAGAATTAGAAACTTAGGCTTATTTAAAACTGCTCGAGCTAATAGAAGCTTTTGTTTCATACCTTTACTTAAAGAAGACACTTTTGATTTTGCCCTATCAGCAAGATCGAAGAAATCTAAGAGTTCATTTATTCTGTTCTCAAGATCTGTCTTTGGCATTTCATAAATTTGACCCCAAATATTCAAGTTTTCAGACACAGATAAACGCTCATAAAGACTGCCGTCATTTTGTACCCCAATTAAACTTCTAGCTTCATCAGCATATTCTTTTGTAAGCTCTTCTCCAAAAAGTCTGACTACACCAGAATCTGCTGTGTATAGGCCAGTCAACAAACGTACAGTACTTGTCTTACCTGCACCATTTGGCCCCAGCAAGGCAAAAGTTTTACCTTTTTTCACCTCTAGAGAAAGGTTTTTGATAATTGGCCTATCGCCTATAGTTTTGTTAACCATATAGGCGGAGGCTATAATTTCTTGCATGCTTATTTTTTCATTTATGATGTCGCTTGTGTTGTCGCTTGTGTTTTTGTCACTCATCTTTTATCTCCCTGAATTTTGCTAGCTATAAATAAACCTTTTCTTATTATAAATAACACTCTAATTCAGCTTTTTTATTCTATATACATTATATGGCACTAGTTTACAATTTTACAAGAATGGTAAAAAGAGCTTGACCTTTTAGTCTGTTGTATTAGAATTAATTTAATAGTTTTTTTGAAAGGAGATCACACGATGTTCCCAACATTTTACATCTGGCAAAGCTGGCGTAGCATGTGAGATGACTTTAAACGGTTAGGCTCACTATTATTCATGGATAAATGAGGAGTCTATGCCGGGTGTGATCTTAGTATTACCGCATAGAAGATATGCGGTTTTTTTATACCTGATTTCTAGGCTCCAGTAGAATAAGACAGAAAATATTAAGGAGTTTAAGAAAATGGAAAACAAAAAAGGTTTTTATGGAAAATTTGGTGGAAGTTATGTTCCAGAAGCAATTCAAAAAGAATTAGATAGAATCGCAGAATATTATGACGAGCTAAAAGATGACAAAGACTTTAGAGCTGAACTAGATTACTACCTTAGAGATTATGTAGGTCGTAAATCTCCACTCTATTTTGCAGAAGGTTTAAGTAATAAAATAGGCGGAGCCAAGATCTACCTCAAACGTGAGGACTTGAACCACCTCGGTGCACACAAAATTAATAACGCTATTGGCCAAGTTTTGTTGGCCAAGAAAATGGGCAAGACTAGATTAATAGCTGAAACAGGAGCAGGACAACATGGTGTGGCCACTGCAGCAGTTGCAGCAAAATTTGGAATGGATTGCACCGTCTACATGGGCAAAAAAGATGTAGAACGTCAAAAACTAAACGTCTTCCGTATGGAATTAATGGGTACAAAAGTCGTAGCTGTAGAAGAAGGTAGTCAAACCTTAAAAGAAGCAGTTGATTGCGCTTTCGAAGATCTTGCGGCAAATCTTGACAGCACTTTCTACTTAATCGGATCCGCTGTTGGTCCACACCCTTACCCTGCAATGGTCAAAGATTTCCAATCTGTAATTAGCAAAGAAATGAAAGAGCAAATCTTAGAAAAAGAAGGCCGCTTACCAGATGCTGTAGTTGCCTGTGTCGGTGGTGGATCTAATGCAATTGGAGCATTTGCAAATTTTATTAATGACGAGTCTGTTCAATTATATGGTGCTGAAGGCGGAGGTAAAGGTCCTGAAACTCTAGAAACTTCTGCAACCTTATCTGTTGGAAAAGTCATGATAGAACACGGTATGAACACCTATGTAATCGCAGATGACGAAGGCAACTTACGCCCTACCTACTCTATCTCTGCTGGACTTGACTATGTAGCTGTCGGTCCTGAACATGCTTATCTGAAGGACATTAAACGAGCCCAATATTTAGCTATCACTGATGATGAAGCATTAGAAGCTTTCCAGATTCTTTGTGCTACAGAAGGTATAATTCCTGCACTCGAGTCATCACATGCTTTAGCCTTAGCAATTAAATTAGCACCAACTATGTCTAAAGATCAGATAATTATAGTTAATCTATCCGGTCGTGGTGATAAAGACGTCGCCCAAGTTTTAGATATTTTGAATGGTAAAAAATAGAAATATTTAGATAGCATTAACAGTGATTTTTATATGTACACTTTTTACGAAATAGTAGAAGGTGTACATATTTTTATCTTAATTTTTCATTATTGTAAATTCATCTACTAGGATAGTTTCAGAATCTTCCACTGCATAAGCTTGTAGTGATAAATTTTTATCTTTGATACTAATTATTATAAATACTGGATTTTTCCTATCATAGACTACGTCTTGCCAAGGTCTGCCATTTTTATCTACATTATAAAACTTACCACCAGTAGATGTGCCTGTAACCACATAAGTCACACCGGTTTCGCTCTTAACCCCGCCCTGCATACGAGTGCGACTATAAATATGATCATGACCAGATAAAACTAAATCTACTCCAAGTTGCTCGAACTGAGGTGCTAGATCTCTGACATAATCTTCATTGTAGTTCATTGGGTACACGGATCTGTGCATCAAAACAATTTTGAAGTCTTCCTGAGATACAGCGAAAACCTCTTTCATTCTCTCTAACTGAAGTTTATATTCTGGATCATAATCAAAATAGGCTTCTGTATCGAAGTTATAAACAATCGCATTTGCTAATTTAAAGAAATAATTTCTTGAACTGCCCTTGGGATTATCATAAGCTAGTTTAGCACTCCCATTCTGCGGTCCATTAAAGTACGCTGTGAAAATCTCTGCAGCACTTATTGCATCATGATTACCGACAGCAGAACTCCAGATTCCAGTCTTGCCTGTGATCTTTTCAACATCTGACCACGCCTGAGCAATTCTTTCCCAATCAGAGTAGCTATTACCTGTATCTGCCACATCACCTGCTATTAAATTTATATCGATTTCCTGATTCAAATTATAAAGCCTGCTATACACTTCAGGGAAAACTTCATACTTACCCTGTAGGTCCCCAAATACTGCAATATTATTTATATCAGAACTTGTTGTTTTAAAACGTTTTACAGCAGATAACTCTTCACCATAGCCAACTCTATAATAATATTCTGTATCTGCCATTAGTTCAGAGCACGCAGCCTGCCAAAATTTACTTACTCTATCTCCATTTAGAATACTGCTTACTTTTCTTGCTTTAGCTGGAATAATTATTGTATTACTCATGTCTGGAACACTTGAAATCTCCAGATTAGAATACTCTATCTCTGTATTTGTTTCCCAAGAAAATCTTAGTGCCTGTGATGGATCTTCAGAGGTAGTTATAACTATTTTGTCTGGTTTACTTGTGCCTAAACTGGCTTTAGTTATGATTTCAACTGGATTAAACAACTCCTGATCATGCTGCTTAAATCCAGAAATTATGTATAGCTCGCCGACCCTGCTTAACAAGTTTTCTCTTAATAAATTACCTTGCTCGTTAATTTTACCAAGTTCAATAACTTTACCAATTTCGTTTGTAGCAAGTAAATTCACTCCTGCAATTGGATTAGACTTTATATCCTTGACGCTGAAACTTACACTCTCATTTACCGTGCCTCCGCTATAAGTTAAGACATAAGGATAAGCGATTTCCTTGTTATAACCTGCTAGAGCTAAATCTACATTTTCATCCCTATTTAATTCTCTAATAATTGCTTTATTTACTGTTATTCCAGTTTGACCATTCTGTTCACTTGCTGTTATAAAGTTGAATTTGATTAAGGGTGTTTCACCCTTTTTAAACTTATACATATCTGACAAGGTGCATTTTATCAACCCTAGCTCAGGTTCATGCTCTTGCTTAGTAATAGAAACACGCTCATCAATGATAACTCCATTTAACTTAATGCTATTTTTTTCATAAGATAATTCCAGCTCAAGATCTTTGAAGTTTTTATAGGACTTAGCTGTTACTGCATAATCAAAACTTGAACCTGGAACAACAATTTCTTCATCAGGAACTATTTCTACTAACTCTACGTTGTAGCCTTCTACGTTGAATGACCATTCTTGGAAAAGCTTATTGCCTGCATTGTCTTCTACTCTTACTCTTACCCAATTCTCTCCTGAACGAAGATAATCTCCTTTTGTTGGGACGTATTCTATCTTCACAGAATAATCTTCAATAATAGTCTGTTTGAAATTTGTCTTGCTAATTCCATTAATTTTAAAATATGTACGAGCGAGATTGATACCTGAGCTGACTTGCCCTTCTGCTGCAGGATCTTTAACTATGAGAGATATTTTTTGATCTTTCTGAACTCCCACTGCGGCATTAAATGGAGTCGCCTCACCTTGAAGTTCTGGGGCTAGCAAATCAGATTTTTCTGAATCATAAATTATACGCAATTGATCTATATAAATTGTTCCTTTTTTGCCATTCACTTGACCATCAGGTATAGCTAATATTCTCACTCCCCAATGTAGTTCGTATGGTAACTGCGCTTTTGCAGGGATAGGAGTTTCAATGTATTTCCAACCTAGCCAATCCACATAGGTGTCGCCAACATAGACTCCAACTTTTAATTGTGACCTTAACCAGGCTCCTGACCCATCTCCATATACCCACATACCGATTGCTCTTGGCTCACCTGCTAATACGCCATAGCCCTCTTTAGGCCCGACCTCTAGCGTTACTGTGTCATTTACAGGTTGACTGGCAAAATCATAATCTATACGTAGTGATGCATCTCCAGTTTTGACATAGCGTTCATCATAGTTAATAGATACGTATCCAGAACCACCTCTGGCACCATCTGCATTAAATATACGCCAATGCCAATTAGACTCCTCTAGTGAGGTTTCAAAATCATTTAAAACTATCGCTGTCCTTGCAATATCTTTATCTATATTCTCCATGAAAGACTCCACTACATTATTAACCGCAAAACATTTCTTATATAATCTTATCAAAATAAAAACCCTTTACTATATATAGCGCAAAGGGTTTTCAATAATTTTTAATTTAATATGTTCTTAAGTACTTAAGTATCACTGTAATTATCCTTTAATAGAACCTACAAAAACACCCTTCATAAAGTATTTTTGCAAGAATGGATATACCATTACAATTGGTACAGTTGCTACCACGATAGTACTGTATTTAACCAACTCTCTATAAGCAGTTGTACCTATGGTTGATGAAACATTTGTGTTCAATGCACCACCAGCCGTACCACCTGAAGCCTCATTTAAAACCAAAATCTCTCTCAAGAATAATTGTAACGGGAACTTATCTCTATCTTTCAGTAAGATCATTGGGTTGAACCAGCTATTCCAGTTTCCGACCAAGTAGTACATGAAAATAACCGCTACTATAGCTTTTGATAATGGTACATATATCATGGCTAAGATATACAACTGACTTGCACCGTCAACTTCTGCAGCTTCTTCCAATTCTCTAGGAATTCTTTGGAAACCAGTTCTCATCAGAATAATATTCCAAGTATTAATAGCTGTAGGTATAACCATAGATGCTAAGTTATTTGTCATACCTAAACCTTGAACAACTAAGAACCAAGGGATCAAACCACCACCAAAGAACATGGTTATAGTAATAAAGATTGTGAAAACTCTCTTTAGCCCTAATTTCTTCCTAGATAATGTAAAGGCAGCCATTATTGTCATTAGCATATTTATTAATGTTCCTAAAGATACGTAGATTAAAGTATTCTTGTAACCTGTTAAAATTCTACTATCTCTAAAAACAATCTTATAACCTTCTGTTGTAAACCCTAAAGGTTTAAATAAGATACCGTTATGCCTCATCAATCTTACCGGATCACTAACAGAGGCAAAAACAACGTGCAAAATTGGATACAAGGTTATAAAGGTTAGCAATAGTAAGAGGAAATATATGATACCGCTAAATATCATATCTCCAGTTGTCATCTTTTTTCTTTTTCTTCTAAGTGCTTTCATCTTTACCTCCTCTTTTACCAAATACTTATATCAGAATATTTTCTAGCCAAAATATTTGTTAGCCACAATAATGCAAAGTTGATAACAGAACTAAATAATCCGACTGCTGTGGAGAAACTTAGATTCTTGTCTCTCAAACCAACTCTATATGCATAAGAAGCAATAACGTCAGCTTTGTCCATATTCATATTGTTGTAGAGCAAGATTACCTTCTCATAACTTGAACCCATTAATCCACCAATAGCAAAAATCAATAGGATAATTATTGTTGGAGAAATTTGAGGGATAGTTATGTAAATCATTTTCTGGAATCTATTTGCACCGTCTAGCTCAGCTGACTCATATAATTCCATATCTATGGCTGACATGGCGGCAAGGTAAATAATACTATCCCATCCGACATTCTGCCAAACCCCAGATAATGTATATATAGGCCTGAAATAATCTGAAACCATTAATAATGATTTGTTCTCTGGATGATTTGTGAATAAAGCTACTAGTTTTGTAAGTGGTCCGTTAGGCGCACAGAAAATGTGGATCATACCACAAATAACAACTAGTGAGATAAAGTGAGGTAAATAGGTAATTGTTTGTACACTCTTTTTGATATGTTTGTTTTTAACTTCATTTAGCATCAAAGCCAAAATAATTGGTGCAGGAAAACCAATAACTAAAGCCCAAACATTCAGCATAATTGTGTTTCTAATAATTCTTCCTGCATAGACTCCGCCAAAGAAGTCTCTAAAATGTTGGAAACCTACTGTTTTACTCTTCCAAAAACCTAATAATGGTTTATAGTCTTTGAAGGCAATTAGTATTCCCCACATTGGCAAGTAACAGAATACTACATACCATACTATGACTGGCACAAATATTAAGTATGCAAACCAGTTTTTTCTCCAATCTTTATCGATTCTTTTGCTCAAAGAAGTCATTGAACTTCCACTTCTGGCTTTGCTAGGTGATGTGGATTTTTTTCTTATTTTATTTTGTTTTTGATTAATATCTTTTTTGTCTGCCACTTCTGTTACCTCTATTAACATAGTTAGAAAACCGATACTAGGTAAAGCTAGTGAAAGCCTAGTATCAGTTTTTCATCTAACCATTTATTTAAAATTTATTTGAATAATCTATCTTTCGTAGAATCTGTCTACACCAGCTTGAATGATTTGTTGCCATTCTTCGACACCAATAGTTTTCGCTTTTTCTACGAACTCATCAAATGCCTCTAATGGAAGTTCACCCATAATAATCTTGGCGTAGTATTCATTTCTCAAGGATGCTAATTGAGTACCAAGTTGTACTTCTCTTCTATTCTCTTCTTGAGTCAAGGAAATTGGTGGAACTGCTGGACTTGCATCTTCTGTTTCTGTCCACATTTCTCTAATTTTTCCTGAGTAAGATTCTTTATTAGCAATTAGAGGGTTTGAGTTATGCTCATCTCTGATATTTGGACCACTATGAATTCTATACTTCCAAATTAATTGTGATAGAGGGTGGTTATCAGGATCGTGGAACATAACACTTTCGTCGTGGTAGTAAGGCATTCCTGATTCATCAATCAAGTGAGTCTTACCATATTCACCGTAGTTGAATAATTCCCAACCCTTCTTGCTGTAACCGAAGTCTAACCATCTCATTGCTAGCTCGACATCTTCAGCTTGAGTTGTAATTGCTGCTGGGTTACCTGTCCATGACCAGTTCTTATAGGTTGTTGTTGGGGTATCACCCTTCTTGAGTACTGGGTTTGGAGCACCAACGAATTCTATACCGTTATCATTTCTCCAGACACCCCACATAGTATCAGGTGAGTCTAGAATAACAGCAGCTTTATCTGATGAAGCGTGAGCCATACGTTGGTTATAGTCTGCACTTGTCCAGTCTGGGTTGAAGAACCCACGTTCTTGCCATCTTCTCATCAATGCTAGATATTCTTTGGCATTTTCTTGGATTGGTCCCCAGTGTGCTTGTTTATTCTCATCAATGAATCTCCAGTCATATACACCGAATGCACCGTTAAATGCGTCTGTGAAAATTTGACCGTAAGTTGAACCGTAGTTCAATGGTTCGCTATAACCTACTTCTTGACATTTTTCTAAGAATGTTTCCCATTCTTCAATAGTTTCTGGAACTGGTAAACCTGTCTTATCTAGAGCTTCTTGTTTGATTAAGAGTCCGAACCAAATCCACTCATTATATGGTGATAAACCAGCAAAGGATAAAACTTTACCTGAGTCAGTAACTGTAGTTCTTCTTCTGTTCTCATTTGAATTTCTAAATTCATGGTAATTAGGTGCCCATTCTTCAATTTTATCTGTTAAGTCAATGTATGCACCATCTTCAAATCCAGCTTCAATACCACCAGGGTATCTATCTGCTTGTACAACTATATCTGGCAAACTGTCACCTGATGAAGTCATAATTGTAAATGCGTCATCTTCTGTACCAGCAGCTGGTGATATAAAGTTAACATTGATTCCAGTTAGTTCTTGAGCTTTCTTGTATGGGAAAAGTTCATTCAAATCACCATCAATTGAAGCCAAGAAACCATCTATAGGCATCCAAATATCTAAAGTCTTATCACTTTGTGATGGATATGCTTCATAGTGTGAAGGAATCTTCTCATCAAATGGATCTGCTAAATAAGTATCATCTAAAGTATTTAGAACTCTATTTAATACTGCTTCATCTTTACCATCTGCTCCACGTACTTCAGCACTAGTATCAACTTCTGCTGTAGTTCCAGCTGGAGTTTTTTCTTCTGTTGGCTTATCTTCCGGAGTTTTTCCGGTATTGCTACATGCTGCTAATGTACTAATCATCATAGCTGTTGCCATTAGCAAACTTAGTTTTTTCTTCATACATCCTCCTCTCTTAGGACCAAGCAATCTCAGATCATATAAGATTGCTAACTTCTCTCTTCTAGCTTTTAAATTTTTTTGTTTATTTCTTTATATTCTTGAAATCTTAATCTGCAATTTTCAACTAAGATTTGTAACTGCTATTAATTGTCCATGACAATTCTTGGACGCCATTTATCCATAATCTTCTTAATCTTCTCAGGATCTACTTTTGGCTTTCTGTCGTATGTTAGTAAACCATTAGTTTCTTGTTCTACGTCTGTCAATTGGGTGTAGCATAAACCACTAACAACAGGTGACTCTAGGATGCCGCTAATAACGTGTTCAAATTGTCTCAAGAATGCATCTTCGTCATTTGCTTGTGTATAACCCCATGAAGCACTTTCATCATTTTGGTAAGCGATACCACCAACTTCAGTAAGCATGATTGGTTGACCTTTGTACTCGAATCCATCTGCAAATATTGGTAAATCAGCTGCGTAAGTAGATAGTAATAAGTCTTTCTCTTTAGTAAATCTCTTAAAGAATTCAACTTTATCTTGCTCATCTTCTCTATCAGGATTTCCATGTGAGTAGCAGTGAATTGCACAGATATCTGTTTCTGTTAATACCCAACCGTCGTTGTTTACAACTGGTCTAGTTTGGTCAATTGATTTGATTAAGTGATATACAGATAGGGTATGAGCTTGTTGATATTTATTATCTCTGATGTTAGGTACTCCCCAACTCTCATTGAATGGAACCCAAGCTATAATTGAAGGGTGATTGTAGTCTCTAACTACTGCTTCCATCCACTCTCTCTCATAATTCAATGCACCTTGATCTGTATATACACTACTGGAGGCCATTTCTCCTGTTACTAGGAAACCAATTTTATCTGCCCAATATAAGAATCTTGGATCTTCAATTTTTTGGTGTTTACGAGCACCATTAAATCCAAATGCCTTAGTGAAATTAATATCGTCAATAAATGCTTGATCGCTTGGAGCAGTCATCAAACTCTCTGGCCAATAACCTTGATCTAGAATGAGTTTAGGGTAGTAAGGTCTGTTGTTTAAGTACAATTGACCATTATCGATACTTACTTTTCTCATTCCAAAGTAGCTATCAATCTTATCAACTTCAACATCGTTCTTAAATAGTTTTATTTCTAAATCGAATAGTTTTGGATTTTCTGGTGACCAGCATCTTCTGAAACCATGAGATAATCCGTTGAAAGATTTTAGACCGAAGACATCAATAACTTGTTTGTTATTTGAGAATTCAGTAATTAATACTCTTTGATCTGCAATTAATTCGCCCTCAAAACTAATCTTGATATTATATGAAAGTTTATCTTGGAATCTTCTTTCAGGAACTCTTGTAGTTGTACCTGCTACATCAAGATCAATTTCAATTACACCTTTATCAATATCTGGAGTAAGCTTAAGTCTATCAACGTGATACTCAGAAACTGGTTCTAGCCAAACTGTCTGCCAAATTCCTGTTGTTCTTGTATACCAAATACCATGAGACTCATCTGTCCAAGTTTGTTTACCTCTTGGAATACTTTCATCGTATGATGGGTCATAGCAATAAACAGCAACTTCTTGCTCCTCGCCATTCTTCCAATCACCGACCAAAGCGTCTGTAATATTTACTGATATAGGAACGTTTCCACCTACGTGCTCAGTAAGCATATTTCCATTAATAAATACTTTAGTAATGTAGTCTGCTGCACCTATATGTAGAACAACTTCCTCATCCCAATCACTTGGTACTGTGAACTTTCTCTTGTACCAAACATGTTCGTGGCGTGATGGATCTCCTATGCCACTCATTTTACTTTCTGGAGCAAATGGTACTTCAATCTTCATATCTAGCTCGAAGCCTGGTTTTTGCCAGTTTTCTTTCAAGCCGACAAAATCATCATCAAATGAAAATTGCCATTGACCATTTAGATTCATCCACTTTTCTCTTTGAATTTGAGGACGTGGATATTCATTTCTTACGCTCATAACATTACACCTTTCCTTAATTTAATTTTTCACTTATGTAAATTTCAGATAATGAAATTGGAGAGCTCGCATCTTTTGGCTCAATAATTAATACAATTTCATTACTTGTAATAGGATCAAACTTACCTGCCAAAGTATGATTCCTTGGATTTGTACCTTCAAGTTCTCCTAGGTTTGATACCTTGTCATTAATTTTTAGACTTATATTGGCAATGTTATTGTCCTTTTGTGAAGAGCTAACCAAGCAAATAGCAGCCAAGTTATGTTCTTCTTGAAGAGTAATTTTTATTTCTATATTTCCATCAGCCTCTGTCTGAATATTTACATCGTTAACTTTTTGATCTGGATGAATTGACAGAATTCCATCAAATAGTTTGGCTAATTCTAGACTGCTTGCATCATCACCGCTAGCTTCTGATAAAGCTGTGGCTGCTTCTGACAATTGAATATCACTAATCTCTGAACCTAGCAGTACTCTTTGCTTATCATTCGCTGGTGCTGGTAAATATGATTCAGTTGGACCATTAACAACAAATTTGCCATCTTCTGTGTATAAAGCTCTATCAATTGCTAATTGTCTATTTCCTGAAGGTTTTTGAGGAACTGTATGTGTGTGATAAGCAGTAAACAACTCTGTGCCATCAGGGGAGTTGAAATAACTATGGTGTCCAGATCCTGATATTCCTTCCAATTGCTTTGTAGCTAGAATTGGATTCTCTTGAGCTTTCTCATAAGGACCTAGAGGGTTTGCTGATTTCGCATAACCTACAGAGTAAGCTGGAGATTCAAACATATTTGCTGAGTAAGCTAGATAATATTCATTATTATGTTTTAGTACAATTGGACCTTCGTTCCAAGACCAGCTCTCTTGAGGGTTTTCCCAAGCGCTATCAGGAGAAGTTAATAGTACTGGTTCACCTTTGATTGATAGTAAATCTTCACTTAATTCAACACCATAAATTTGGCTAACATGTTTACCATTCATAATGATATTTTCTGAAACATCTTTTGCGTAGTACATATATGCTCTACCATCGTCATCAACGAAAACTGAAGCATCAATGATTGCATAACCGAAGTCAAATACTGGTTTCTCTGGACTAACATCCTCATATGGGCCTGCAGCAGAGTCAGATTTTGCAACAGAGATTAACAATCTTCCAGATTTATCTCTTGCAGTGTAGAACATGTAATAAGCATCATTGTAAAATACTACTTCTGGTGCCCAGTAGGAATCTGTAGACCATGTATTCTCAGGTCTCTGATACACCCAGTGCTTACTTCCCCAGTTAACAAGATCTTCACTGTCCCAACCATAGAATCCAATACTTGCTGAGGTAGCAATAGCTGTATATACACCAGTCTTATAGTCACGAATTATAAATGGATCACCGATTCCATTAATACGTGATGGATTGCTATAAAAGAATGCCTCCTCACCTTTAGGAATATCTTTTGCTAATACAAAATTCAATTCATTGTTTGCTTCCATATTGTCTTCACCTTCAATCTCAATACTATTTTCTTGACCTTCTAAATTTTCTTTTTCATTATTGGTCTGACTGTTACAAGAAACTAAAAACATAATCAAAACTACGAAAACTATTCTTAGCGATATATTTTTTAATTTTTTATTCATTTTTGTACCTCATTCTTCTTGGGGTAGACTTTGGGTTAATCAAAAGCATCAAAAAAATTGTATTAATACTTTATGTACTAATTTTAAGCTTTTAAAATCCCTTATTAAATTGACAGAACGACAAGATAAGAAATTATTTTTAGTGCAAGCGCACAAAAAAAGAGTAATATTTTTGTTTAACTACAAATATCTGTCTCTTATACACATCTCCGAGCCCACGAGACCTCTCTA
>OJLY01000640.1_pt1 | contig 19769 bp, 18 predicted proteins | sample 1597031 | NCBI WGS metagenome assembly OJLY01 (sample SAMEA3904673, study PRJEB24821) | metagenome | biome: Builtin; feature: hospital; material: surface | place: USA | collected 2013-06-03
GAGATGTAGAGAGGTCTCGTGGGCTCGGAGATGTGTATAAGAGACAGGCGTGTGGGTGCGGTGGTCGTGGTCTCGGGTGCCGTGGATGTGGTTGCGGCTGAGGATGGTGCGTTCTGCGAGGTGGCCGGTGGCAATGAGCTCCTGACTCATGTGACGGGCACGGGCTGTTTGCATGGAGCGTTGATCGCGGCGTGCGTGGGCGCCGGCGTTGAGGCGTGGGTTGCCGCGGTGGGTGCGAGCGCGTGGCTCGCTCGTGCCGCTGAGATTGCCGCGGCGGAGGCCGCCGCGGGGGCGACCGATACCGCTGAGGCTGCTTCGCCTCCGCGTGGTGGCCCAGGGTCGTTCCGGGTCGCATTGTTGGACGCCTTGTATCGTGTAGGAGCCCTGTACCGTGTGGGAGGTGCTGGGCATGAACGTTTCGACCGGTAGCGCGACACCTGTTGACGTGCGTTGTTATATGGTCACGGCTGGTTTCGACCGTTCTGTTCCCGCGTTAGCCGCGCAGTGTGCGGCGGCTGGGGCGGGCATCGTGCAGGTTCGGGTTAAGAACGTGCCCGCGCGAGAGCTACTCGAGGCGACGCTAGCGGTGGCTCAGGCGGTTGAGGCCGTGAATCCTGCAACTCGTGTGGTCGTGGATGATTCGGTTGAGGTTGCCGCTGCGGCGATGCGGCGGGGTGCTCACGTGCATGGTGTGCATGTGGGGCAGGATGATCTTCCGGTTCCGGATGTTCGTGCGCTGTTGGGCCCGGAAGCTATCGTCGGGCTGACCACTGGCACGCTCGAGCTCATCGAGAAAGCCAACGAGTGGTCGGATCTTCTAACGTATGTGGGGGCGGGCCCTTTCAGGCCCACCCCCACGAAGGATTCGGGTCGTTCCCCGATTGGTGTTGACGGTTATCCTCAGCTTGTTGCCGCTTCCCGTGTGCCTGTGGTTGCTATCGGCGATGTGCGCCCTGAGGACGCTGCCGCGTTAGCTTCCACTGGTGTTGCTGGGGTCGCATTGGTGCGTGCTTTGGCTCGTTCGCGTGACCCTCAGCGGGATGTCCGCCAGGTGGTGTCCGCGTTCGACGCCGCTGCGGCCAGATAACCGTGCTCAGCTGATCGCGCCTCGTTACGTGGCGAGGTTGCGCGTATTTAGCTGTCCTTCTTGAGGATCTTGCCGCTCTTGACGTCGATGTAAATGGTTACATCGGAGCCGCCGCCCTCTGGATAGACATCAACTTCCCACATGATCTGGCCTTGTTCCTCGTCAACGCTGACGTCATCGAGGGAGCCTGGGGTGTCCTTGAGAGCGGTTTCGATCGCCTTGCGGATGTCGACCTTGATCGCGTCGTATTCGCGGCGGTCGTCGCTGTCTACATCTTCAACTTCATCGCGGTTGGTGATCTTGGAGCCGTCAGGGGAGATCTCGATCTCGTGGCTCTTGTTGCCCTTGACGACTTCTACGTCCCAACCGCTCTTGTCGTCGTCCCAGTCGAGGTCAACGACCTTGCCGCCGATTTCCTTTTCGGCGGTGTCGATCGCCTTGAGGGCGTTGTCCTTGCTGCCGCCCTTGGTAGATGCCGCAGCGTCGTTACTGTCGTCAGCGTCGTCAGCATCGTCCATGTCATCGCTGGTGTCTTGCGATTCCATGTCGTCAGGCTCAGTGTTCTGGGTGGCTTCCTGAGTCTGCTGAGTTTCGCTCTCGTTTGAGGAGTTATTGTCCTCCGCTGGAGTGCCACATGCGGACAAAGCCAGCGCGAGGGCAGCTACGGACGTGAGGGCTAAATGTTTTTTCTCCATGGCTTAAGCCTATGCATATGTGAAAGGGGATTTCACTGATTATTTCTAAGCTATAAGCCTATTTAGGTGTTCCGCTCAAGCATGTGGCACCGGGCTCGAGGCCGTTACGCCGTCACGAGTTCGCGGTCTCGCACCTGCGCGAGGTCGTGGAACGTCTTGCCGTGCAGCACGATCGGTTCGCCGTGGTCTTCGCCCTGAGACACCGCGTGAACCTTCAGGAGCACGATGGTGTGGTCGCCTGCCGGCACGGTGTCGTAGACCGAGGTTTCCAGCCACAGTGCGGCACGGTCCAGGAACAGCGCACCGGAGTCCGCCAGGGTGACGTCGAGCCCACTGAAACGCTTGGTTTCGTCGCGGGAGGCCAGCTGATAGCAGACCTCGCGATGCTCATCGGCGAGGACCGAGACGCCGAGGCGGTAGCCGTGCTTGAGGCGCTGCCACGTGCGGGATTCGTTGCGGACAGAGAACGAGACGAGCGCAGGCTCATATGAGATTCCAACCGCGAAGCTCGAGGTGACCATGCCTTCGTGGCGTCCACCTACCCGCGAGCACAGGGCTGCGACCCCTACTGGGAATCGGTCGAATGCGGTACGCAGGGTTGCCTGGTCGAAAGTATGGGTCAGGGACATGGCGATTCATCCTTCGCGGTTACGGCCGTCCTCTATGGCCGGCGCAGCTTGCCGTCGGCATTCCCGACGGCCGAATCGTCACCTGGGGCACCCCACCTACGCGAGAGGGTTGCCGACGGATTAGCCAGGGCCTAAAAATCCGTACTCATGATTCGTGCTTTAAACGATAAGCAGTTCGGCGCAGGGCCCGCAACTGGATGTGTCGTTTAATTCATTTAATGAGACGAACGCCGCCACCCGGATGGGGTGACGGCGTTCGCGTGTGCTTCAGAGTTCGTAATCTCCGAGCCTGCGCAGTGCGCTAATGCTCGGTTTTACTTGCCCTTTGGCGCTGCAACAACGTGCAGGGTGGTGTTCGCGAGAACGTCTTCGTGCAGGCGGACGGTGGCCTTGTAGTGGCCGGTGGTCTTGACCTGCTGTGCGATCTCGATGGTGCGCTTGTCGACCTTGCCCAGGCCCTGAGCCTCGATTGCTGCTGCAACGTCGGCCTGCTTGACGGTACCGAAGAGGCGGCCGGACTCGCCAGCGTTTACCTCGATGCGGATCTCAGCAGCCTTGAGTGCTTCAGCGATCTTCTGTGCTTCTTCGAGGTTCGCTACGCGGTGGGCCTCGCGAGCGGCCTTGATGGACTCGACGTCCTTCTCGCCACCCTTGGTCCAGATGATCGCGTAGCCGCGTGGCAGCAGGTAGTTGCGTGCGTAGCCGTCGCGTACTTCGACGATGTCGCCAGCAGCACCCAGGCCGGTTACCTCATGCGTGAGAATAAGCTTTGCCATGTTTCTTCTCTCCTCCTTCTTGCTTAGCCGCGGCCAGCGCCGGAGTAGGGAAGCAGAGCGACTTCGCGCGCGTTCTTGATCGCCTGAGCGATCTTGCGCTGCTCCTGCACGGACACGCCAGTTACACGACGAGCGCGGATCTTGCCGCGATCAGAGATGAACTTGCGAAGAAGGGCGACATCTTTGTAGTCGATGACCTCGATGTCGGCGGCCTTGAGCGGGTTGGCCTTAGGCTTAGGCTTGCGAATTTCAGGCTTAGCCATCGTGGAGCTCCTTAGTTTGTTTTGGAGCCCGCAGTTTTAGCTGCGGGATGGATGTTGGATTGGAACGATTTAGAACGGTGGTGCGGACTGGCCAGGGTTTGCACCCCAGTCGCTTGAGCCGCCAGAGTTACCCCACGGGTCGTTAGCTGGAGATTGCTGAGGTGCTCCCCAGTCTCCGCCGCCGCCCTGGGACTGCTGCTGGCCGCCGAAGCCGCCACCTTGGTTGCCGCCACCAAAACCGCCGCCGGTGTTGCCACCGAAGCCGCCTTGGTTGCCGCCACCGCCGCCTCCACGCTGATTGCGGGAGACCTGCGCGGTTGCGTAGCGCAGGGCCGGGCCGACCTCGTCGACCTCGAGTTCCCATGCGGTACGGCGGTTGCCGTTCTGATCGTCATAGCTGCGGGCACGCAGACGACCCTGGGCGATGACGCGCATGCCCTTGGTCAGCGATTCCGCCACGTTTTCGGCGTGTTCGCGCCATACGCTGCAACGCATGAAGAGGGCTTCGCCGTCTTTGAACTCGTTGGTCTGACGGTCGAAGAGGCGAGGAGTCGAAGCGATCGTGAAGTTCGCTACCGCGGCACCAGACGGCGTGAAGCGCAGTTCTGGATCAGCGGTGAGGTTACCCACCACGGTGATGATGGTTTCTCCAGCCATGTTTCCCCCTAGCTTTAAGCGTTAAACGTGGTTGTGCCCGCGTAGGACGCGCGCTTACTTGATGCGCTGGTCCTCTGGGCGGATGATCTTGGTGCGCATGATGGACTCGTTGAGGCCCAAAACACGGTCAAGCTCGGATGCGGTCTGTGGCTCAGCGGTGAAGTTAACCACTGCGTAGATGGCCTCAGCCTTCTTGTTGATCTCGTAGGCCATGCGGCGACGACCCCAGATGTCGATGTTCTCGACGGTTCCGCCGTCGTTGGTTACGACCTCGAGGAACTTGTTGAGCGTCGGTTCAACGGTGCGCTCGTCGACCTCGGGGTCAACCAGCACCATCAGTTCGTAGTTACGCAAGTGAACCCACCTCCTTTGGACATGAAACGGGCACGGTCTTTCCGTACCAGGAGGTTCTATTGCGATATCCCCTGCCCTGCATTTGAGGGCGTACAAGCCTGCCCGAACCCACATGACGATGCGGTTGCCAGCAAAACTTGATAGAGGACAACAGAACCAGTCTACCCATAGTCCGGGTGAGGACGTAATCCCCTGTGGATAAGCTCACGCTGGCGAGGCCCGCTCACCGCAGCTCGTTGCGGCGCTCACTGTCTAGAACACAGCGCCTAGAACACAGCGTCTAGAACAGTTCCTCAGGCAAGCGACGTTCCAGAACCGGGGCGAGGGTCTTCATGTAGGTTTCACCCACGTGGTTGCCGTCGCGGTAGACCAGTGCGTTGCCAACAACCACCGGGCACGTGTCCTTGGTGCAGAAGTAGTCAGTCAGGTCCATCAAGTAGACGTCGTCGAGCCGCTGAGCCGCCTCAACAGCTGGGTCATCGAGCAGACCGTTCTCTACGCTGAAATCGCACTCGTCCGGATGTTCGAGGTTCTCAGACACGCATGTACGCGGAAGTGGAACGTCCTCGTCACGCGACGGGATCGGCGTATCGCGAACCACCACGAGCTGCGCTCCGCTCTTCTGCAGTTCCCTGAACGCACGCTCAAAACCATCCACCGCATCGCCGCGGAAGGTTGAAGCCGAATAGTTCTGCGTGATGATCACGTCAGGCTTGTCTTCCAAAACCTGCTCGATCGACTTCTTGTTTGGCTTAACGCAGCGATCTTCCGGATTGGCCAACTCACGCGGCTCAAGTGACATCGGGCACGACGCCTTGGTGTAGGTAATGATGCGCCAATCGTGCTCCTTGGCCATTTCTTCCAGTTGGACCGCAAGCATTCGTGCATGCGAATCCCCCATGACCGCGATCGTCTTCTTGCCGTCTTCCTTACCCATGACACAGCGCGGGGTGTAGGTATCGCTGAAGCTAGTGAAGCACCCCTCACCTGGAGTGTCGTCTTTCTCAGCTTCCACCGGCGTCGGAATGATAACTGAGCCATAGGTGAGCGCCGTCGGCAGCTCGCCGGAGCGCTCTTCGTCCGTAACCAACCGGCCACCCGGGCTGTCCGGATCCCCCGCATCGAGCGTGTCACCCTCAGCCTTCGTGACCAGCGGATCCCACGCGCCAGCGGCAAACTCCGGTTTATCGCCGCTCAACAGCTCCGCAGCGAGCTCTTTCTGCTCCTTTGTGATCGCATCAACCCGCAAGGTCGGGGCAAACGCCACCGCTACCGCAACGAGGGTTGCGACCGCACCGGCGATCCAGGCGGGCGCCGGCGAAACCTTCAAACGCTTCCACTGCCGTACCGGCTCCTCAACGAAACGCCACGAAACGTGCGCAAACGCAAGTGAAACCAACACGAGAATGACCGCTTGCCACCAATACGGCTTGTGACCAACGATCTGCACGAAGACCAAAAACACCGGCCAATGCCACAAATACAGCGAAAAGGAGATCTTGCCGATCCACTGGACCGGCGCCCAATCAACCAGCCAGTTGAGCGAAAGCGGTCCGCTCGTCCGGCCCGCGATGATCACAGCAGCGGCACCCAGAACAGGAACTGCCGCAGTCAGGCCAGGGAACGGCGTTTCCTGCGTGTACGCAAAAATCGACCAGCACATCGCCGCCAACCCCGCCAACGCGAGCAGGGAGCGCCACGTAATACCGCCGGGTACCCGCGCGCGTCGGCCAACGCCATCCTTGAGGATGTACGGCGCCAGAGCCGCAATCAAACCGCCCAGCGCAAGCTCCCACACGCGGGTGGTCGTGACGAAATACGCAGCCGGATCGCTCGAACGAACCTTGTATTCAGCCCACACGAGCGAGGAGACGATCACGGCAGAAAACAGGATCGTCGCATACGTCCTCAACGTGAGTTTGGTACGCCGAGCCAGCCAGATCGCCAGGACCACAAGAAGCGGCCACACGACGTAGAACTGCTCTTCAACGCTCAGTGACCAGTAGTGCTGGAACGCGGTCGGGGCGTTATCCGCAGCCAGATAATCCACGGAATCGAAGGCCAGAACCCAGTTGACAACGCTCAACAGGCTCGCGATGCCGTCACGAGAAATCTGTTTCCACTGTTCTAAAGGCCACCAAATGAACGTCGCGATAATGATCGCGACGGCCGTCACGGTCGCCGCCGGCATGATGCGGCGAATGCGTGCAGCCCAGAACTCGGCAAGATTGATCTTGCCGTGGGTTTCCGCATCACGCAGAAGTTTCGAAGTGATCAGAAAACCTGAGATCACAAAGAAGATATCTACGCCGACGAAACCACCCGAAGCCGTCTTGGGGTGAAAATGCCATGCGACAACCGCAAGAACGGCAATCGCTCGCAGCGCTTGGACCTCCGGAAGGAACTTCCGACGAGACCCCCGAGGGCGTAAATCACCCTCCGGTTGTCCACGCCGCCCAGCGCTGTTGCGGCGCTGCGCGCTCTGTCGTTCGGCTTCGGCCCGTGAAGGGCCGTGTGGCTGGTCCGCCGTGGTGTTATGGGACATGCAGGGCATTACATCACGTCTACGGACCCGCCTCCACAACCGGAGATGACTTAAACGTAAACAAAACTAGGACGTGTAGAAGACCTTAGCGACCTTGAACAAGTCGTGCAGATCGCTCACGCCAGCGAGTTCGCGGGCCGAGTGCATCGACAAGATCGGGATACCAACGTCAACCGTGCGGATGCCCAGGCGGGTCGCCGCGATCGGGCCGATCGTCGAACCACACGGAATGTTGTTGTTCGACACGAACTCTTGGCTCTCAACCCCAGCCTCGCGGCACCAGCCAGCCCACGCGGCAGCGCCCACCGCATCGGTCGCGTAGCGCTGATTAGCGTTGATCTTCAAGATCGGGCCGGAACCCAAAAGCGGCTTGACCACCGGATCATGATGCCCCGCATAGTTCGGGTGGATCGAGTGCCCCACATCAGAAGACACGTGCCAGGATTCCGCGTAAGCCCGCGCCTGCTCCTCGGCCGAGGCGCCCAAGCCCGCGTAGATACGGTTCAAAACAACCTCAAGGAACGGACCAGCCGCACCCGAGCGCGAAGCCGAACCGAGCTCTTCGTGGTCGAAAGCCGCGAACATCGCGATCCGCTCAGCATCTTCGCTCACGCCTGCCTCGGCGGCCTCACCCAGCGCAACACAACCCGCGTGCACGGAAGCCAAGTTATCCAGACGGCCTGCCGCGAAAAACGCCTTGTCCTTACCGAACGCCTGGCCACGCGCCGAATCCGCAACCACCGCATCGAACCCATCGATCTGCTCAGGATCAACGCCAGCAGACGCCGCGAGCTCAGCCAACAGGTCATGCTCGGTCGGAACACCCAGGCCCCACACGGGCTGAGTCTGAACCTGCTTATCCAGCGCGAGCTTCTCGTTCACGCCGCGATCCAGGTGGATAGCGAGCTGCGGCAAACGCAACAACGCGCCCGTATCCGCCAAAACCACAGAGCCGTCGCGCATCGCCAAACGGCCAGCAAGACGCAATTCACGGTCAAGCCACGAGTTCAGAAGCGGGCCACCATAAATCTCAACGCCGGCCTGCAACCAGCCGTGGTTACCCGTGGTTGGCTTGGGTTTGAGCTTGAACCCCGGCGAATCCGTGTGTCCACCGAAAATGTTCGATGGCGTGGTTGTCCCAGCGTTTGCGGGCACCGTCCACGCGATGACCGCGCCGTCGCGCACCACCACAAACTTGCCGCCACGCTGCCCCGGCCACTCGTCATGCTCAGCTAGCCGCGTGAAACCCTGCTCTTCCAGCCGGCGAGCGCTCTCCTCCGCCGCGTGATAGCTCGATGGGGACGCATCAATAAAATCCGCGAGATCCTCTACATACGTCAACGCTTCAGTCATGACTCTCCTTTGCCTCTGGAAGGGTTTCACTCTCTTTAGTATGGCGTGCCGAAGCCCCTACGGTAGCGGGAGCTCCCTCCGAATCCTCAGATGCCGATGCGGTGGCACGCTTGGTAGCGGTGCGGGAGGCTGGTTCTGGGCTTGCGAACAAGCCACCCAGCGGATCATCCAAACCGACCCGCCGCACAGGGTCCTCATCCGGCTGGAAAATGCACCGGATCACAAGGAACATCAGAACCCCGAGCGAAACGATGTGACCGAGAACCGCGAGGCTGAAAATCCAATCCGGGAAGAAGCCGCTCGTCTTGTCCGGGCCAGTCATCGAATACAGGCGCATCCAGATCGCAACGAAATGCAGCACCTCAAACAGTTGCCACACGAGCAAGGCACGCCAGCGTGGATACGCGAGCACAGCGAGAGGAACCAGCCACATTACAAACTGCGGCGAGTACACCTTGCCGATCAACACGAACATCGCGATGATCAAGAACGCGAGCTGAGCAACACGCGGCCGGCGTGGGGCAACCAGCCCCAGCATCAAAACGAACAAGCACCAGAAGCCAAAGAAAATGATCCCGAGAACCGAGATCGCATCCGCGGTCACCACGAGCTCGGGCGCCACGAGGCCGACCGTCATGTTCCACAGTTCCCACGTCGAGGAGAAACCCGCGCCGCGGTCGGATGAGAACGTATAGAAAACAGCCCAGCGTTTCGCATCAATCAAGATCACCGGCAGGTTGATCACAAGCCAACCAATCGCGGCACCACCCGCGATCTTGCCGAAAACCTGCCAACGGCGCGTACGCCACGCCAACGTGAAAAAGGCTCCAAGCAGTAACAGCGGGAACAGTTTCACCGCGCCGCCGATACCAATCAGGATCCCGCCGAGCCACGGATGTTCACGCGCAATCGCGAGCAAACCCGTGACCATGAGAGCCACCGCCCACATGTCCCAGTTGACCGTCAACGCAAGGATGATCGCAGGGGAGAGCGCGACCATCGCGGCATCCCAGATGCGACGCGAACTCATCTTCGCAACCGCGATCACCACGATCGCCCACAAGACCACCGCGAAGAACGCGTTGATATCGAAGTAGAGGAGCACCTGGTCGCGGTGCTCAAGCGAACGCGGAACGAGGAACGCTAGGGCCGAAGCGATGATGGCCATACCCGCCGGATACTCAAAAGGAGTCTGCGCTGCATCGAACGGCGCGAGCGGCGTCTCCGCGAAACCGCGGGCACCCCACAACGCCGTCCAGTCCGAATAACACATGCCTATATAGCGGTACGGATCCGCCCAGCCGTTAACGCGACACGTGGTCTTCGTGAAGATCGCGACCACACCGGCAACCGCAACCATAACCAACAGGACTCGTTCGATGCGCCAAAACCCGGGAGAGACTACGCCCGGGGCTGTTCGCCGCCCTAGCGGTCCTCCGATCGCACCCACCAAAGACTTCGCGGCGGCGTCGTTGCGGCTCGGCACCGTGACACGCAACGGCCCCTTTTTTGCTCCCTTAGTCATGCGTCCAAGCCTACGTTGAGGTGGTTAATTTAGTGTTCACCGTGGCCGCTATCGGGTTCATTTAGTGTTCACGTCGATCACGGCCTCCGGTCACATCAGGCTCCTACCTTGGCATATGTGACCACTTCAACGACTTCCCCACAGCAGGCCGCAACGGCCAATGAGAACTCGAAGGCGCCGCGAACCGGCGCGACCGTCATCATCCCCGCTCGCGGCGGATCCAAAGGCGTGCCACTCAAGAACTTGCGCCCCATCGCAGGCCGCTCACTCGTCGGCCGCGCGATCGACGCTGCGCTCGCTACTGAATCGGTCACCAGCGTCTACGTATCAACCGACCACCCAGGCATCGCCGACGAAGCCCGCCGCTGCGGAGCCGGCGTCATCGAACGCCCGGCGTCCCTCTCCGGTGACACCGCATCGAGCGAATCCGCCGTCCTGCACGCGCTCGAAATCCTCGAATCCCGCGGCGAGCGCCCAGCAGTCACCGTGCTCATGCAGTGCACCTCGCCGTTCATCCGCCCAGAAGACCTCCAGGCGGCCGTTACTGCTGTCGAATCCGAATCTGCAGACGTCGCGTTCTCAACCGTAGAAGACCACGGCTTCCTCTGGACCCGCACCTCGAACGGCAACGTCACGGCGGTCGGCCACCAGGTCGCGTACCGGCCACGCCGCCAAGACCGCGCCCCACAGATGCGTGAAACCGGCGCGTTCTACGCAATGAACACCGAAGGTTTCCTCGAAACCCGCCACCGGTTCTTCGGAACCCTCACCGCGATCGAGGTCCCCGCGTGGACCGCACCGGAAATCGACAGCCTCGACGACCTCGAGCACGCGATCCGCATCGCGGAACTCCACGAAGCGCCTGTACAAGCCCTCGATGTCGACGCGCTCATCATGGACTTCGACGGCGTCCACACCGACGACTCCGTGACCATCACCCAAGACGGAACCGAATCCGTCAAGGTATCCCGCTCCGACGGCATGGGCATCAAGATGCTCCGCCAAGCGGGAGTCCCAATGGTCATCGTCTCCACCGAAACCAACCCCGTCGTAACCGCCCGCGGCAAGAAGCTCAAGGTCGAGGTTATGCAGGGCATCGAACACAAAGCCGAAGCCGTTGCCAACTGGATCAAGGAACACAACCTCGACCCGGCCCGGGTCGCATTCCTCGGCAACGACATCAACGACCTGCCAGCGTTCGCAGAAGTCGGGTGGCCACTAGCTGTCGCGGACGCGCAGCCGGTCGTCGCACGCACAGCCCGCGTCACCATCTCCGCTCGCGGCGGACACGGGGCGGTACGCGAAGTGTGCGACCGCATCCTGGCGGCACGCAATGAGAACCGAGACGTCAACGACCCAGCAGGCCTCTTGCCTCGTTCCATCAACCTACCATCAACCTCCGCTTAGACGACGAGACAACCAAAACTTCAAGCCCTAACGGCTACCTTGTGAAAGGACTCAAGACAATGACTCAGCCAACCAAGACTGTTCAGATCGGCGAAAAGACCCTCGGCGCAGACCAGCCTGTCTACGTCATCGGTGAAATCGGCATCAACCACAACGGCGACGTCGACATCGCAAAGCAGCTCATCGACGTGGCTGCAGACGCCGGCGCGGACGCTGTGAAGTTCCAGAAGCGCACCCCAGAAATCGCTGTTCCTGAGCACATGCGCGACAAGCCACGCCAGACCCCATGGGGCGAAATGACCTACATGGAGTACAAGTACCGCGTCGAGTTCGGCGAGAAGGAATACAAGGAACTCATGAAGCACGCGGCGGCGCAGGACCTGCACTGCTTCGCTTCCCCATGGGACGTCTCTTCCGTTGAGTTCCTCGAAGACCTCGGCGTTGTGACCCACAAGATCGCGTCCGCATCCGTGACCGACAAGGAGATGCTACGCGCCCTCCAGCAGACCGGCAAGCCACTCATCATGTCCACCGGTATGTCGACGCTCGCTGAGATCGACGAAGCCGTCGCGATCCTCGGCACCGACAACCTCGTGCTCATGCACTCGTGCTCGACCTACCCAATGCCACCGGAGGAAGCCAACCTCCGCGCGATCAAGACCCTCGAAGACCGCTACGGCGTTCCAGTGGGTTACTCGGGTCACGAAGACGGCCTGCAGATCTCCCTGGCAGCAGTCGCCCTGGGTGCTGTGACGGTAGAGCGCCACATCACCCTCGACCGCACCATGTGGGGCTCCGACCAGGCCGCTTCCCTCGAGCCAAAGGCCTTCGAGGAGCTCGTCGCTGACATCCGCATCCTCGAAAAGGCTCTGGGCGACGGCCGCAAGCGCGTCATGCCAGGCGAAGCAGCTAAGAAGGACTCGCTGCGCCGCGTCACCGAAGACCCAATGGCTGCCACGAGCAACTAAGCGGATACTGGAAACCTAGCCAACCACACAACCGGTTCAAGCCCGTACACCTCGGACTCACACGTGGGGTGTGGCATCAACGGAATATGGAGGACCCGTGACTGCATCCGCAGCACCTGCCGAGGCACGCTCGGAACAGCCTGAGCGCATCTCGCTGATTGTGACTAGCCACAATCAGAAAAATCTTCTTCCAGACACTCTGACCTCGCTGACCCGGCAGATGCCTGCCGGTCAAGAAGACCAACTCCATGTGATCGTGGTCGATGACGGCTCAGAGGAAGAGGTCGACGACGTCATCGACGCGTTCCACCCTCTTCTGCCACGCCTCACGTTTGTGAAAAACCCAGTTTCTCGCGGTGTTTCGGCCGCCCGCAACCAGGGGATCGAGCTTGCGCGAGGAACCTACATCGCGTTCCTCGACGGTGACGACTGGCTTGAACCAAACAGCCTCAGCGTCCGTGCTGAGGCAATGGACCGGCTCGGCGTTGATTTCATTCGTATCCCCCACATCGAAGAGACCCGCGGGACTCGCGACGTACGCCGCCTGCCGACCGGACGCTACGGAACCGTAGAAAACCCGCGCGACTTCATTCTGCCAGCAGACCAGTCGACCATTATCGACTTGACTTGGTCTTCTGCAGGTATGTACCACCGCCGGCTCCACGACGACCTCGACGTCTTGCGCTTCAATGAGAACCTGGCCACCGCAGAAGACCGGCCGTGGATGTGGAAACTCATGCTGAAGTCCTCTTCCTGCGCCTTCATCGAAGCCCCAGCAACACTATGGCGCCGCGGCAATAGCTCGACGCTGACACAGATCGTTGACGAACGTCAGCTGCACTATGCCCGTGCATTCAGTGAAATGGCTGACATCGTCCTCGAAGACCCCGAGTCAGACCGCTTCATGCCTAAACTGGCCCGCCAGTTCCTCGCGATCACGTCCTATCACCTCGACCTGCAGATGCGACTCCCTAAAGATCTACGCAAACGTCAGATCGAAGAAATCCGCGCGACCGCAAGCAAATTCGATGACGACGTGCTCATTGAAACCCTGCAAACCATGGGACCTAAACGCCAGAAGCTGCTGAGTGAACCATTACCGGAGCTCTACAAGAAGTTCACGGGAGTATCCCTCCTATCAGCACTTGCCAAGTTCCGCCCAGCCTCGGCGAAGTCCGCGAACGCCATGGCCGTAGAGAAATCTCCATACGATACTTCAGAGAGCAATCGATGACCCAGCTTTTCCAGGCCTCAACCCTCTACCAAGTAGCGTCCCTGGCCTCAATGATCGACGCCGGCGCCGTCCCAGAGGACAACGACCGCGTCCTGTGTCTTGTTGACACGACACGCCAGCCAGAACTCGTCCCTGGTATCGCAGGCGCTTCCGGCTTCGAAACCCTCGCCTCCCGCTTCGACCGCGTCATCAACCTGGGTGAATTCATCCGCCCATTGCGGCCCCACCAGTTCGCGCCACGCGAGTTCGAGGCCCCGATGTGGCGCAAACTGTTCTGCAAGTATTTCGATCTGCCCCTGACCAAGCCGGGCCACGCATCCGAGATTTCGCTGTGGCTCGAGTCTCTCCAAGTCAATCCGGGGCGAGCACTCGCGAACATCTTCTACGACGCCCCTATCACCGTTCACGCAGACGGCCTGATGGCCTACGGGCCACTCCGCGACCGCTTGCCTATCGAGATCGGCTCGCGACTGAACCGTGTGGTGCACCTTGACATCGTGCCAGGGCTCGAACCTCTCTACGGCAAGGAATGGGACACGACCACTGACGGAGTGGAACTCGAACACTTCATCGCCGTCATCAAAGAGTGGGCTCAACACCTCCAGCCATCCGAGGCTTGCTCGAGCATCATCAACTCCGGTAAGGCTACCGGGCTGATCCTGGGCCAATACCTCAACGAACTGGGCCTCATCGACGACGAGGAAGAACGCGTCCTGACCTCCCGTATGGTCAAAGCAGCCGTCGACGCGGGTGCCGAGATCATCGCGTTTAAACCTCACCCTTCCGCATCCCTCGCTTCGCGCATGGTTGTACGCGAAGTTGCACACACCTACGGCGTGGAATACGTCGAAATCACCGATACAGTGCCCGCGGAGATCGTCGCGCTCTGGATCAAACCCGTCGTCGCGGTCTCGATCTTCTCGACCGCGCTGGCAACCCTGCACTACGGATTCGACTTGCCTGTGACAGCCGTCGGCGCAAACGAAGTACTCCAAGAGCTACGCCCATACGCGAACTCCAACCGCGTTCCGCTCATGCTCGCTGACGCGCTCTTCAGCCAACGCCTGCTGAGCCCACAAGAAGAAGCACGCTCCTCCGAGCACACAGCCAACAACAGCGCGTCGCAGATTCAAGGGCTCCTAGATACCCTCGGTTACACGATGCAGCCAGAACGAATGAGCGAGCTTTACCCTACAGCCCGCACATTCAGCAACGACCAACCAGAACTGCGCCGCCTCTACATCCGCAAAGGTCGCCTCTACCGCCTGAACCTCATCGATAACCAACCAGGCAACACCTACGAACACCTCGTCGACCACCTGGACGACATGATGGGAACCAACAATCTCAACGCACTCAAGAAGAAACTCCGCAACTCCAAGGTCCTCAAGTACCCGACCAACACAGCAGTCAAGATCCTCTCTTCGCTTGGTCAACGGAAGTCACGATGAGTCACGCCCGCAAGCCTCGGTCCAGGCGCGCGAGCCGCGCCCCTCAAGAAACCCCGCGGCCGCGGCTCGGTACCAGCGAAATCTGGGTTGAATCCCCACTCCAGCTGCTCAGCGCAATCGAAGCACACGCGGCAGGCCTCACCGGGGTCTCAACCACCGTACGCATCCGCCCCGGAATCCCCGGGATCAGCAAAACAGCCGAAGTCCTCGCCAACAACGTTCCGCAAGGCATCACCATCGATACGGAAAGCGGACACATCACACCCCTCAGCTCATCACCGATGAACCGATGGGGTGCCGGAGACATGTTCTCCGGCCAGGTGCAAAAAGCGATGCTCGGACCCCTCGGTGAACGCGAAATCATCATCATCGACGACGGCCTCGCAACCCTCGCATTCCTAGACAAAGTCAGCAAACCCAACCCCACGTCACTCGTACGCGACCGAGTCAAAAGAACCGCGGGACGCATCGCCCTCGGACTCGCTGCATGGCACCGCCTCCGCTGGGCAGCCAAAAACAACCGCGTGCTACTCATCACCGCGTTGCCGCTCGTCCCCGAACTCGCCGAACGACTCGCCCGCATCGGAGTGCGCGTTGAACACCACGCCTTCGAATGGTCCCGGAGCCAACCCTCCGAAGAAACCTTCAGCGAACAAACCATGCTAATCGGTTCAGCGCTGGCCTACGACGGCCTCATCGAACCCGAGCCGTACATCAACTGGATCAAACAGCTCGCCTCCGACACCCCGCTGGCCTACTTCCCGCACCGTCGCGAACAAGGCGAACTGCTCGACGAAATCCGTGCGATCCCCGGAGTCAACGTCCAGGCCACCACAACCCCCGTCGAACTCCGGCTCCGAGGCCTACGCCCCCTCCAGCGCGTCGTATCCCTCCCATCGACCGCCGTGACCTCACTCCGGCTCCTGCTGGCCGGCCGTGGAATCGACGTGACCTACAAACGCATCCCGGACTCATGGTGGACGCCTCAAGCCACCCCCGCGCTCCGGCAACACCTCTTGTCATCAGTCTCGCTCAAACAAGGTAAGGAAAAACATGACGGTTAGGACCATCGCGGCCATCGCCGACTCCGACTCATACCTCAAGTACGCCGTCCATTTCCTTGACCAGCTCAAAGACTGGCGGCGCCAAGTAGTGGTCGTACGCTCACACGTCATCCCAACCTCGGTGCAGACCCGCGCCGCACTCGCCGGCACGTTCCTCGAAGGCCGACCACCCGCCGTCGTACCCGTACGCAAGCTATCCGCCAACCTCAACCCGATGCCCGACGTCGTGCTCGTCGCCGCAACCGGGCCGATCGCGCGCGAAGTCCTCATCCACTTCGCATCGCTGAAAAACCGTCCAGCGCTCATCACCGCGCTTCCAGGCATCGCATTCCCAGCGACCTCCCGCGCCCTCGGATACCGCGAACTCGCCGACACCTTCATGGTGCACTCGCTTGCAGAAGCCGACACGTTCGCGATCCTCGGCGAAAAAATGAGCCTCGACGGGATCACGCCACGCACTATCCTCCCTAGCGGTAGCAGCTTCGACAGCACCCTTGGCACAAACGATCTCTCCGAACACGATGACGCTGAGACCAACGCCCCAGGCGACGATTATCTGGACCCAGAACGCCCGGCACTCGACGAACCAGACCCAGCCGACGCGCCCGAAATCGTCAAAGCAGCACAAGAACGCGGCGAAACCCCAGCGCCTCCGCTCGAAGAAGAAAACATCCTCCCACCAAGCTTCGCAGTGGGCCGGCTACCCATGCTGAGCCACCACGAACCACCCGAGCCAGACGAAACTCCCGTAACCCGCATCGTCTTCGCACCACAAGCGAAAATGCCGTTCGAAGAGTCCGAACGCCTCGACATCCTCAAAGCCCTCGCCGAAACCAAGCGCAAGCACCCTGACGTCGAAGTCATCGTCAAACTGCGTGCGCTACGCGGCGAACCACAGACCCACATCGAACGTTTCCCATACGACTACCTGTGGGAAAAGTACTGCGCTGAAACCGGTGAAAACGAACGCCTACTGGACTTCCAGACGGGCTCACTCGCCGAACGCCTCACACCAGGCACAGCGCTCGTCACCGTGTCATCAACCGCGGCAATCGAAGCAATCGACCTCGGACTGCGCGTGGGAATCATCTCCGACTTCGGCGTCACCGAGAAGCTCCTCAACGCGATGTTCAGCGAATCCGGCCTGCTCATGACCCTCGATGAAATGCAGGAACTCGACATCCCACACGCGAACCAGCAGTGGCTGCGCCGTAACTACTTCCACACCTCGGAAGACGTCGCCGCAGCACACCGCCGCGACATGGAACACGAACTCGTATCGCTGGCCGACGCAGCACGCAAGGGATACCTCGATGTCTCAGCGACGGCGATGGCGCGCGCCCGCACCCGCGCATGGCGCGCACGACTCAAGACCGCGCTACCTGCACCCGTCTTGAAGGTCGCGCGCAACGTACGCAACGCCGTCCGCACCTAAGGTCCGCGCCTCCGGCTCGTTTACACGGCCCCGCCGTTCACATCCAGTGCATCGAAGCGAACTTCGCTCGGGGCATGCACTAAAATGAGCCCAGATCTCTTGTGCCGCTTTCGCGGTGCCCTTATTAGCTATTTCCAAGGAGACGGTTTCCGTGTCGGATAACGCAATCCGCGTCGCTATCGTGGGCGTCGGCAATTGTGCGACCTCGCTCGTGCAAGGCGTTGAATACTACAAAGACGCCGCCGCAGACCAGACCATCCCAGGTCTGATGCACGTGCAGTTCGGCGACTACCATGTCAACGATGTGAAGTTCGTTGCGGCATTCGATGTCGACGCAAAGAAAGTCGGCCTCGACCTCGCTGATGCGATTGAAGCGTCCGAAAACAACACCATCAAACTGTGCGACGTGCCGAAAACCGGCGTGACCGTTCAGCGCGGCCACACCCTCGACGGCCTCGGCAAGTACTACCGCGAGACCATCGAGGAATCCACGGCAGAGCCAGTCGACGTTGTCGCGGCCCTCAAGGAAGCCGACGTCGACGTCCTCGTCTCCTACCTGCCGGTCGGCTCCGAAGAAGCGAACAAGTTCTACGCTCAGTGCGCGATCGACGCCCGCGTCGCATTCGTCAACGCACTCCCAGTGTTCATCGCCGGAACCACCGAATGGGCCGAGAAGTTCCGCGAAGCCGGCGTGCCCATCGTCGGTGACGACATCAAGTCGCAGATCGGCGCAACCATCACGCACCGCGTCATGGCCAAGCTGTTCGAAGACCGAGGCGTCATCCTGGACCGCACCTACCAGCTCAACGTTGGCGGCAACATGGACTTCAAGAACATGCTTGAACGCGAACGCCTCGAGTCCAAGAAGATCTCCAAGACCCAGGCCGTCACCTCCAACACGTCCGCGAAGCTCGCGGAACGCGACGTCCACATCGGCCCATCCGACTACGTTGGCTGGCTCGATGACCGCAAGTGGGCTTTCGTGCGCCTCGAAGGCCGCAACTTCGGTGACGCCCCGGTCTCGCTCGAATACAAGCTCGAAGTGTGGGACTCTCCGAACTCCGCCGGCGTCATCATCGACGCGATCCGCGCCGCCAAGATCGGCCTGGACCGCGGCATCGGCGGCCCGCTGCTGTCGGCATCCTCCTACTTCATGAAGTCCCCACCAGTGCAGGTCAACGACGAGCAGGCACACGCCGACGTCGAAGCCTTCATCCGCGGCGAAAAGGACTCCTAAGCCGTTCTGAGCCCCAGTTAGGGCATATACATAACGGTGCGGGCCGTCACCATGGTTGGTGACGGCCCGCATCGCTGTAAGTAGGTTGGTTTGAACCTCTTGGTCTAGGGTTCTTGGTCTAGGCGTCCTGCTCAGCCCACCAGTCCAGCAGCTCCTGCTTCGCTTGCTCTTCCGAAACCGGCCCGCGGTCCAGGCGGCGATCCAGCAAGAACTTATAGGCCCGGCCCACAACAGGGCCCGGCTTGATGTCTAGGATCTCCATGATCTGCTGACCATTCAGATCAGGCCGGATCGCGTCCAAAGCCTCCTGCTCGGCAAGCTCCGCGATACGACGCTCCAGGTCGTCATACGCGTGCTCAAGCCGCTCAGCTTTACGGCGGTTCTGCGTCGTCACGTCAGAACGCGTCAGCAAATGCAGCCGGCTCAGAACATCGCCAGCATCATTCACGTAGCGACGCACCGCCGAATCCGACCACGCGACATCCGCGTACCCATAAAACCGCATGTGTAGCTCAACGAGCCGCACCACGGCCTTGATCGTCGCATTGTCATAACGCAACGCACGCAGACGCTTCCGCGCCATCTTCGCGCCCACAATCTCATGGTTGCGGAAACTCACCGCACCGTTTTCGAACCTGCGCGTGGCCGGCTTGCCGATGTCGTGCAGAAGTGCCGCCAAACGCAACACCAAGTCAGGGCCAGGCACCGCATCCTCCTCCGACGTGCCCTCATGGTCAATCGCCTGCCGCAAAACTGTCAACGAATGCTCATACACATCCTTATGATGATGATTCGCGTCCGTAGCCATGCGCAACGCCGGCAACTCAGGGAGCACAAACTCAGCCAAGCCCGTCGAAACCATGACATCCAAGCCAGACGCCGGATCAGCACCCAACATCAACTTATTCAGCTCATCCCGGACCCGCTCAGCAGACACAATCTCCAAACGCGACGCCATCTGCCGCATCGCCGCACGCTCCGGCCCAGCCAACTCAAAACCCAACTGAGACACAAAACGCGCGCCACGCATCATCCGCAACGGGTCATCCGAAAACGAGATCTCCGGACCAGACGGAGTACGCAAAACAC
>OJLY01000650.1_pt1 | contig 19433 bp, 20 predicted proteins | sample 1597031 | NCBI WGS metagenome assembly OJLY01 (sample SAMEA3904673, study PRJEB24821) | metagenome | biome: Builtin; feature: hospital; material: surface | place: USA | collected 2013-06-03
GCGATCTGCATCTGGGTAACCTGCGCACGGCGTTGCTGGCTTGGCTCTACGCCCGGAGCAGCGGGCGCCGCTTCCTTGTGCGCGTGGAAGACATTGACACGCAGCGCTCCTCCCGGGAGTCGGCGCAGCGTCAGTTGGAGGACCTTGCCGCGCTTGGCTTGGACTGGGATGGGGAGGTCATTTACCAGCAGGATCGCTACGCGGCTTATGAGGCGGCGCTGGCGCAGCTTCCAACCTACGAGTGTTATTGTTCGCGCAAAGATATCCAGGAAGCCTCCCGCGCCCCGCATGCCATCCCCGGGCAGTATCCGGGAACGTGCCGTGCGCTTAGCGACGATGAACGGGCCGCCAAACGCGCCGAACTCGCCGCCCAGAACCGCGTGCCAGCCATACGCTTGCTTGCCGACGTTTCCTCCTTCACCATCCACGACGCCTTCGCGGGCGAGTACACCGGGGAGGTGGATGACTTCATCCTGCGCCGTGGCGGGCAGCCCCCGGCCGACCCGAACCAGGGCATGGACTGGGCCTATAACCTGGCGGTTGTTGTCGACGATGCCTTCCAAGGCGTAGATCAGATCGTGCGCGGCGATGACTTGCTGTCTTCGGCCCCGCGCCAGGCGTACCTCGCGCACCAACTGGGCTATCCGGAGCCGGAGTTCGTCCACGTGCCGCTCGTGCTCAACGCTGAGGGTGTGCGTTTGTCCAAGCGCGATGGAGCGGTGACCCTGCGTCAGCTGCTCGAGGGGCACGGTAGGGATGCGGGGGACGTCGTCAAGCTCTTGGCCCAATCCTTAGGGTATGAGGCCTCTTCCGTGCAGGAGCTGTGCGAACAGTTTCAGCCGGAGAAGCTGCCGCGAGAGGCCTTCGTTTGGGATGGTGCTGTGTAACTCCTCACCCTCGCCGGCTGTACAGCGGTAGTCTGAGAACAAAAAATTTAACGGAGAGAGAAGCTCAGCATGGAAGTTTTGTTTGTCCTTATTGGCCTGATGCTGTTGACCGTCATCGTCAAGGCGGTAGGGGACAAAATAGGGCTTCCCTGGCCGGCGCTTTTGACTATCCTTACTGCGGTGGCGGTTTCGGTGTACGCCACTTTCTCGAATGGCACATTTGAATTCTCCGTGCCCGCTGACCTCATTCTTCCCATCTTCTTGCCGCCATTGTTGTGGGCGCTGGCAAGGAGAACATCGTGGGGCGTCATTCGTGAACAGTGGATGACCATCCTGGCGCTGTCCGTGCTGCTCGTGGTAGCTACGACCCTGGCGGTGGGACTCACCGCTCGCGCATTCATGCCGGGCTTGGGGCTCGCTGCCGCCATCCTTATCGGCGCCGCGATTGCTCCGCCAGATCCGGTGGCCGTCGAGGCCGTGGCAGAACCAGCCGGTATCCCGCGGCGCATCATTTCCGTGCTGCAGATTGAGGGCCTGTTCAATGATGCCGCGTCTATTGTGGCCTTCCACCTCGCCCTGGAAGCCGTGACGAGCTCGGGGGAGATGCACGCCGGGGAAGCGGTGACGCGTTTCCTCTATTCCGCGGCGGTAGCCACCATTCTCGGGCTCGTCGTGGGGCGCGTGTCTTCGTGGTTCGTCGGTGCGGTTCACGAGGTTATCGCTCGCAACGCCTTGACGTGGGTGATTCCTTTTGCCGTGTACATCGCCGCGGAGGAGCTCGGTGCCTCCGGTGTCATCGCGGTGGTGATTGCCGCGGTGGAACTGCACTCCCGCGCGCCGATTCAAGCCGAGGACCGCCTTTCCGGCCAGTCATTCTGGGAGACCGTCGAGCTGCTTTTCACGGGTGTGGCTTTCGGCCTCATTGGCCTGACCGTGTTCAGTGCCATCGACGCGGCGGGCGCGGACCTCTGGCATGCGGTCATCATCGGCGTCATCCTGTCCGTTGTTGCCTTCCTCGTGCGCTTGGTGTGGATGTACGCCTTCTATCTCATTAACAAGCGCCGCGGGAAGCCACGCCTGGCGCCGCTGCGCCTGCAAGAAGTGCTGCTTATGACGTGGTCCGGCATGCGCGGTCTGGTGACTCTTGCGCTGGTTCTGTCTGTTCCAAGTGGTTTGAGCTTCTATAACGAGTTGACCGTTATCGCCCTCGTGGTGCTGCTCATGACCATGGTGATTCCCGGACTGCTGCTGCCGTGGCTTATGCGTCAGCTCGACCTCACCACGTATTCGCAGGCAGCCACGGATAAGATGCGCGCGACCATTACCTCCCGCGCGCGTAAAGCCGGTATCGCTGCGATGCGCGCGAAGTATGAGGAACTGGATCCCGACATTGCGGCGAATATCGCCCGATGGTTTGAGGATCGCCTCGGTGAGGATGAGGACGGCGAGGACGCTACGACTCGTCTGCGTATGGCCATCGAGGCCCGTGAGGTGGCCCTCGCGGCGCGGCGAACAGCTCTTGCCGGTGCCCAACAGGAATTGCTGCGTCTGCGCCGCGACAGGGAATTCAACCCCATGATTGTGGATGAAGTGCTTGCCGACGTCGACCGGATGTCCCTCGGCGCAAAGAAACACAGTTGAGGGGAGTGCTGATCCGTGGCTAAGAATGGTGGCGAGAGGAGCGAATCAATGGACGCCTATGAGTACGCCCAGCTGGAAGACGGTCTAGATTACCTTTATGACTTCTTCGAGGAGGACCTGGAGGAGCGCGTACGCGCCGGGCGTGAGCTGCTGCCGACGGGCATGGAAGACATCCTGGGGGATAGCACGCTGGATGACTACGTGTGGCTCTGGATCAAGGAGCCTGGGTCCAACGGTTTCCGCCAGTATCTGCGCGATGGCGGTTACACGGAGCCCGAGGTGGAGGAGGCCTTCCTGCTCGCCCGCACCGAGTGGGGAATGAATACCCCGCCCCATGTGGAGTGGCTCAAGGAAGACGGCTTCGAAGCTCCCGAGTTCGATTAACAGCGTTCGGGTTGGATTGCACGGCTGGCAGTCGGGCTGCAAAGAAACCAAAGTACTGAAACCTTATGCGAAGTATTGCATGTAACCACCTGGGGGTTTCCGCTTGGGGTCTCGCAAATGGTGCCTTTACTTTGGTTCCTTTGCTTGAAGGCTTCACGTCATCGCATGAAGAATCCAATAGCCTCGATTTCTAAAACCGCACACGTGCAAAGGGTGTTTGGAATAATCGCAACTAATCTTTGGCCTAGCAAGAAAGGTTATGCCAATCATGCGATTCGATCATTTGACAATCTTGACCCGCAATATCGAAGCCTCATGGGAGTTCTACCATCGACTTCCAAACTCCGAGGTAAAGCCATTGAATGCTGGAGAAGGATATTTTGAAGTGTCGTTTGATGGCAGTGTAATTGGCGTATTCGATTCTTCAGATTTTGCTTCAGCTACTAGCACTAGTCCGGCAACCCCCGGCGGAGCAGTAATCCAATTTTCTGTCGAGGACGTCGACGAGTACTGGAGTCAACTTCCAGATTCCTATCGCGAGGTTTCTGCCTCACCCAAGAAAATGCCATGGGGTTCTTATTCCGCCTACATTTCGGATCCAGACGGAAACATTCTGGAGTTCTATACGTGGTGAAACGGGTTGGCTTCGAGATGAAGCCAAGAAGAGATGAAGAAGAAGTCCCCTGGATGATGACATCCAGGGGACTTCCTAATGGCGGAGGATAGGGGATTTGAACCCCTGAGGGATGTGACTCCCGCACGCGTTCCAGGCGTGTGACATAGGCCGCTAGTCGAATCCTCCAACGTCGTTAAAGACTACCCAACAAATCCGATTTTCCCAAAACGCGCCGACTACCAGTGCAAACGTCGAATCTAAGCGGTACTCCCGCCACAACCCGTGCAACCAACAACCGGCAGTAAAAGACGACAGCCGACCACCGACCGCTGACCGCCGTTTCGCTTCACGACGGCCACCCCACTCCCGGAATTTTTCCGGGAGTTACTTAGCCAGTCGAGCAATCGCCGCCGAGGCCTCCTCCAGCTTGGCATCCAACTCCTCCGGGCCACCCTCAGCCGCATGAACCACACAGTGATGAAGGTGAGCATCCAGAAGAGTCAACGCCAACGACTTCAACGCCGAATTCACCGCCGAAATCTGGGTCAAAACATCAATACAGTACTCTTCGTTCTCAATCATCCGACCAATGCCACGAACCTGCCCCTCAATGCGACGAATACGGGACTCATAACGCCGCTTCTCCGAGAGATAACCGGGATCAGTGGTGTCATGGCAGCAAGAACCGTCGTCAAGCGAATGCGATTGAGACGAACAACAAGACTCACTCATGAGTTACTCCTTTTGATTATCTAGTTGACTCGGAGAAAAACCGCGCAGACGCAGACTGTTGCCGACCACAAAAACCGACGAAAACGCCATCGCAGCGCCAGCCAACATCGGATTCAACAACCCCAGCGCGGCGACAGGAATTGCCAAAACGTTATAGAAAAACGCCCAAAAAAGATTCGACCGAATCGTGCGGAGGGTCCGGCGCGACAGCCGCAGCGCATCCGCAGCCGCCAACAAATCACCACGCACCAGCGTGATATCCGCAGCCTCCATCGCCACATCGGTGCCCGTGCCCATCGCCATGCCCAAATCCGCCTGCGCAAGAGCCGCAGCATCATTGATGCCATCGCCAACCATCGCCACGGACGCGCCGCTGGCCTGCAACTTCTCAATCGTCGCGACCTTATCCTCCGGCATCACTCCCGAAATCACGTCCTCGCGAGCAATACCGACCTCATCCGCAACGCGAAACGCAGGGCCGGCGGCGTCGCCGGTCAGCAGAATCGGCCGCACTCCCCACTCCCGGAATTTCGCGACCGCAGCCGCCGACGTCGGCTTCACCGAATCCGACACCTCCAACGTGCCCAGGAGCTCGCCGTCGCGGCGCACCGCAACCACCGTCCCCCCACTCCCGGAATTTTCCCCGGAGCGGCCGACCTCGATGCGGTGGCCGTCTACGGTGCCCTCAACCCCCACTCCCGGAATATCCCGGAAATCAGAAACCGGGAGTAGGGAATCCGGATCTGCCGCACGCACAATTGCCTGCGCAATCGGGTGGTGCGACGCTGCTTCCACCGAAGCGGCAAGCGGCACCAGATTTTCGGGAGTGGGAGGAACCTCCGTCAACTCCATCACACCCGTAGTCACCGTGCCGGTCTTATCCAGCACAACCGTGTCGACCTTCCGCGCCGACTCCAGCACCTCCGGGCCGCGCAGCAACACACCCGCCTTGGCACCTTCACTCGTGCCGACCAGGAGCGCTGTGGGCGTCGCTAAGCCAAGCGCACACGGGCACGCGATGATGAGCACGGCGACCGCAGCCGTGACCGCCTCACTCGCGCCGTGCCCCGTGAGTAACCACGCACCGAGCGTGACCGCGGCGATCGCGATGACGGCGGGCACGAACACTCCCGAAACCCGATCCGCCAGCCGCTGCACCGGTGCCTTGCCCGTCTGCGCCGCCTCGACCATCGCTGCCATCTGCGCCAACTGCGTCTCCGAGCCCACGCGCGTCGCCCGCACAAGCAGCCGCCCGGACGTGTTAATCGTCGCCCCCGTCACCTCATCGCCAGGGCCGACCTCGACAGGCATCGGCTCGCCGGTCAGCATCGACGCATCCACCGCCGACGTGCCCTCCACGACAACGCCGTCCGTCGCGATCTTCTCACCAGGCCTAACGACGAACACCACTCCCGGGCGGAGCTGCTCCACGGGCAGCCTCTTCTCCACTCCCGAACTTTCGAGAACGGAGACCTCCTTGGCGCCGAGCTTCATCAACTCCCGGAGCGCCTGACCAGCATTGCGCTTAGAACGCTTCTCGAAATAACGACCGAGCAGCACAAACATGATGATGCCGGCCATCGCCTCGAGGTAGATGTTCATATCAGCATCGCCGGGAGTGACCGTTAAGTGGAACTCGTGCTTAAGCCCCGGCAGCCCGGCGCGCCCGAAGAACAACGCCCAGACACTCCAGAGGAACGAGGCGGTCGTACCCATGGTGATCAGCGTGTCCATGGTGACTTCACCATGACGCAGGTTCTTCAGCGTCGCGCGATGGAACGGCCAGCCGGCCCACACAAAGACCGGCGCCGAGAGCGTGAGGCACAGCCACTGCCAATTAGTGAATTGGAGGGCAGGAATCATCGACATCGCGATGACGGGAACCGTGAGGATGACAGCGCCGACGACGCGATTGCGCAGGTCCTGCAGCTCCCGGTCTTTTTCTTCGGGAGCAGCTCCCGGTTCCTCTGCGGTCTCTTCCCTCGGAAGCTCAGCGGTGTAACCCGCCGCCACGATCGTGTCGATGAGTTGCTGCGGGTTGATGTCCGCCGGCGCCTCCACATGCGCTTTCTCGGTCGCATAGTTCACACTCGCGTTAACTCCATCAAGTTTGTTCAGCTTGCGTTGAATACGGTTTGCGCACGACGCACACGTCATCCCGCCGACGGGGATATCAAGAGTGAGAAGTTGCTGATCGGACATCTGCTTTCCTCTTTTTTGGGGGTTAGTTTGCGACCGCCTTGTAGCCAGCTTCATCCACTGCTGCGATTACGGCAGCGGTGTCGATGTCTGCCTCCGAAGTCACGGAGAGGAAATTCCGGGAGCGGTCAACCTGGACATCGGTGATTCCCGGGAGTTCAGAGACTTCCTCCCGCACCGATGCCTCGCAGTGTCCGCATGTCATGCCAGTAACAGTAAAAGTTTGATTAGCCATACCCCAACATATACCCCCTACGGGTATGCTTGTAAAGCTATTCGCGCTGACGGTAGCCCGAGTAGGCCCGCCCCGCGAGAGCTGTCGGGAAGGCAAGGTTGAATTCGGGCGGCGCGTGCGGAGACGGCGGGTGACGGTAGACCGCGCCGGAACCGTCGTCACGCTCGAGGTACCCGTTGAGGCCTTGCCTGTCGTCATCGTTGGCGGCGTTGTGCTCTTTGCAGGTCATAACCATGTTTTCCATGGTCGTGGCGCCCCCGTTTTTCCTGGCGACCAGGTGATGGGCCTGCCCGGCGTGGGCGGGGCGCGGGCACCCGGGCCACGCGCAGATGGGATTGTCGAGGATCATCGCAATGCGCTGTTCCTCCGTCGCCAGACGCGGGTTGTGTATCGGGAGTAGGTCGGTCGGCGTGTTGTGCTCGTCGTAGACCAGCACCCAGCCGGTGTCTGCGAGCAGCGCCTCGACGAATTGTCCGGGAGTGAGGACGGACCCGTTGGAGGTCGCTGCAAACCGCGGGCTGTACTCCACGATGTCCTGCGCGGTTACGATGAGCGCGGGCTGGTAACGGAGCTTATCGACGTCGTCAAGCGGCCCCTCCGACCCGTGCGCCAGGCGCTCTGCCAGTGCTTGGCCGACGCACCGATCCCGGGTGTAGTCCTCGTGTGCTTTGGCGATTTCGGCTGCGCGCACGGTCAGCGGCGCGACCAGGTCGTCAATCATGTTCGCCGGACCGGTGACCTGCAGGTGCTTCATCCCGCGAATGTCCGGATTCCGGGAGACGTGGGCACGCAGGTGCTGCGGCGGCTCGTCGGTGCGGTTGAGCTCCTTGACCTTGGTGCGCATGTAGGTGTCGAGGCCCTCGAAGTCGTAGGCCACGGCGGCGCGGGTGAAGTCCAGGCGGTAGTACTCCCGGATTTCGACGTTGTTGAGCTGCCCGGAGCGCTTGTCAATCTGCATGACCGTGTCCAGCGACAGCTTCAGCTCCCGGGCGATTGCGACGGCTTTGTCGCGGGATTCGACATCAACATCGCCCTCGACGGTGCCGAACAGCCGCTCGGCGCAGCGCAGCAGGCGCTTGAGCCGGAAGGGATCGAAGCCGATGCTGGCCGCCAACTCCCGGTGCCCGGTGGATTTTTCCGGGAGTGCGGCGCGCAGGTCGGCGAGCACGTCAATCCCCCGTGTCGCCAGCGCGCTGAGCAGTCCCAATGTCGTCATGGGGCTAAGGCTAGCGTCCGGGAGGGGACGGCTTCAATCGCTTTTTGGCGTTGTCCACAGCCGTCGTAAAGCATGCACAATCTGCACAAACGGGCTTGACGACGCACTCCCGAAAGTGCCCTACCGGAACGCAACCTCTCCCACCGGCCGACGCAACTTCCGGGAGTGGAGGGTGTCGGGAGCGGCGGCCATGTCCTCGCACGCGCGCACGGCGGCCATGAGGTGCTCTTCCTTGGAGGACTGGTAGAACTCGCGGGCGGATTTCGGGAGTTTGGGTTTGTCATGCAGCGGCATGTCGGAGACGCTGAGCAGCGCGCCGTAGGGCACGCGGAAGCGGTAGCCGTTGGCGGCGATGGTGGCGGATTCCATTTCGACGCCGATGGCGGTGGATTTCTGCAGCTCCCGGTAGAGGTCGGCCTGGGAGCGCCACTCCCAGTTGCGGTCGGAGGTCGACAGTACGGTGCCGGTGCGCAGGCGCTTTTTCAGTTCGTCGCCGGTGAGTCCGGAGACGCGGGCGAGTGCATTGGTGACGGCGAGCTGAATCTCCGCAATCGGCGGGATGGGCTTTTCCAGGGGCACGTAGTTGTCGAGGACTCCGTCGGCGCGGTCGTAGCCGTTGGCGAGAATCATGTCGCCGATGCGCATGCGGCCGTCGAGGCCAGCACAGTGTCCAACCATCATCCAGCAGTGCGGACGCGTGACGGCGAGACAGTCGGTGATGGTCTTGGCGTTGGAGGGGCCGACGCCGATGTCGATGATGGTGATGCCGCATTTGTCGTCGCGAAGCAGGTGGTACGCCGGCATCTGCGAGGCGTGCGCGTGCTGACGGCAAATTCCGGGAGTGGGGATGGCGCCGACGTCGTACTGCTTCCCACCCGGGCACGCCAGCGCCGTGTACCCATGGGGATTTCCGGGAGTGAGGGTGGCGGCGTATTCGAGGAACACGTCGGTGTGCAACTGGTAGTTGGTGAACAGTACGAAACGCTGGATGTTGGCGGCGTGCGACCCGGTGTAATGCTCGAGTCGCTGGAGGGCGAGGTCGATGCGCTGGGCGGTAAAGAGGCTCAAAGGTTTGATGAGAAGGCCCAGGTAGTCGGCTTCGCCGTCGGCGATGGTGTCGTCAATGCAGGCGGAGTCGATGGGGGTGAATGTTTTCTCCACTGCCGCCAACATGCTTGCCGACGCCCCCTCCCTCCCCGCCGCTTCCTCGGCAGCCGCATCGAAGCCGCGGCACATCCGGAGTGGGATGGGCTGGTCGGAGACGCGCACCTCGACTTCGCCGCCGTGGTTGGCGAGCAGGTCGGTGATTTGCTCGATGAGGTAGGTGCGGAACATCACCGGGCGGGTGATGGTGGTGGCATACACTCCCGGACGGTCGACGAAGCCGTGTGACAGGGAGGGGTCGACATCCTCGACGGCGCTGCCGGCCGGGACGGTGAAGCGTAGTTCGGGGTAGTAGGCGCGCACCGGCCCACTCCCGGAATTTCCGTTAGTGGCGGCGGTGTACTGCTCGACTAAGTAGGCCATCCCTGCCCGGTGGATTTCGGTGAGCCGGTCGACGGCTGCGGCGGCGTCGGTGTAGAAGTCGCCTTCGCCTTCGGTGGGCCAGAACGGGGGTGTTGCGGAGTCTCGTACCTGCATATCCCAAGGCTAGGCGGAGAGTTTCCCGCTCGCATCCGCGCCGCGCTCATCAACGCAACGCCACGTCCATCACGCCGCGCTCATCACCTCGCTCATCCACGCAACGCCACACCATCACGCCAAGCTCAGTGCCGACTCCACACTCCCTCACGGCTGCGGCGAACCTCAAAGACCTGGTGCACGTGGTAGCCGCCGACGGTGGGGATGGTGAGGAAGTGTCGGCCGTCGTCAAGCTCGTGCCAGAGGATGCGACCGTAGCGCACGCCGTCGCGGACGTGGGCGCTGAGGTAGTCGGCGCGTTGTTGGCCGCGGAGGGTGGCGTAGAAGGCGGGGTCGACGGGGAGTTGAACGAGATTCCGGGAGTGGGGGTCGATGTCGGCTTTTTGCAGTCGGATGGCGACGGGGCGGCCGTCGACGAGGAGATCAGCGGTGTGACGGCTGAGGCGGATGATTTGGACGTCGCTTATTGTGGTGTGCATTTTGCGCTCCTATTCGCTCTTCCCCGCAGGCGGTCTGTGGGGCTGATCTTCCTTTGGGGCACCGGGTCCGCGAATCGGGCGGTTGCCTATCGACGCTGTCAAAGGCCATTTCTCGTCGATATCTTGTGATCGTGTCGCCCACCCTAACACCAACTAGACAGCTTTGTCTACCATCTCCCGCACGCTTTACGACGAAGCCCCCACCTCCCACTCCCGAAAGTTACCGCCTTCACCCCGTCCGCTGACTATCCCTTCCCCATCAGCACCAGAACCACCAGCGCCACGTTGAGCGCGATAATGAGCCCACAGATAATCCACGCGACCCGGCGCAGTAGTGGGGTGTTGGCCCAGATGCCCATCTCGGCATGCGAGGAGGTCATGCGCACCAGCGGGACCAGCGCAAACGGGATGCCAATCGACAGCACCACCTGGCTGAGCACCAGCGCCCACGTCGGCTCCACGCCGCTGGCGATAATGAGCAGCGCCGGGATGATGGTAACTACGCGGCGCACCAGCATCGGCACGTGCACTTTCAACAGGTCACGCATAATCAGGTCGCCGGCGTAGCAGCCGACAGAGGACGACGCCAGCCCGGAGGCCAACAGCCCAACGCCGAAAAGTATGCCCACCACAGGACCAAGTGCGCTGGTCACGGCAGCGTGAGCGCCTTCGATGGAGTCAGTCCCCTCCACTCCCGGAAGTGCTTCGGCGGCGAGACACAGCATGCCAATATTCACCGACCCAGCCAGCACGAGGGCACCGAAGACATCGATGCGCGTGGCCCGCAGGTGTTGGCGCAGCGAGGCGTCATCTTCCACCTTGTACTCGCGGTCGCGCACCAGCCCGGAGTGCAGGTAGACCGCATGCGGCATCACGGTCGCGCCCAGCATGGACGCCGCCAGCACCACGGTGTGCGCGCCTTGGAAGCGCGGCAGAATTCCGCTGGCCATCTCCCCGAGGCTCAAGCCCGTGACAAACAGCCCGGCCAGGAATCCGACCGTAATGACCAGCAGGAACGCCACAATCACGCCTTCAAAAGTGCGTTGCGAACGCCCACCCTGCAACAGCAACAGCCCCAGCGAGACCACACCAACAATGACGCCACCGAGCAGCATCGGCGTCCCGAAAAGCAGATACAACGCGGTGGCACCACCAATAATTTCCGCCACATCCGTCGCTGCTGCCACAATCTCGGCCTGCACCCAGTACGCCAGTCGCCCCGGCCGGTTCGAACCAAAGCGGTCGGCAACACCTGCGGTCAGCGACCGCCCCGTCACCAGGCCGTACTTCGCCGAAAGGTACTGGACAACCATCGCCATGAGGTTGGACACAACCAGCACCCACAGCAGCAGATACCCGTAGCTAGCCCCCGCAGACAGGTTCGCAGCCACATTTCCGGGGTCCACGTAGGCAATCGCCGCCACAAACGCAGGCCCCAGCAGACTCATCATGGGCTTGCGGTTTTTCTCGCTTGACGACGTCACTTGCGCCCCTTGCACCCCTGAATCTTTCACCTGGCCATTATTTCACGGCCCCGACACTAAATCTTCAATCAGCCCAAAATTTGGGCAGCCATGGTGCCACCGAGATTTACTAGGCGGTCGGAGATGTCGTCGTCAAGCGAACCGACAAACACGACGGGTTCGGCCGCAAGCTCCCACTTGTAGCCGGTCGTGATGGTTTTCATGGCATTTTCCGCGCCGGTGGTGTCGAAACCGCCGCGGATCCAGTATGAAAATGGCAAACCCTTGGTGACTTCCTGAGCCTCCCGGAAGGTGGTGTCAAAGAAGTGCTTCAGCGCGCCGGAGATGTAACCGAAGTTGGCGGAGGTGCCGAGCAGGATGGCGTCGGCGCTGGTCAGGTCATCGATGGTGGCATCGAGAGCCTCGACGACCTTGACATTCACGCCTTCTAGCGCGGGGTCATTGGCACCCTCGAGCGCGCGGCTTAAGACTTCCTGCAGGAGCGGGGTCGGGGAATGGTGGACGACGAGAAGAGTAGGCATGCCCCGAGGGTATCGGCAGTGATAGGGTAAGCGCAGGTTTCAGCAACAATCCAATGTTTATCAATTCGAGTAAACGTGGTGTCCAGTAAGAAAGCCTCAAATTCGTACTGAACTAGGCGGCAATCGAAGAACGGAAAATAGATGGAACCATACATCGGAATTGCAGTTTTTGAGTTAACAAAGCAAAGAGATTCAACCTCAGAGAAAGAGAGCTTCTTCCGTGAGGACTTATACATTGTCTTTGCCGATTCTGATAGCGCCGCATACGCGCAGGTCGAAGCACTAGCCCGCGAAAATGAATTAGCCCCAGAAGAGTCTTCCCCCTCGGGAGGATCTGTCACGTTGCGCCACATCGTAGATGTCGCCCCCGCTCTTTACGGTCGCGTCGATACAGACATCGACATCTATTCTCGCCACTTCGCATCCCTCGAGGATTACAAGCGCTTCGAAATGAAATTAGGTGGCAAAGATCCCCTAGCGGAATCCTAAGACCCGTATCATGAACCGCTTCCGCAAAGTATCTGCTGCAGCGCTCATCCTCGCCTTGGCCTGCTATGTTGGACTGTTTTTCGTCAGCACTGCGCTCTCCGATGCCTGGACAATACCCCTCGCCGTCGGAGTCTTCGGATTCGGCCTAGTTGGATTTCTTACAGCACTGAAGGCCCGGTCAAACGGTTTGACAATCGTGGCGGCACTAGTTGCATTCGCACTCTTGCCCCTAACATATGCACTAGCCGTAGTTCTCGGCGGCCCCTAGAAAATCACCTGTTCGCGAGGAATTTCCAGACCCGCACGCAGGGCCTCCGGGAGGTCAGCGATGGAGTCGAGCTCGGCACTCCCGCCACCATCACCGCCACCGAGCGAATCCAGAATCCACCGCTGTGCCGCATCCACGGACACCTCGCCGAGAGTCACGTCGCCATCGCGCTTGGACAGTCGCCGCCCTTCAGAGTTCACCACCAGCGGAACGTGCACGAACGAAGGTGCGGTGTGACCGAGCAATCCGGCTAAGTACGCCTGGCGCGGGGCGGAAGACATCAGGTCATCACCACGCACGACCTCGGTCACACCCTGCTCGGCATCATCGACGACGACGGCGAGGTTGTAGGCCCACATGCCATCGGCACGCTGGAGGACAAAGTCATCGATCGGGGCGGTAATCTCACCATACAGTTCATCGGTCGCGGCCCCCTCACTCACCTGCGATTTCAGGCGTATCGACGGCCTTCTCCCCGCCGCCGCAAATTCGGCCTTTTTCGCGGCGAGGTGCTCGTCGTCAAGCGAACGGCACGTGCCGGGATACTGACCTGGCACGCCATGTGGCGCGGAGGAGGCGGCGAGGATTTCACGGCGCGTGCAGAAGCAGGGATAGGTCAGGCCGCGTTGCGTGAGGTCGGCAAGCGCGGATTCATACAGGTCAGAGCGTTCTGACTGGCGGACCGGGGCGCCATCCCAGTCGATGCCGATGGCCTCGAGATCGGCGAGCTGCTGCGCCTCATACTCGGGGCGGGAGCGCTGGCGGTCGATATCTTCGATACGCACGATGAAGCGGCCACCCTGCGCGCGGGCGTGCGCCCAGGCGAGAACTGCGGTGCGCAGGTTTCCCAGGTGCAGCCGACCGGTCGGCGAAGGGGCGTAGCGGCCGGTGGGTAAAGTGAAATTAGTCAACCGTTGGGAACTGGTCACAGGAATATGTTAGCGAGACCCCAAGATGATAGTTGAAATCTTGGGGAAAGATTTCCGGTTGAATAACTCAAATCATCTTGGAGGAAATTCATCTTTTACTCGAAAGACATTCATACCCTCTCAATAAAATCAAGGGTCTAATGTATGCGTGACTTTTGTAGGCGGATCTTTTAGAGGAGAACAATGTCATCACGTTTGCGCATAAATTGGCTAGCATCGATTTCCATTATCGGACTAGTCGTGAGCCTCCTCTGTCTCCTGGGCATCGCAAATGGGATGTACACATTGAGCAAACTAGCTAACCAGACTGCCGTTATGAGTACAGCAGCTATTACAGCTAAGACAGATCGTGCGCTGCTCTACTGCCTAATTGCTCTTGCCGGCATGATTGTGAGCTGTTTTACATTTATTGTTAATAGGATTCGCAGTAAGCGTGGAGCCAAGAAAAAATAATTAAACCCGCTCATCCTCTAGCTCCCGCGGACTCGAGCTCACAGAGGAAAACAAATTCGATAGTCTTCGCGGAGAGGCGCTCACCGTCAAGCGAACGATACGTGACGGGGTACTGACCTGGCACGCCATGCGGTACGCAGGTTTCCCAGGTGCAGCCGACCGGTCGGCGAGGGAGCGTAGCGGCCGGTGAATGAATTAGACGACATGGCTACAACGGTAGTTAATGTCGCGCGCTCTACGTAGCTGCCGTATTTTCCGTAGCCGTCACGGCTTTCGCAGCTTGCCGACTACCCGCCACTGCGACCGCAACGGATAGCACTGCGAATGCGATACAAACAATTCCAACCACCGCGCTACTTCCGCCACTCAGTCCCGCCGCGAGCGGGCCAACTGCCGTTCCCACATAGCCCACGATGTAGTAGCTGGAAACAGTCGCAGCAAGATTCTTTCCACGTGCCGCCTCTGAAACCCGCAGCAGCGAATACTTGAAAGAGATCCCTTGGCCGATACCACAGATAGCAGTTGCGATAATCAGCAAAACAGCAGTTGAGCTAAGCAAACTCAGCGTTACGCCGCCCAGCCCGAGCGCGAGAATCACCAGCCCCACCGGATACGAGACCCGCTGAACCCTCCGCCCGAGCATCACCTGAGTCACTGCCGACACTCCGAGCATCAAAGCTGTAATCGACGCAATCTTTAGCTGCGTATCGAAGCCCATATCCTTCGCAGCCAGCGGGACTACGGACTGGAAGAGACCGTTGACTCCATACGCACAACCAATCGCTAACGCTCCCGGAATGAAAACTCGAATCACATCCCGAGCCACACCAAACTGCGGCCGCCAGCTCACCGAATGTCTCTCGAAGCTACGCTCCCGCACGCGCGCGACACCAACCATCGAAACCACAGTCAATGCTGCGTAAATCCAGTACGGCATCTGCAGTGGCGACGATGAAAACTGTGCCACCACAGCCGAGGCCAACGGCCCCAAAGCCAATGCTCCGGAAACAGCAACCGTGCTCGTGAGAGCTCCAATCTGCGTAAACAACTTTTCCTGCAATAACGCAGTAAAAGAGCCGGTTGCTAACCCTACGGAAAAGCCCGACACAATTCGAGCGAGATACAAGACGGCCTCGTGCGAATCGACCAGCGCCGCCGCCAAGAACATCAGCGTTGAGACCAGAGACAGCCCCATGCTGGTAAGTGCAATGGGTTTTCGCCCGAGCGAATCCGACAAGTGGCCATAGGTCAGCGTAACGATGACCCCTACTGCGTAGCAGGCAAAAACCACCACGGTTTTATCGGTGCTCAGCCCCCAGTCGCGCTGATAGATGGCATATAGACCGGAGGGCATCGTGCTGCCAATCACTACGATGACCAGCCCAAGCGCTAGCGCTGCTCCATCTCGGACGTTGGCGGTTTTTGTAGCGCCCGCAGTCTTCATAGCGTTCGCTCGGGCATCAACAGCATCAGTAACACCCGCAGCCTTTGCAGCCTTCGCGTTAGCGTCACCTGCCGCACCTGCCAAACCTGTCATCTCCACCCCTCCGGCCATTTCATACTTTCTGGTTATGGAAAGTATGTTTTCACAAAATAGTTTGGATGACTAGACTTTCGACAGAACTAACTCGCAGCACCTTACGTCGTCACGCCCAAAAAAACCGCAAAACGCCCGTTCAGCCCACCCTTTCGCTTACAACCACTTGCCTCAAAGACCACAAAGTGATTCGCTAACACCATGAAACAGCGCACGTACTTCGAGCAGGCAGCCGCGATTGCCGCAGAATGCTCGTCACCCGTGCGCCTGGCAATCCTGGAGTACCTTCTCAAAAACGGTCCCACTCGCGTGCGCAGCCTCGCCGAGTCCACCAACATCGCAGAATCGACGCTGTCCAACAATCTCCGGCGCCTCCGCGAAGCCGAAATCGTCGATGTCGAACGACAGGGGAAAACTGCGACCTACTCCATCGCTAACCCCTCGATACGCCAGGTAATTGCCAATCTTTTCCAGGCTGCAGGCGCCGACACTGCCGCACCCATCCCAGAGCACCAACCAGCAGTTACCTTCGCCCGGTCTTGCTACGACCACCTAGCAGGATCTCTCGGAGTACAACTCACTCGGGCTCTGTTCGCCAAAGAAGCACTCATCACCGACGCCGGGGACGTCACCTTTGGCCCCAACGCCGAGAAATGCTTCGCCTACCTCGGCACTGGCCTATCCAGCCTCGACGCAAGCAGGAAGACAGCGTTCCTCTGCAAGGACTGGACACACGCCGACTCTCACCTGGCCGGATCGCTCGGCGCCGCGCTCCTACGAGGCTTAATCTCAAAGGGCTGGTTGACCCCAATCCCCAATTCCCGCGGACTCGAACTCACGGCAGAAGGCAAAGTCGGCCTCGAAGACTTCATCGGCACTCGCTTGGAACCCTAGCCGGCAGGTAACATTCCCTCCCGTGACAAATAACGAAAACCTGCCCAAGTCTGGGCCGGGCAACGCCGAGGCTGCCGCTGTGAGCACCTCGCACGCGCCCGAGAACGCAACTAAGTCCGAATCCACAGCACACACGCCACGCCACATCCCGGTACCGAAATCGCTGTACCCGATGTTCACGGCCATTTTCATTGGCGTGCTGATTGTCTCCAACATCACCGCCACCAAGGGCGTGGAAATCTTCGGCCTGGCCACCGACGGTGCCTTCTTCCTCTTCCCCTTGAGCTACGTCATCGGCGACGTGCTTTCCGAGTGCTACGGCTACAAAGCCACCCGCCGCACCGTGTGGACCGGTTTCGCCATCCTCGCCGGCGCAATGCTCTGCTTCTTTGCCGCCATCAAGCTCCCAGCGGCACCGTGGTATGAAAATCAGGAAGCATTCGCCACTGTGCTGGGCACCGTCCCGCAGCTTGTTCTCGCAGGTCTGGCCGGTTATGTCGTCGGTCAGCTGCTCAATGCCTGGTCGCTCAACGCCATTAAGAAGCGCACTGGCGAAAAGGCTCTCTGGGCGCGCCTGATGGGCTCGACTGTGGTTGGTGAGTTCGTCGATACGCTCATCTTCTGCTCCATCGCCGCCACCGCGATCGGCATCGACACCTGGGGCACCTTCGTCAACTACGTCATCGTCGGCTTCATTTGGAAGACCGCCGTCGAAATCGTAGTCATGCCAATCACCTACGCCGTCATCGCGTGGGTCAAGCGCCGCGAAGGCTACTACGACACGCACGTTCCCGCTTAACGACGAAAAAAGTGCCGCGACCTCGCCCTGGAAGCGAGTAGTCGCGGCACTTTTTGTTTTTCTACTTCACGTCCCGCTTGGCATTGGCCCAATGAGCGACGCCAACAGCCAGAACAATCCAGGCCACCAGCACCACAATGTTGAACCACGTCGGCTGCGTCATGCCGGCTTCAAAGCCAGTACGTGGATTCTCCGGGTTTGCCATCAGACCGCCCAGCTGCGTTGACACCTGCTGAATGCGCGCCCCCGGCGTGACCAGCCACAGTGGCCGGAAAATCGCATACGCCAGCGCCGCGAACTCCAGCATGCTTTCCACCACCAGGATCCACACCAGTGGAATAGCGACAGCGGCCACGCGCGAGCGCGTCAACACACCTAGCGACATCGCGATCAGCCCAAACACGACAAAGCCGAGGATCCCAGCGAGAATGTCGGCACCGTCGCCGCCCTTAAACTCCGTGCGCGGCGAAACCGTCACCGACAACCAAGCGAGAGCCACACCGATGACCCAACAGACAGCAATCAACACAAGCGTCAGCGTCATCCGCGCGGACAGCCACAGGCTCCTTCGGTCCTGCGTCAAGAACGCATGCGCATTCATCTGATCGTTGTACTCACCCGCCAGGGTGGAGCCGCCAAAGGCAATCACGATCATGTTGAAGATCACCGTCCCCAACAGCAGCAATTCCCAATCAGCTGTCGCACCAACGTCGGCCGCCATGCTGAAAGCCACCATCGGCCCAGCTATCGAGCCGACCAACAGCACCACATACACCCACGTACCGCGCAGGCTGGCTAGCTTCGTCCATTCCGACCGCAAAGCATTTCCAAAACTCATCTCAGTCACTCCCCTACTGCCCAATCGCCTGCGCGCGGTACTCCTGCGATTCCTGGGTCGCAGCCAGGAACTTTTCCTCTAGGTTGTCGCGCTTCGTGTTCAACCGCGTCACCAGCAGCCCCTCACGCAGGGCAGCGGCTGCGATGTCGCGGCGGAGTTGCTGCTCGCTGATGCCGTCGTAAAGCGGAATGCGCAATTGCTTATCGACGTCAACCCCACGCGCCACCGGCCCCAACGCCTGCAGCAGCCGAGCCGGATCATCGACCTCAACTTCGACGACCGTGCCGTCGGCGAGGAATTCGTCCATGCTGTACTCGCCGATCATGCGGCCGCGGCCGATGACGACGATGCGGTCGGCGGTGAGCTGCATCTCGGAAAGGAGGTGCGACGACACGAGGACTGCGCAGCCCTGTGCGGCCAGCGCCTTGATGGTGTGGCGCATCCACGAGACGCCTTCGGGATCGAGGCCGTTGACCGGCTCATCCAAGATCAGATGCTGCGGCTTGCCGAGCAGAGCCGCCGCCACTCCCAGACGCTGCTTCATGCCCAGCGAATAGCCGCCGACCTTGTCCTTCGCGGCTTCAGTCATGCCGACCTGCTCGAGGCACTCCTCCACGCGGGTGTCGGGGATGCCAGCGCCGCGGGCGAGGGCCCGCAGATGAGCGCGGCCCGAACGAGCCTTGTTGTGCCAACCGGCATCCAGAATTGCACCGGCGATGCTGGGCTTATTCTTCAGCGTGGAAAAGGGCTGGTTGCTGTAGGTGTTGCCCTGGGAATCCGTCCCGGTGAACAAGGCCTGGCCCGTGGTCGGGGTATCGAGGCCCAGCATGCAGCGCATGGTGGTGGACTTGCCGGAGCCATTTGGGCCGAGAAAACCTGTCACTACACCGTCGGGAACGGTGAAGGACAGGTCATCGACGGCTAATTTCGAACCGTACTTCTTGCTGAGTCGTTCAACCGTGATCATGTCCTCCATGATGCCGGTTGAGACTGCCTCGCGCAGTAGAGCTAGGTCTAGTTTTGGGCTTCCCCCGGGCCCGCCCAGCCGCCACTTCACGCCACTGGACTGATTCGGGTGTTCCCTGCCACTTCACGCCACTGGTGTCACCTCATGCCACCTCCACAGATGGCACGAGGTGTGTTATGTCTCAGGACATCGGTGACAGTTTTGTATCAAGACATCGGTAACAA
>OJLY01000651.1_pt1 | contig 19423 bp, 17 predicted proteins | sample 1597031 | NCBI WGS metagenome assembly OJLY01 (sample SAMEA3904673, study PRJEB24821) | metagenome | biome: Builtin; feature: hospital; material: surface | place: USA | collected 2013-06-03
CAGCGTCAGATGTGTATAAGAGACAGTCTATGGGAAGAGCATATGAAATTCTAGCTTTATTCGCTGAGGAAGAAGTAGTTGCTGCAGCTATTGTATTTAAGTTTAGACACCATAAAATATTCCAAAAAGCAGAGCTTATCTATGGACCTATAGTAAAAGATGAAAATGTCGAATATTTTAACGAGTATATTAGAGCTTTAAAAGAACATTTCAAAAAAGAGCTTAGGGTTGTTAGTTTGCAAATTAGTCCTTTAATACAAGATAAATATTTTGACGACATTGAGGTAATTGGAGTAAATCCTAATGCAAAAATTGCCCAAAAAGCTCTAAAGGATTCTGGATATAAATTGATTGATAAAGATTTCATTGATGATAGGTCTATACAGATTCAGCATGTTTATGTCAAAGATATAGAGAAGCAAAAATTTGAAGAATTGCAAAAAAGCTTTACTTATAATTTGAGAAATGAGTTCAAAAAAGCACGAGAATTAGGTATACAAGTTAGGTTTTTACGAGCTGATGAGATGCATATTTTTGATGATATTATTGCTGATACTTCAAAACGTCTTGAACACGATATCAGCTTGGTGAATACTAATTATATTGCAGAGAATTATTCAGAAGCTTACTATCCAGTATCATATATTGATGTAAATTATAGTCTAAAAGTTTTAAATGAAAATTTAGAAAGTGCACAAGAACAAGTACAAAAACTTGAAGATGATATAGAAAAATTTGGCGAAAGTAAGAAGCGTTTAAATAAATTAAAAGATGCTAATATAATTCTGGAAAAGGCAAAAGAAAAGCTTGAAACTATATCTATTCTGGCTGAAAAATATGGAGATGTTATCTACATGTCAACAGGATCATTTTATTATTCGCCATCAGATATGGTGTATTTACAAGGCGGAATGAAGAGAGAATTTGAAGCTTTTTACCCTAATCATGCCTTGCTGGAGAAGATGATCAAGCTGGGTATAGAAAAAGGTTGTAAATACTTTAATTTCTTTGGTGTTTCAGCTGCTAGTTTAGTTGATGAAAATGCTGCAGATTATGGAGTATTGCAATTCAAGCGAAATTTCACTGGAGAAGTACAAGAGTTCTTGGGGACATTTAAGTATACTTATATACCTTTTATTTAATTTAGATAATGGAGTAGTTATTAGATGAGTGAGATTAAAGAGAAAAAATGGTTTAAAACTATTCAAGGGATAGTAAATAGATTTTCAGAATTTGAAATTACAACCGCTGCAGCTGCATCAAGCTATTATTTTCTGTTTTCTATTTTTCCATTAATACTATTTACCATTAATTTATTCAGTTTAATTAATCCAGAATTACCAGAATTGGTAAAAAATTCTCTTCCCGATATGAACCTTATTATTCCTGACCCAGTAATGAATTTATTACTGAATTTTATGGAGACAGCTGGGGAAAGTAGTAAAGTTTCGGTGATGTCTTTTGCAGGTATAGGTTTGCTGTGGTCAGCTTCAGGAGCTATAGGAAATACAATTAGAACATTAAATACAATTTACAGACGAGAGAGCAACAACCTGAATGCTGTTTTAACTAGAGCGTTGGGAATGATTTTCGGCTTGCTTTTTGGACTTTTATTAGTAGTCATATTATTAATTCTGAGCTTCAGTCAAGCTGTAATAAATTTTATAGAAACATTTCTGCCTATACCAAACTTCTTTAAAGCTGGTGGATTTAATCTTTCTGCATATTTTATTTCATTCTTTGTCCTTGTTTTAGTGTTCATCTTTGTTTATGGGGTAATGTCTAAGAATAGAGGAGGATTTTTAGTAACTTTAATATCAGCTACATTTACATCTTTGGCTTGGCTAGCAATATCCTTTTCTATGTCAAATATTATGGTAAATAATAGCCGTTATGACCTAATTTATGGAAGTCTTTCAAGTATAATATTTTTAATGTTATGGATGTACTTAGCAGTTTTCTCAGCATTGATAGGAGCATTTATTCATACTGAGTTAATTAGGTATCGCCAGATAAAGAAAATGAGAAATGAAACTATCAACGACAGCAGCGATGAAACTAAAGAGGAGTATTGCAGTGAATGATAATGTAAAAAACAGTAAAGATAAAGAGATAAATACATTAGAAAATGATCCACGTAGATTTTTTGCAATGGTCAAAAGTGAAGTGAAAGAATTAGACCAAGAAGAGAATTTACTGAATATAACAAGATATGACTTAATGCAAGCTGCGTTAGAACATGAGATTGCTAATTATAGAGAGAATTCATTAAAATTAAGAGCTAAGAGTTATGGTTTTTTATTAGAAATTCTTGTTATTACAATATTATTGGCCTTTGTAGTTTTGTTCATATATTTAGATATTAAATTTATAGCAATAGTTTTTGCAGTTGTTTTATTAGGCTTTCTTATTGTTTCTAATATCAGTAGTATGCGCAAAAATTCTATTCAGGAGAAAGTTGGCTTTATTTTATTAGCGAAGTTTAAGAACCCTGATGAAATTAAGTTCAAAGATGAGGAGCTTATTAAAGAGCTTGAAGCAATTAAGGATAAGCGAAACAGTTTAAGAGCAGAGTTTTCAAGTACAATGGAAAAAAGTGAATACTTGAAACATCTTCCCGAAGAGTTTTTGAATTTGTATAGTATAAATAGCTTATATGATATAGCAAGATCCAAGGAAGCTGATACAGTGACACAAGCTTATGACAAACTTCGCGAGCAAATTGAGAAGGATGAGGAGGAGTAAGATATGTTTTGGTTAGAAGTAATTGGTTTTTTACTATTGATTATTTTAGCATTCGTTGCAGTATTATATCTTTTAGCATTTATCCTATATAAACTAGCATTTAAGAGATTCGATATTAGTCCTAATGAAGAGAAATACTATGATGCTATTATAAAAAATTATAAAACTGAAAAATTTAGAGCCGAGTCTAATGGCAATACTCTTCAAGGGTATATTTATAATAAACTTGATGAGAATGCTGAAAGAAAGCAGGGTTTAGTTATTTTTGCCCATGGTCTCTGGGCTACTCATAAGTCATACATAAATGAAATTTTATATTTAGTTGAAGCAGGTTGGGAAGTTTTAACATATGATGCTACTGGTTGTGGTGATAGTACAGGAAGATCTACAGTTGGGCTTGTTGAGTCTGCTTTGGACTTAAAATCAGTTTTAGAATATGTTGAGAGCCAAGAGAGATTTAATAATACTGACATTGCGTTGGTCGGACATAGTTGGGGAGGTTATGCAGTTGCAAGTTCAATGAAGTTCTCTGATAGAATCAAAGCAGTAGCTTCAATATCAGGATATGCATATCCAGCAAAAATGTTAGTTGAAATCATATCTAAAGAAATGGGTTCTCTGGCTTATCTTTTATATCCATTTGTTTACTTTGAAAATTATAGACATTTCAAGGAATGGCATAGACTTAATGCTGTAGATACAATTAATTCAACGAATACACCGATAATAGTATTACATGGTGAAAATGATAATATTATTTCGATAAAAGGTGCATCCATATATGCTTATAAAGACCGAATAAAAAGAGATAAAGTTTACTTTGTTAAGTGGAGAGAAGCTGGGCATATAGGTATATTGGGTAAGACTGATGTGGAAGGTGATTTAATGGTTTATGCAAGAGAAGCAGTTAGGACTAATTTGCATAATAGGGTTGAAGAGTTAATTTCTGGAAGATTAGATGAAAATGCTAATAATAAAACAAATGATGATATAATCGAAGTTGACCAAAAACCTTATAGTAAAGATGTCAGTGATATGTACAAAAACATTAACGAAGATCTAATGATTATCGTTGATAAATTCCTTGACATATACTTAACAGGCCAAAATAATGAAGAAAATTTAAGTGAAGTGGAAGAAAGTAATGAAGAAGATAGAGAAGTTTAAAGGTGTTTTTCCTGCATTTTATGCATGTTATGAGGATAATGGAGATGTCAGTATAGAGCGAAGCAAAGCACTTCTAGAATACTTAATTGAAGCTGGTGTTCATGGAGTTTATGTTGGAGGTTCTTCAGGAGAGTGTATCTACCAAAGCGTAGAAGAGAGAAAAGCAGTCTTAGAAGCTGTAATGGAACAAAATGCTGGAAGGATAAAAGTTATTGCTCATGTTGCATGTAATAACACAAAAGATAGCCAGGAATTAGCTGCACATGCAGAAAGTCTTGGAGTAGATGCAATCGCTGCAATCCCACCAATATATTTCAAGCTTCCAGAAGCAGCTATTATGCAATATTGGAATGATATTAGTGCAGCTGCGCCAAACACAGATTTTATTATTTACAATATACCTCAATTAGCTGGTGTAGCCTTGACTATTCCTCTATTCAATGAAATGTTGAAAAATGAGAGAGTAATAGGTGTAAAGAACTCATCAATGCCAGTTCAAGATATTCAGATGTTTAGAACTTGTACTAACTTTGCAGAAACAAGAGAAGAAGCTCCTATTGTTTTTAATGGGCCAGATGAGCAGTTTTTCAGTGGTCTAGTTGCAGGAGCTTGTGGTGGTATTGGTGGAACTTATGGCTTGATGCCGGAGTTGTACCTAGCAATTTATGATGCGTACCAAAAAGGTGATACAGCACGTGGCTTGGAGCTTCAGGACAAAGCTTGTGAAATAATTTATTTAATTACTAGTAGCAAGGCAAATATGTATGCAATTATTAAAGCAGTTTTAGCTAAAGCAGGATTAAATTTAGGTTCAGTAAGAAAACCATTAGTTGCTGCTGATGAAATAGATACAAATGTCATTGAAGAAGCTTATGAATTAGTGCAAAATGTAAAGAGAGAACTTAAAAAATAGATAATATAAGGAAAGAGGACTGTATGAGTAAAATTTATGAGATTTACCCGTTACCGCAAAGTCTTAAGTATAGAAATGAAAGTATTTCAGTACCAAAAGAGATTAAATTAGAAGCTAATTTTGAATTGGAAGCTGGAAGTTTAGCAAGAATAAAAGAAACTTTGGCTAAGCAAAATACTAGTCTAGTAGATGATGCAGACTTTGTATTGAATATAACTTTAAATGAGAGTTTGAGCGAAAAGTTTGACTATTACACTTTAGAAATATTGGAATCAGAAATTAAAATTGAAGGAAACTCAAAGAGTTCAGTCTTTTATGGAATTACCACTTTGTATCACATTTTCAAACAGGCGGATGCAGAGTTGGAGTTGTTAAAGATTGAAGATTACTCAGAGATGAAACTTCGAGGCATGATCGAAGGATATTATGGTATTCCATATACCAATGCTAAACGTAAATCTATCATGGAACTCGGTTCATATTTTAAAATGAACATTTATGCTTTCGCACCAAAAGACGACCCATACCATAGAGATTTGTGGTGGGAGCTTTATCCAGAAGCTGAATTGGCTGAGATTTCTGATTTGGCCAAGTTTGGCGAAGCATATTACAATCACTATACCTGGACAATAGCGCCATTTAAACCTGACTCTAATCCAATTACCAATGAAAACCGTGATGAAGGCTTAGCTAAAATAATCAATAAATTTGAACAACTATATGAAGTTGGTGTGCGCCAATTTGGTGTATTAGGTGATGACGTAGGGGACTTGCCATATGAAACAGTTGTATATGTAATGAATAAATTAAATGTATGGCGAAAAGAAAAAGGCGATATTAGTGATTTAATCTTCTGTCCACAAGGATACAACATGGATGAGTGGGCTTTCAGAGATGGTACTGAAGCAAATATTATTGATGATGGTTTCGATCCAGATATTCATATTTTCTATACAGGAACAAGTACATGTAATGTTGTAAGTAGAGAAGCTATAGATAGATGGAAGACAGAAAAAGTTGATCGTGAAGGAAGAGTTCGCCGTGATCCATTATTCTGGATGAACTGGCCAGTTAATGATATTGACCGTGATGAATGGCGTAGAGTTTTCCTTGGAAAAGGTGAAGTCTATGAGCAAGGCGTAAGTGATATGATTGGCGTCTTGACAAACCCTATGGATGAAGCTGAAGCTTCTAAAGTTGCACTGTTTGCTACCTTAGATTTTGCATGGAACCCAAATGCTTTTGATGCTGATAAGTCATGGGCAGATTCATTTAAATATATTGAACCAGATGCAGCAGATGAATTGCATGAAATTGCTAAGCATATGTCTAACATAAGAAATGGTGCGAAATATAGTGCTGAAGAATCAGTTGAGTTGAATGAGAAAGTTGAAGCCTTTGAAGAAGCTGTAGACTCAAGAGTTCAAGAAAAAGTATTAGCAGCTGCCAATGATTTGCACGATGCATATGTAAATATTATTAATGCGGTAGATGGATTTACTAATAAGAGTAAAAACTCCCAACTCCTAGAAGAATTAAAAGCATATAACGCTAGCTTAAAAGACAAAGCACAAATAGCAGCATTATACCTAGAAGTTTATATTGATTATGTTAAAGCTTTAATATCAGGTGGCGAAGCAGAAGCTGAAAAAGAGAAAGTAGCTGCAAGTGATAAGATTGAGAGAGCAAAACAATTAAAGGATAACTTGAAGCAACATATAGTTGTTACTAGAACTGCTGAGTTCCCAAATAGAGAATTAGTAGCAACAGCAGGGCAAATTGTAATTGAACCAAATATTGAATATCTTGAGGAATTACTGAAATAATTTCTGAGGAGAAAATCATGGATACAAGTGTAGAATCTGTAAAACAGCATTACAAATTGCGATTAGGTGTTTTGGCAGCAGTATCTTTAGTTCTAGGGGTGCTGCTGTTAATCAACCCAAAATCCAGCTTGAATATTATAGCAATTGTTATAGCTATAATATTATTTGCTTTCGCAGCTGCTGCGATCCTACAGTTTTTCTTTGCAGATGAGACTAGAAAAATATATGAGCACCAATTTGTTCTTGCGGCGTTAACTATAGCTGCTGCAGTTTTCTTGCTTAAAAATATTGAATTAATATGGTCGCTTCTCGGAATATTCAATGCGACTATATTTATGGCTATGGCAGGATATCAGATTCAAATTGCCTTTGTTCAAGTTAAAAAGTCATTTCAAAGCTGGTGGTTTGCTTTAATATTTGCAGCAATATTTATTGGTTTTGGAATTTATGCGTTAACCTTGCCTGCCGAAGCGAGTTTAGAATATGTAAATATATATGGAACATTATTGATAATTTCAGCGGTAATTAATGCATGTAGCTTTTTTACTTTTAACTATACTGGTGCTGATGACGATAATTAGTTGTAAAATATAAATAAGGTATGTGATTTTTAAATGCAAAAAGAAAATAACAAAAATAATGAAAAAATAGATGTAAACATTTCTACAGATTTTAGTAATTCAAATGCAGCTAAATTGGGTAGTAAATATGCGAACTTGACTAACTCTAGTTTAGAACAACGTTATGATGAAATATTAGAATCAGAAGCTAGTCAAGAAACTGATATGCAAGCATTAGCTGAGAAGATGTTTAAACTGTATGCGAAAGCTTTTGAAAACTGGCATAGTGAGAAGCATGAGTTACTAAATGATGAAGATTTGGCAACTTATTTAAGCAGATTATCTAGCGATGATTTGTTGGATTTTACTTTTGCATTTGTAAAAAAATCAGATTTTGACTTGCCTGAACAGCTGATTCAATGTTTAAAGGAATTAGATACAGACGCTAGAGATAGAGTCTTACAAGAGTTGTTAGAAACATCAATAGAAGCTAAGAGCTTTTCTAGTGTAGATGAAGAAATAGCCATAAGATATGGTACTGCTAGACTACTAAATATTTTGGCAGATTGGAACGATCCTAAATACTCCAAAGATATTTTGAATTGGCTATTGGATAGCAAAAATCCGGACGAGAGATTGCAAGATGATGTTGTTGAATATTTTGAGAGATGTTCTGAGCACAGTTTTGATCTGATAAAAGAAGCGTTATTAAATGAGTTAGAGTCTACTGAAGCGAAAGCCAATAAAGAACTTAACTCTGTAGCAGATACTTTAATACTAACGATCACGAAAATAGGCAAAAAACATGATAACTATAAAGACGAAGCATATAAGACTCTTAGAAAAGTATTCAAAGAAGTTAAAGATAAAACTTTAGTGGTTATGAATTTAGGAGATTTAGGCTCAGCAAGGGCTATTCCTTTGTTAAGGTCATATATAGAAGAGCATTATGATGAAATGCCAGAAGAGCTTTATGCAGATTTTTATGTTGCTATCAAGAAATTAGGTGGAAATACTGAAGATCTTCCAACTATTAGTAAGCAAGGTTGGAACTGGGAATTTTGATAGCATGGGTAAGGAGTAGATATGGCTTCTGTAACATTAAGAGATATAATAGATGAATTTAATTTAGAAGAATTAACATCCTTTGGAAACACTGAAGATATACTGATAACAGTAGCGGATGTTACTAGACCTGGTTTGCAATTGTCAGGTTCATATGAGCACTTTGGATCTGATCGTATACAGTTATTGGGTAACATGGAGATGGCTTATCTAGCAGCTGAATCCGCAGAATCTAGAATGCAAAAACTCGATGCTCTTATGTCAACGGGGATTCCATGTTTGGTAATTTCAAGACACCATCAAGCTTTCCCAGAAATGTATGAATGTTCTAATAGATATTCAGTACCTTTACTCAGAACCCCAGAAGTAACCTCTGTTTTTATGAGTTCATTAGTTAAATACCTAAACGTTGAATTAGCTCCTGAAACTACTTTGCATGGTGTTTTAGTTGAGATTTATGGTGAGGGTATGTTAATTATTGGTGAAAGTGGTGTTGGTAAGTCAGAAACCGCTATGGAATTGGTTAATAGAGGACATAGACTTATTGCTGATGATTTAGTTGAAGTTAGAAGAGTTTCAGATACTACTTTATTAGGTCGTGCACCAGAAATTATACGTCACTTAATTGAGATAAGAGGCCTTGGAATAATGGATGTCAAAGAACTATTCGGTGTCCAATCTGTTAAACAAGAAGAATCAATAGACTTTGCTATTAATCTAGAACTTTGGGATGATAGAAAATCTTATGAAAGATTGGGAATTTCTGAGGAAACGACCGATATTTTAGGTATCCAAATCCCTTCAATCACCATTCCAGTTAGACCAGGTAGGAACTTGGCTATTATAGTTGAAGTTGCAGCGATTAACTTTAGACAAAGACGTATGGGGTATAATGCTGCACAGGCACTTACCGAAAGACTATTTGGCAAAAACGAATAGAATTTAGACAGTCTCTTTAGTGATAAAGAGACTTTTAGTTTGGAGATATCATGGACAATATAGAAGAGAAGATTGTTTTTAATAATGAAAATACTAATAATGATCCAAAAACAGCTGTTAATTCTTTGATAGATAAAGGTATTAACATTCGTCTTAATGAAGAGATGAGTCAACATTGCACCTATAAAGTAGGTGGTCCAGCCGACTATTTTTATCTTGTGGATAATTTAGAGAATTTAAAAGATGTTTTAGAGTGGGCAAAAGAATTTGATGTTGATGTAACTGTTATAGGTTTAGGTTCAAACTTATTGATTTCTGATAAAGGAATAAGAGGTTTAGTTATAGCTTTTGCAGAAAATTTTAGCAGAATTGGTTTTTTAAGAGCCTTGCCTAGTCCGGATTTTGATGGTTTGATTTCTGCTCAAGAAAATCTAATTGAATCTGCTGATTTGTTGGAAATAGAAGATTCTGATGAAGATGTTTATATTTATAGTGAAGCAGGGGCGCCATTGAAAGAATTATCTAAATTTGCTACAAATAATTCAATGACCGGTTTAGAGTATAGCTGCGGGATTCCAGGATCTGTTGGTGGTGGAGTCTATATGAATGCAGGAGCCTATGGCCGTATGACAGCAGATACTTGTGTGCAAACTTATTATCTTTCTCCAGAACTAGAACTAAAAGTAGCTAGTGGAGAGGAACAGGAGTTTGCTTATAGAGAGAGTATTTTCCACAAAGAACATGGAATTATTTTAGCTTCTATTTTTAAAGTAAATAAAGGTGAGCAAGATTTAATTAACTCTATGGTGGCAGACCTTACTAATCGTAGAAACGCCTCTCAACCGCTAGAATATCCAAGTTGTGGCTCCGTGTTTAAGAGACCAGAAGGTTATTTCGCAGGGAAGCTAATTATGGATAGTGGTCTTAAAGGTTTTAGAGTTGGAGGGGCTGAAGTCTCTGAGAAACATGCAGGTTTTATTGTAAATGTTGACAATGCAAAAGCGACTGATGTATTAGCCGTTATTAAACACGTTCAAGAGACTGTAAAAAAGGATCATGGGGTTGATCTAGAAACTGAAGTTAGAATCATTGGAGAATGGTAATAAATGAGCAGAAGTGAAAGTTTTTCACAAAAAGTAAAAAAAGAACTTTGTGCAGTTGAGCAAGTTAATTTAAATGATAAAAGCTTACATTTAGCTTTTTCTTTAGCCAGCTCTGCTAGCTTTCGCTCTCATAAAATAATTTTCAAATGTTATAACACAAATTATATTGAACTGATTAAGAGTTATATAGATGACGTTCTCGATGTTGATTATATATTGGAAGAGAAGAAGACCCAGAGTAGTTTCGAGTTTTCAAGTAAAGTTGCAGTAGAAGCTGTTTTTGATCTTTTGGAGACAGAATTGGATTTTAACTGGGTAAGAGGTCAAATAAATAGAGATATTGCTGATTTTAATCAAGAAGAGAGAATTGATATATTACGCTCAGCTTTTCTAATGAATGGATCAATGGCTTGCCCTGAACAAAGTTATCAATTAGAGCTGGCGCTTAAAAGATTATCAGTAAAGAATTTTCTTCATGAACTACTAGTAGATGAAAATATAGAAGTCTCTAGTGGAAGTAATGCTTTCTTTTTATATTTACGCACAGGAGACGATATAGCAGAGTTTCTTGGATTAATTGGAGCTCATAGATCCTTACTAGATTTTGAAAATATAAGAGTTAAGAAAAAAGTTAATGAAGATGTAAACAGGATAGTGAATTTTGATAATGCTAACTTGCAGCGGGTTGCAGATTCAACGGCTAGACAAATACTTGCCTTGAAAAAATTGAACGACATTGGTGCCTATCAAATGCTACCTGAAGACTTAAAAGAGGTTGCAAATTTAAGACTTAAGTTTCCAGGATATTCTTTAAGTGATTTAGCAGCAGAAATGGAACCAAGCATTTCAAAAAGTGGCATGTATCACCGTTTGGCTAAGTTAGAAAAGTGGATAAATGATTATTTTAAATCAAATGCGGATTAAATAGCTTGATGATATAATTTAACAATATAAGTAGATGAGCTTATTAGGAGGAATAATATGTTAGATATTCAATTAATTAGAGAAAATCCTGAATATGTACAAAAAGCTTTGGCAAAAAGAGGTTTAGAAGTAGATTTCAAAGAATTATTAGAAATCGATGTCAAAAGACGTGAAGCTATGACTGAAGTAGAAGCTCTAAAAGCTAAGAGAAATAAGGCTTCAGCAGAGGTAGGTCAGTTGAAGAGAAATGGTGAGAATGCTGACCATGTTTTAGCAGAGCTTAAAGAGCTTTCTGATGAAATTAAAGAAAAGGACGATCTAGTATCAGAACTAAATCTCAAGCAGGAAGAGTTTTTAATAGGTTTACCAAATATGCCTGCAGAAGAAGTAAGAGCAGGTGGCAAAGAGAATAATCAAGTTGAAAAAATGTTTGGTGAACAACCTAAATTTGATTTCGAACCTAAGAGTCATATCGAACTAGAAGAAAACTTAGGTCTAATTGATTATGAGCGTGGTGCTAAATTATCAGGTACTGGTTTCTGGCTTTATGAAGGTGATGGTGCACGTTTAGAATGGGCTTTATTAAACTACTTTATTGATGCTCATGTAGCTGATGAATATAAAATGCTATTAGTCCCACATATTCTAAATTCAGCTTCAGGATTCACAGCAGGACAATTTCCTAAATTTAAGGAAGATGTATTCTGGCTTGATTCTGATGAGAATGTACAAGAAGAAAATAAACAATTTTTACTACCAACAGCAGAAACAGCAGTAGTTAACTTGTTCAGAGATGAAATTTTAACCGAAGCAGATTTGCCAAGAAAATATTTCGCATATTCTCCATGTTATAGAAAAGAAGCTGGTACATACGGATCTAGTGAGAGAGGTATGATTAGAGGTCACCAATTCAATAAGATTGAAATGTTCCAGTTCACAAAACCAGAAGACTCAGAGAAAGCATTTGAAGAATTAGTAGAAAAGGCAAGTAAATTAGTAAGTGATTTGGGTCTACACTTCAGAGTCAGTAGCTTAGCTGCAGGTGACTGTAGTGCATCAATGGCTAAGACCTGGGATATTGAAGTTTGGATTCCAAGTATGAATGAGTACAAGGAAGTAAGTTCTGTATCCAACGCCAAAGATTACCAAGCTAGAAGAGGTAATATGAGATATAGATCAGAAAGTGATAACAAGATTAAATATCTACATACATTAAATGGTTCAGGACTAGCTACATCAAGATTGTTCCCAGCAATATTGGAACAATACCAACAAGAAGACGGTTCAGTTTTAATTCCAGCTGTATTAACTAAATATATGGGTGGACAACGTTATCTAAAACCAAGAGAGAAGTAATTTAACTAAACTATCTTTGAATATTTGAATTTATCTATAAAAAATTCAAAAAATTTCAAATAATGTAAAAAGTTTCAACATTAAACCCATTTATGGTGTATTATTCATCGTTGTGAAATTATTTTTGCCAAATCATTGACTTGATGGTATAATTTCTCGGTGCGAAAATGCACAAATGGGTTTATTGTGTTTAATAAACTTAAATAAGAAAGAAGGAGGTGTATTGATGCCAACAACCAATCAGTTGATTAGAAAAGGTCGCCAGACTAAGAAGGAGAAATCTAAATCACCAGCTTTGCATTACAATATGAACACAATTCATAAGAAGCCAAGCAAGGTAATTAGCCCACAAAAACGTGGTGTATGTACAGTAGTTAAAACTACAACTCCTAAGAAACCTAACTCAGCTATGCGTAAAGTCGCTCGTGTTCGTCTAAACTCAGGTATGGAAGTTACTGCTTATATTCCAGGAATCGGCCATAACCTACAAGAGCACTCTGTTGTATTAATCAGAGGTGGTCGTGTTAAAGACTTGCCAGGTGTACGTTACCATATCGTTAGAGGTGCATTAGATACTGCTGGTGTTAACGATAGAAAACAAGGTAGATCTAAGTACGGTACTAAGAAACCAAAAGAAGCAAAAGTTAAAAAATAGATTAGGTTGAAATTGCTCAGTACATCTTGCCAATAATTAATTTAATTAGATTTTAAATGGCAAGGCGCTGACAGAACTTGAAGACAAGTATTGAGTACCTAATGATACAGGATTAAATTCCTAGTTTTATCATATAAAGGAGGGAAGCGAAAGTGCCAAGAAAAGGTCATGTCCCAAAAAGAGATATTCTCCCTGATCCATTATATAACGACAAGAAAGTAAGCAAACTTATTAACGTTGTTATGCTAGATGGTAAAAAGGGAGTTGCACAATCCATAGTTTATGGAGCATTCGATATTATCGAAGAAAAAACAGAACTAAGTGGATTGGAAGTGTTCGAAAAGGCATTGGAAAATGTAATGCCTTTACTAGAAGTTAAAGCACGTAGAGTCGGTGGTGCAAACTATCAAGTACCAGTTGAAGTTCGTCCAGAGAGAAGACAGACTTTAGCATTGCGTTGGATCGTTGGTTTCTCAAGAAAGAGAAGCGAACGTACAATGAAAGAACGTTTAGCTAATGAGTTAATCGATGCAATGAATGAAACAGGTAGTTCTTATCGTCGTAAAGAAGAGATGCATAAAGCTGCTGAATCTAACCGTGCATTTGCCCACTACAGATGGTAGTAGTATAAAAGGAGAGACGCATGCCAAGAGATTATTCATTACAAGATACTAGAAATATCGGTATTATGGCTCACATTGATGCTGGTAAAACAACAACAACTGAACGTATCCTTTACTATACTGGTAAGATTCACAAAATTGGTGAAACCCACGATGGTGGTGCAACCATGGACTACATGGAGCAAGAGCAAGAGCGTGGTATTACAATTACCTCAGCTGCTACAACAGCTGCATGGAAAAATCACCGTATTAATATAATCGATACTCCAGGACACGTTGACTTCACAGTTGAAGTTGAGCGTTCATTGAGAGTTCTTGACGGTGCAGTTACAGTTCTAGATGCTAAGAGTGGTGTTGAACCTCAAACTGAAACAGTTTGGCGTCAAGCTGATAACTACGGAGTTCCTCGTATCGTTTACATCAACAAGATGGACGTTACAGGTGCTGACTTCTTGCAATCAGTTGAAACAATTACTAAGAGATTAGGTGCTAATGCAGTACCTATCCAATTGCCAATCGGTGCAGAAGATAGCTTCGAAGGTATCATTGACTTGATGATCATGGAAGCTGAAATTTACAAAGATGATGCAACAGGTAAAACTTACTCATCAACAGAAATTCCAGCAGAATACCTAGAGCAAGCAAACGAATATCGTGCAAAAATGGTTGAAGCAATCTGTGAAACAGATGAAGAACTATTAGAAAGATTCTTAATGGAAGAAGAAATTCCTGTAGAAGACCTAGTAGAAGCTTTGCGTAAAGCAACAATTAACTTGGATATTATTCCAGTTGTTTGTGGTTCTTCATACAAGAATAAGGGTGTTCAATTGCTATTAGACGCAGTTGTAGCTTACTTACCATCACCATTGGATATTCCAGCAATTAAAGGAACAAACCCAGATACTGGTGAAGAAGAAACAAGACCATCAGATGATGAAGGTCCAGTTGCAGCTTTAGCATTTAAAGTTATTACAGACCCATTTGTAGGTAAGTTATGTTTCTTCCGTATGTACTCAGGTGTTCTACAATCCGGTACATATGTACAAAACACAAGTAAGGGTAAACGTGAAAGAGTTGGTCGTATCCTATTGATGCACGCTAATCACCGTGAAGAAGTAGCAGAAGTATATTCAGGTGATATCGCAGCAGCAGTTGGTTTGAAAGATACATCAACAGGTGACACACTATGTGATGCGGATGCACCAATTATCTTGGAATCAATGGAATTCCCAGATCCAGTTATTAGTGTTGCTATTGAGCCAAAAACAAAAGCATCACAAGATAAAATGCTTATTGCATTACAAAAACTTGCAGAAGAAGATCCAACCTTCAGAACTCACACAGACGAAGATACAGGTCAAACAATTATTTCAGGTATGGGTGAACTACACTTGGATATCATCGTTGACCGTCTATTGAGAGAGTTCAAGGTTGAGGCTAACGTAGGTAACCCACAAGTTGCTTACAAGGAAACAATCACAGCAGCTGCTACAGCAGAAGGGAAATTCGTACGTCAGTCTGGTGGTCGTGGTCAATATGGTCACGTTGTAATTAACGTAGAACCTCTAGACCCTAACGCTGAAACTGAATATGAATTCAACAACAAAACTGTTGGTGGTTCAGTTCCTAAAGAGTTCGTTGAACCTACAAATAAAGGTATCCAAGAAGCTATGGAAAGCGGTATTTTAGCTGGATATAAAGTTGTTGGTGTTAAGGTTGACTTGATCGACGGTTCCAGCCACGAAGTTGACTCTTCTGAAATGGCCTTCCAAATCGCTGGTTCTATGGCTTTCAAAGAAGCTATGCGTAAAGCATCACCAGTATTGTTAGAGCCAATCATGCAAGTAGACGTAATTACTCCAGAAGATTACTTAGGAGACGTTATGGGTGATCTAAGCTCAAGACGTGGTACAATTGCTGGTATGGAAGCACAAGGTAACGCTCAAAAGATTGATGCAAAAGTTCCACTATCAGAAATGTTCGGTTACGCCACAACACTTAGATCAAGTACTCAAGGTCGTGGTACATTTACAATGCAACCATCACACTTTGAACCTGTACCTAAGAACATTCAGGAAGAAATTACATCAAAGAACTAATATAAAAGTATAAATAAAGAACTTTTATGTAATAATATAAAATATAAGTTGGCATCTTGCACTTTATCCTATTTAGTGTAAAATATTAGCAAGGTGTCAACCTAAATTAAGAAACTATAGCCCCTGAAGGGGTATCCACAAGGAGGAAAATAATGGCTAAGAAACATTTTGAAAGAACCAAGCCACACGTAAACATTGGTACTTTAGGTCACGTTGACCACGGTAAAACAACAACAACAGCAGCTATTACTAAAGTTTTAGCACTTTTAGGTGATGCTGAGTATTCATCATACGATAATATCGATAAAGCTCCAGAAGAGAGAGAGCGTGGTATTACAATCAATACATCACACGTTGAGTATGAAACAGAAAATCGTCACTATGCACACGTTGACTGCCCAGGACACGCTGACTATGTTAAAAACATGATCACAGGTGCAGCACAAATGGACGGTGCTATCCTAGTTGTTTCAGCAGCTGATGGTGTTATGCCACAAACACGTGAGCACATCTTGCTAGCACGTCAGGTTGGTGTTCCTAAAGTTGTAGTTTACTTGAACAAAGTAGACCAAGTTGACGATCCAGAATTACTAGACTTAGTTGAAATGGAAGTTCGTGAACTATTAGATGAATATGAATTTGAAGGTGATGATTGCCCAGTTATTAAGGGTTCATCATTAGCAGTTCTAGAGAGCGAAAGCACAGATCCTGATGCTCCAGAATATGCTCCAATTAGAGAATTAATGGACGCTGTAGATGAATTCATTCCTACACCAGAAAGACCAACAGACAAACCATTCTTACTACCAGTAGAAGACGTATTCACAATCTCAGGTCGTGGTACTGTTGCTACAGGTCGTATCGAACGTGGTCAAATCAACGTTGGTGACCAAGCTGAAATAGTTGGTTTAGTAGAAAGCAGCCGTACAACAACAATTACAGGTCTAGAAATGTTCCGTAAATTGTTAGACTCAGCTGTTGCAGGTGATAACGTTGGTGCATTGCTACGTGGTGTTGAAAGATCAGACATCGAACGTGGTCAAGTTATTGCTAAACCAGGTACAATTACACCTCACTCAGAATTCAAAGGACAAATCTATGTTCTAACAGAATCAGAAGGTGGCCGTCACAAACCTTTCTTCTCAGGTTACCGTCCACAATTCTTCTTCAGAACAACAGACGTTACAGGTATCATGAATCTAGAAGAAGGCGTAGACATGGTTATGCCTGGTGATAACGTTGAGATCGAAGTTGAATTGATCAAACCAGTAGCTATGGAAAAAGGTATGCGTTTTGCTATCCGTGAAGGTGGTAGAACAGTTGGTGCTGGTACAGTTACAGAAATCGAACAATAATTTGATTTATTAGTTTAGATTATAAAGCCTCGGGTTTTAATCCGAGGCTTTTTTATTTTGTATTTCTTAAATCACTTAAGATAGTTGAAAGATTATTTTCATCTTTATTCTGCTTGCATATGTTAAAATTATGGTAATTCGTAAATGAAGAATTAGAGGTGAAAAGTATTTCAGAAATAGTAAAAAAGGATTCATTTATATCTTTAGCTAAGGAAGCATGGTTTGAGCAAGAAATAAAAAAATCAGTTTTTATAGCACATGCTAAGCCAGTGAAATCTGTTGAAGAGGCTGAAGCTTTTATTGCGGATGAATGGAACAAGTATAAAGATGCAACACATATTGTTTATGCTTGGTCTGTGGGTAAAGAATTAGGTAATATACAGCAAAGATTTAGTGATAATGGAGAGCCACAAGGAACTTCGGGGCCTCCAGTTTTTGATGTTTTGGATAAAAATAGTATTCACGACGCTATAATTACAGTTACTAGATATTATGGTGGAACATTATTAGGAACCGGTGGTTTAGTTAAAGCTTATGGATCCTCTGCTTCTGGAGTAGTAAAGAATGCAAGATTAGTACAATTAGTTCCTGGAATTGAACTAGTTGTTAATATGCCTTATTCTTTCAATGATACTTTTAATTATCGCTTAGATTTACTTTCTAATCAGGTGAATGTACTTGATAGACAATACACTAGCTCGGTTTTTGTTAAATGTATAGTTGATCTGAGCTTTTATAATGAGTTTATAGATTTAGTTAATGAAATTTCAAGCAGGACGGCTGAAATTGAAATAAGAGATAATACTTATCAAGCCAAGCCTATCGACTACTTGGAGGAGGAATAGATGCAAACAAATGATAAAAAGTTAGCAGTTTTAATAGATGCAGATAATGTGTCATATCATTATATAAGTGCAATGATGGATGAAATTGCTATTTATGGAATCCCAACAGTTAAGAGGATCTATGGGGATTGGACCAGGCAGAATATGAATGGATGGAAGAGTGTTATCTTAGATTATGCTATTTCTCCAGTTCAGCAATTTAATTATACTACGGGCAAAAACTCAACTGATTCAGCTCTTATAATTGATGCAATGGATATTTTGTATACTTATGATATTGATGGTTTCTGCTTAATTAGCAGTGATAGTGATTTTACTAAGCTAGCAATTCGCTTAAGAGAATCAGGAAAATTGGTTTTAGGTTTTGGCGAACAAAAAACTCCTAATGCATTTATTGCAGCTTGTAATAGATTTATTTTCTTGGAAATTTTAGAAGACAATTATGTTGAGCCAGAAGAAAATAATAATACCAATGATGATCAATATAATAATAACAACAACAATAAACCTAATAAAGGTCTTAAGACCTTAGATAATAAAACTAAACGTATGATAGCGAATGTAATTGAAGCTATTGCTGATGATAGTGGTTGGGCGTTTTTGGCTGATGTAGGAAATGTAATTTCCAAGACAGAACCTTCTTTTGACTCGAGAAATTATGGATATTCTAAATTAAGTCATTTAATAGAAGATGTTCCAGAAATTGAAATTGATGAGAGAACAACCTCTAATCCTAATGTTAAGCATATTTATATTAAATATAATTCTTCAAAAAATAAGCGTAGACGCAATAATAAATAGATTATAAATATAATAATAAATAAGAAAATTTATATAATAAACAATTGATAAGAAATGAGATTATTAGATGAAAAGAAATCAAGAATTAATTAAAGAAGCTCAAAATAATGAGTTAAAAGAAGAGATCACAGATTTTGATCAGTATCCAGTAAGTAATAACAATCCTATAATAGATTGGATAATAAGAGTTTTTAAAGGTATGGCTATAGGAATTGGTGGGATTTTGCCAGGATTGTCTGGTGGAGTTTTATCAGTTGTCTTCGGTGTTTACAATAGTTTAATCGCATTTTTGGCACATCCATTCAAGAACTTCAAGAAAAACTTTAAATACTTTTTGCCTATAGGTATTGGTGGAGTCTTAGGTATATTTGTTTTTTCTAAGTTAGTGAGCACTGCATCTGTCTCTTATACACATCTCCGAGCCCACGAGACCTCTCTACATCTCGT
>OJLY01000655.1_pt1 | contig 19370 bp, 9 predicted proteins | sample 1597031 | NCBI WGS metagenome assembly OJLY01 (sample SAMEA3904673, study PRJEB24821) | metagenome | biome: Builtin; feature: hospital; material: surface | place: USA | collected 2013-06-03
CGTTCCAGATTTTCTTCATTGTGGGCGCGGGCCTGGTGGTGGGCTCGTTTTTGACCAAGTCGCCGCTGGTGACCAACCAGATTGTCTTTGGTGCGATTTTGATCGCCACGATTTTCCCGCCCACGGAGGGCCCGGGCGGCCTGCACCGCGCGATTGACGCGATGATTGGCTCGGGCATTGGCCTGATAACCATCGCGCTGATTCCTAATTCTCCGTTGGTGGAGGCGCGGCGCGAGGTGTCGAAGGTGCTTAAGGTTGCCTCGAGCATTCTTGCCGACGTCACTTATGGCATCCGCCACCAAGACCCCGACGTCATCCGCGACGCGCGCGAGGCGGTGCGCGGTACGCAAGATAGCGTCAATACCCTGCTGAGCGCGGCGCAATCGGGCAGGGAGGCCTCGGAAGTCTCGCCGCTGCTGTGGGCGTCGCGGCGCAGCATTCGCTCGCTGGAGCGCATCCTGTTGCCGGTGGATAACGCGGTCCGCGGCGTGCGCGTGCTCTCCCGCCAGGCGCTGGGCCTGACGGAGGACCGCGATAAGGTTTCGGACGAGCAGGTGGAGTTGCTCGATGAGCTTTCTGAAATCATGCTCGCGATTAGTGAGCTCTACGGCCAAGGCAAACAGCACGGGCACGATGAAGCGATTGAGATTCCGGACCTCGTGCAGCGGCTGCGCATCGTAGGCGGGCGCGCCGGAATGGACATCATCGACAAGGATGGGACGCTATCGGCCTACATGATTTTGGGCCAGACGCGCTCCATCGTGGTGGACATGCTGATGGTCTGCGGGCTCTCGCGCGAATCGGCCGTGGCGCACCTTGTGCCGACCTCGCAGCACCCGGCCTACCCGCCGGAGGTGTGGGGGCGCGAGGACTAACGTCCTCGCGCGGAGGCAAGGACCTCGCGCGGAGGCAAGGGCGTCGGGCGGGGTTAAGGGCGGACGATCTGGAGGTCGCGCAGGTGGCGGTAGAACGTCACGCGGGTCACCGGGCGCTTGTGGTGGACGGAATCGACGATGACGCGCAGCTGTGGGCCGCCGGCCTGGACGGCGCGGCCGGTGCTGACGGATTCGGGGTCGAGCTGGCCGGGCTTGCGCAGCAGCGAGCGCAGGCGGCCCTGCGACTCGACGGGGGAGATGGCGCGGGCGGCGAGGATGCCGGGGGCATCGGTCATCGGGACGAGGCGTGCACCGAAGGTTTTGGGGGAAGTAGCGGCTAGGGTGTGGTCGTCGATGATGACTTCGCCGGTGAAGGAGCCATTTGCGGCGTCAGAGATGGTGGCGGAGCCCGCGACGGCGAGGCCGGAGTCGTTGCGGATGAGCGGCGCGGGGCGGACTGGGGCGGTGCGGGCGAAATCGAGGGCCTCGGCCGGGGAGGCGGGAAGGCCCCAGTTCTGCGCGGCCACGGACGTAACGGCCGCGGATGCGGTGGACGGAGTGGCGGCGGCCGGCGCGGTGGTTGAAGGGGTGGAGGCTGCGGTTGAGGGGACGGGGATGAAAGCGACCTCGGCCCAGAGACGGTCGGAGCGCATGAGGCGGGTCAGCACGGCCGAAAGGGCGGCGTCGGAGCCGGCGACGACGATGCGGGCGGGCTCAGCTAAGTGCGGGGCCTGTGGGGCAGGTTCAGGGGCACCGAGGTGGCGGACGTCGGGTTGCGCCGCGATGTCATCGAGCGAGGGAGTGGGGTCTGTGGGAAGGAGGGGGTTGAGGAAGGCGTCGATAAGCGAGAGCTCTTTGCGGGTAGGGATGGGGGAGAGGTCGTGGGCGTCGGCAGGCATGGCCACGCCCGGGGCGCCGCAGCGGAGGAACAAAAAACGCATGCGGACAATGCTACGCGGGCTTTTTGTGCCGGGAAAGTGTAAAGTTGGAGAGTATTTTGGCTTCAATAATGAGGAAGTGACTAAACAATGGCAGCGATCGTCATTGTCGGCGCCCAATGGGGCGACGAAGGCAAGGGCAAAGCGACCGACATCCTCGGCGGCAAGGTTGACTACGTGGTCAAGCCGAACGGCGGTAATAACGCCGGCCATACCGTCGTGGTAGGCGGCGAAAAATACGAGCTGAAGCTCCTGCCGGCCGGCATTTTGTCTGAGAACGCCACCCCGGTGCTGGGCAATGGCGTGGTAATTAACCTTGAGGCGCTCTTTGATGAGATTGATGGCCTTGAGGCCCGCGGCGCGAACGCCTCGCGCCTGAAGATTTCCGCCAATGCGCACTTGGTGGCGCCGTATCACCAGACCCTGGACCGCGTGCAGGAACGCTTCCTGGGCAAGCGCGCTATCGGCACCACCGGCCGCGGCATTGGCCCGACCTACGCCGATAAGGTCGCGCGCATTGGTATCCGCGTGCAGGACATCTTTGATGAGTCCATCCTGCGCCAGAAGGTGGAATCCGCGCTGGACATCAAGAACCAGATGCTGGTGAAGATGTACAACCGCAAGGCCATCGAGGCGGACCAGATTGTGGAGTACTTCCTGAGCTACCGCGACCGCCTGCGCCCGATGGTTATCGACGCCGAGCTGGAGCTCAACCAGGCCCTCGAAGCTGGCAAGCACGTGCTTATGGAGGGCGGCCAGGCCACCATGCTCGACGTGGACCACGGCACCTACCCGTTCGTGACCTCGTCTAACCCGACCGCCGGTGGCGCTTCCGTTGGTTCCGGCATTGGCCCAACGCGCATCAAGACCTCGCTGGGCATCATCAAGGCTTATACCACCCGCGTGGGTGCCGGCCCGTTCCCCACCGAGCTCTTTGATAAGTGGGGCGAGTACCTGCAGACCACCGGCGGCGAGATTGGTGTGAACACCGGCCGCAAGCGCCGTTGTGGTTGGTATGACTCCGTTGTGGCGCGCTATGCCACCCGCGTTAACGGCTTTACCGATTACTTCCTGACCAAGCTGGACGTTCTCACCGGCATCGGCGAGATCCCGATCTGCGTGGCTTACGACGTCGACGGTAAGCGCTACGACGAGCTGCCGCTTACCCAGTCCGAATTCCACCACGCCGAGCCCATCTTTGAGACCATGCCGGCCTGGGATGAAGACATCACGGAGTGCTCCACCTTTGAGGAGCTGCCGCAGAAGGCGCAGGATTATGTCCTGCGCCTGGAAGAGCTCTCCGGCTGCCGTATCTCCTATATCGGCGTTGGCCCCGGCCGCGACCAGACCATCATCCGCCACGATGTGATGGAGGACCAGTAAGGAAAAGTCCTTACCACCGTGCTGTGAGAGCCCCGCGCGTAGCTTGTGCTACGTGGCGGGGTTCTTAGTTTTGTTGCCCAATATGTCCTTGTGGGATCCTGCGATTCGCAGAAACTAGAGAGAATTCTTATGGAGCAAGAAATGTCTTTAATTCGGTGCCAATGTAGGTTTTGGCTGAGAGTGATTTAGGAATGAGATAAGCATAAAAATTTGCACTGACCTGCACATTTCTTTGGATGCATACGTTTTGGAAACTTCAACACAGAAGTGTGATAACTCACATTTATCCTAATGATAATACCGATAACATTCTTTCTGCAGCTCAACCGTAATGAAAATTTCGCGATGTTGACGGTGAACCAATTTAAGGAACTTTCAGCCAACAGTACGCTAACCATAATTTCTGAAACCGGCTACTATCACACGTGAGCTGAACGGTAGGTTCTCCCTAATCTTTTACCTCGCTTGGTGGAGCTTACGGTGCTCGCCGCTTCCGGGAGGAAAGAAGCGGAAACATCCTCTTAAATAGTCGCTCCCTACCTCGTGCGACTCAAAGTCTTCGTGTTTTAAGGAAAGGACTTCTTGGTATGAACAAGAAGCACATTATGCGCACGGCCGTACGCCGCCGTGGCACGACCGTTGCCGCGGCCGCTCTCTCTGTGGCTCTTGTAGCCCCGTTCGTTCATCCTGTAGTTGCACCGCAAAATGCGGCAGTAGCTGCTGCAGCTGATATCACCGACGCCAATGGCAACTATGTTCCGGCTGCTGCAGGTCGTGTAAATGACAACGGTACCGACGATGGACTGCTCTATGCCGGCCTTGTGCCGGAGTTTGTGGATGCGCAGCAAAATAACCCGCAGTACGTCTTCAAGGTTCCGCATCTAAGGAAGGCGATTTGGAATACCGGTAAGACCCCGGAGGGGGATACGGATGCGAACGGCCAGTACATCCGATTCCGTGATGCGGCCCTCTACTCCCAGATCGCCCGCATTGAGCTGGTGGGTGTGAATGGTGACCAACAGGGTTCATTCACCAAGCGTGATCCGAAGGGCTCTGAGTGGGGACTGAAGTTCGAAAACACTAGGAACTTTCCTGGCGCATCTGGTGTCCCGTATGCTTCTTATATTCAGATCTTCTTGAAGAATGGCAAGAAGATTGAGGATCTTGGCCTTCCGGCAGTGGGTTCGCAGGTTGACTACTACTGGGTCCGTAAGGATGGTCGAATCTTCAATAACTCTGTGCAGCACGTGAACCTCGTTAGCAAGAGTCAGCTTGCGGGGAAGAACGGCATTCCCTCAAGCACTTTCGCGGGCGCGGGAGAGAGTGTGTTCGGCAACAACGGTATCACTAAGCAGCTGAAGTACGACCAGGAGAACGGGTCTATTAAGTCCACCGCCACCGGCACGTTCTCGTTCTTTGATTACTCTGGCAACCGGTACTGGAACTGGATTCTTAACGAGTACATCAGCCCTGATGTAGCGAAACACATTACCGACGTCACGGTCTACAAGTCTGATATGGAAGGCAATCCACTTAAGGGTGCGAAGAAGTGGAAGATGGACTTCGACAAGGAGACAGGGCTCGCGACTACCGCAACTCGCCCCGAACTGTCCTACGTCCCACACGGGACCGACATTGACGCAAAGACTAAGGACCAAGTGTGGGTCAACACGAGCAACATCGTGGGTTTCCCGTCTAACGCCACCGGCAGCTTTACCATCGAGTACCAGCTTGAAGAGGGCGCGGAAAACCTCGCCAATTCCCCGTACGGTAAGCGTATCGACACCACCTCCTGGATCTCGGTGGACTTTACGGACAAGTGGCCTAAGACCCTGCCGAACGACGAAAAGCAAGACGGCGGTGCTGAGCCGACGCTGCTGAGGAACACGCTCAAGTCCGACTTCCTCAACATTGCGGATTCCGATGGGGATGGGCTCACTAACGACTACGAGCGTGAACTTGGTACCGATTCGTCGGCTGTAGACACTGACGGCGATGGTATTCGCGACGATGTCGAGGTCCTTACCGATGGCACCGATCCGGTAGACGCGAAGTCCTTCAAGCCTGCTGCTCCGCAGCCGGGTGAGAAGGAAGTCCTCCCGAAGATCGAATCTTTGTCGGGCACCATTAAGCGTGAGCAGGATAAGGACACTCAGGGCAAGGACATCCCGCTGCTTGATGTCACGAATGCTGACGCCGCACCGGTCAAGATTGTCGCTGTGCCGACTGCGAAGCTGAGCGAAGACGAAGACGGCAACCTTAATTATGAGGCTGCTGACGCTATCGACGTTGCATCGCTTGACGACGCCGCCGCCATCGAAAAGGGCGTGTTCAAATCCGGCAAGCTTGAACTGCAAGACGGTACGGAGTACACCCTCGTTGCGGAGTCCCCGAATGGTGAGCGCACCAAGGGTGGCACGTTCAAGGCCACCAAGGATGCCCCGACCGAAGCAACCGAGACCCCGTCCATCGAGCCGGTAAAGGCTGATGACACCAAGGTCACTGTCACGGCTCCTGCAGGCAGCGAGGTGAAGGTAACCCTGCCGTCTGGTAAGGAAGTCACCGCTACTGAGGATGCGGACAAGCCGGGCACCTTCACTGCAGATATTCCTGCGGGCGAAGAACTCAAGGCCGATGACGAGATTAAGGCCGTGGCAACTGAGGATGGTAAGAAGCCGTCGGAGCCGGCAACCGTAACGGTTGAGGCTGCGGACGCATCTGAGCCGGAGACCCCAACCGACCCTGAGGCCGATAAGACCTACGGCGTTGACTACCCGGCACTGCAGAACCTTGCCGTGGACGGCGAGAACGCCACTGCTACGGCTTCTCCGAAGCTGACTCTCAACGGTGAGCCCGTGGATACCTTGCCTGAGGGATCTAAGTTCACGGCAGATACCACCAACGCCCCTAAGGGCACCGAGGTCACCTTCGATGAGAATGGTGTTGCAACCATCACCGTTCCGAAGCAGGAACCGGGTGCCCCGGCTCAGGTCTTTGAGCTGCCGGTTACCGCCACTATCGACGGCGAAGAGTTCACCGACACCATCGTTGTTCAGGTACCAGCTGGTGATGAGAAGCCGGCTGCTAAGGATCTGGTCGTTGACAAGATTCAAGGTCAAGAGGCTTGGTCCGATGAGGCCATTGACCCGATTCAGGTTTCTGCCAAGACGGCTGACGATGCGGAGCTGTCCAACCCCACCTACGAGCTTGTCGACGCCCCTGCGGGCATCTCCATCGATGAAAACGGCAAGATCACCGGTACCCCTGCTTATAACAAGGACACCGCTGACATTGTGACCGAGGACGGCGAGGCTGTCTACAACGTCACCGTCAAGGTCACCGATGGTGACAGCACCGGTACCCAGACCTTCCCGCTCGTGGTCAAGGACGCCTCCGCGGACTCCGATAAGGATGGTCTGACGGACAAGGAAGAAGCCGAGAAGGGTACTGATCCGAAGAAGGCCGACACTGATGGTGATGGTCTGACCGATAAGGAAGAGGTTGACGGCTCCAAGAACAACGGCACCCCGACCGATCCGACTAATGCCGACAGCGATGATGACGGCGTTAGCGACGGCGACGAGGTCAACAACACGGACGTCGACGGCAACCCTGCCCCCACTGATCCGAAAGATGAGAATGATAAGCCGGCAGGGCCGCAGGTAGCTGTCGACGAGTCCTCCAAGACCCCGGTGGAGCCGACTGCCAATGAACAGTCGACCGGTGTGAAGGTGGAGAACCCGACGGGTAAGACCACGGTGACCGCCAAGGACGAAGACGGTAACGGTGTTCCGGCCAAGATTGACCCGGAGACCGGTGAGATTGTCGTTACTCCTGGTGAGGACGTTGATGGTCCGATTACCGTGACCGTTAAGGATCCATCTCTGGACCAGCCTGTCGCTGCTGAGGTTGCGGTTAATGGTCACGAGAAGGACCAAGATGACAACAATTCCGAGCCTGCGAAGGACTCTGATGGTGATGGTGTCTCCGATGAACAGGAAGCTGCTGACGGTACTGACCCGAACAAGGCTGACTCCGATGGTGATGGCCTGAGCGACGGTGAGGAGAAGGATCGCGGTACCGATCCGAACAAGGCTGATTCCGATGGCGATGGCGTCAACGATGGTGACGAGGTCAAGAATGGCACCGATCCGAAGAACGCTGATTCCGATGGTGACGGCCTGACCGACGGCGAGGAGAAGGAGAAGGGTACTGATCCTCTCAAGGCCGATACCGATGGCGATGGTCTGACCGATAAGCAGGAGTTGGATGGTTCTGAGAACGGTAAGTACAACAATGAGCCGACGGATCCGACGAAGGCTGACTCTGATGAGGATGGTCTGACTGACCGTACTGAGATCGAGATCGGTACCAACCCGAATGAGGACGATACCGACGGTGACGGCGTCAACGATGGTGCCGAGGTCTCGGCCGGCACCAACCCGACGGTGAAGGATGAGACTCCTGAGGAGCCCGCCAAGGATTCTGATGGTGATGGTGTCTCCGATGAGCAGGAGGAAGCTGACGGTACTGATCCGAATAAGGCTGACTCTGATGGTGACGGACTGAGCGACGGTGAGGAGAAGGAGCTTGGTACCGATCCGAACAAGGCCGATTCCGATGGCGACGGTGTCGATGACGCCCAGGAGATTGAGGACGGCACCGACCCGCTGAAGGCTGATTCTGATGATGATGGCCTGACTGACGGTGAGGAAAAGGAGAAGGGTACTGATCCGCTTAAGGCTGATACTGATGGTGATGGCCTGAGTGATAAGGAAGAGCTCGATGGTTCTAAGAACACTAAGTACGACAACAAGCCGACGGATCCGATTAAGGCGGATTCCGATGGTGATGGTCTGACTGACCGTACCGAGATTGAGATTGGTACCGACCCGAATGAGGCGGATACCGACGGTGACGGCGTCAATGACGGTGACGAAGTCAAGGCCGGCACCAACCCGACGGTGAAGGATGAGACTCCTGAAGAGCCTGCCAAGGACTCCGATGGCGATGGTGTTACCGATGAGCAGGAGGAAGCTGACGGTACTGACCCGAACAAGGCCGACTCCGACGGTGACGGCCTCAGCGACGGTGAGGAGAAGGAGCTTGGTACCGATCCGACTAAGGCCGACTCCGACGGTGATGGTGTCGAGGATGGCCAGGAAGTTACCGATGGCACCGACCCGCTGAAGGCTGATACCGATGATGATGGCCTGAACGACGGTGAAGAAAAGGAACTTGGCTCTGATCCAACGAAGGCTGATACCGATGGTGATGGCCTGACCGACGCCGAGGAAAAGGAGAAGGGCACCGATCCGACTAAGGCTGACACTGATGGTGATGGTCTGAGTGATAAGGAAGAGCTCGACGGTTCTAAGAACACAGAGCACGGCAACGAGCCGACGGATCCGAAGAAGGCTGACTCCGATGGAGATGGCCTGAACGACCGCACCGAGATTGAGATCGGTACCGACCCGAACGTGGCTGATACCGACGGTGACGGCACCAACGATGGAGACGAGGTTAAGGCTGGTACCAACCCAACTGGTAAGGACGAGCCTGCTCCCGAGCAACCAAAGGTTGCCGTCGAGGGTGCTGACAAGCCAAACACCGTTAACCCGACGGACGACGAGCAGTCGACCGGTGTAAAGGTGGAGAACCCGACTGGTAAGACCACGGTGACCGCCAAGGACGAAGACGGCAAGGGCGTACCGGCCAAGATTGACCCGGAAACCGGTGAGGTTCTTGTTACTCCGGGCGAAGGTGTCGATGGTCCAATTACCGTGACCGTTGAGGATCCATCTTTGGATGAACCGGTAAAGGCTGAGGTTCCAGTTGACGGCCACGAAAAGGGCAAGGACGACAACAATTCCGAGAACACCGGTGGCACCCCAACCGACCCGACCGATCCAACTGACCCATCTGATGACTCTGCAAAGGACTCTGATGGTGATGGTGTCTCCGATAAACAGGAGGCCGAGGACGGTACCGACCCGAACAAGGCTGACTCCGATGGTGATGGCCTGACTGACGGCCAGGAGAAGGAGCACGGTACCGACCCGAATAAGGCGGATACCGATGGTGACGGCGTCAATGATGGTGACGAGGTCAAGAATGGCACTGATCCGAAGAACACCGATTCTGATGGCGATGGCCTGACCGATGGTGAAGAGAAGGAGAAGGGTACTGATCCGCTCAAGGCTGATTCCGATGGCGACGGTCTGACCGATAAGCAGGAGTTGGATGGTTCTGAGAACGGTAAGTATGGCAATGAGCCGACGGATCCGACTGAGGCTGACTCCGATAAGGATGGTCTGACTGACCGTACCGAGGTTGAGATTGGTACCAACCCGAATGAGGCTGATACCGATGGCGACGGCGTCAATGACGGCGACGAAGACAAGGCCGGCACCAACCCGCTCGAGAAGGACGAGACCCCGGGCAAGGACAACGGTGAAGAGACCACCAAGCCTTCTATCGACCCGGTCAACGAGGGTGATAAGGACATCTCTGGTGAGGCTAAGCCTGGCACGGATGTAACTGTCACTGTTGAGGATAAGGACGGTAATAAGAAGTCCGAGTCCAAGGATTCTGCTGGTGATGATGGTAAGTGGACTGTGTCTCCGGAGGAGCCGGTCAAGGAGGGTGACAAGGTTGTTGTCACTGACCAGGATGGCAATAAGGAGACCACCACTGTCGGTTCCAAGACTGACGATGGTGCTACTACCACCAAGCCTTCCATCGACAAGGTCACCGAAGGCGATAAGAAAATCACCGGTACCGCTAAGCCGGGCACCGAAGTCTCCGTCACTGTGACGGATAAGGATGGCAAGGACACCACCAAGACCGTCACCGCCGATAAGGATGGTAAGTGGTCCGTAACCCCGGGCGTCGACCTGAAGGAAGGCGACAAGGTCACCGTCAAGGACCAGGATGGCAACGAGGAAACCGTGACTGTCGCTGGCCAGGACGCTCCGACCGTACCGGGCGCTCCCGCTCTGCCGGGTCTGTCTTCTGGTTCTTCCAATGTTGACTGGAAGCGCTGTGCCCCGGCTGCAGTTGGTGTGGGCATCCCGCTGCTGTTCCTGTTGCCGATTGGTCTGGCTTCCCAGATGAATATCCCGGGCTTCTCCCCGCTGGTTAAGCAGGTTTCTGCTCAGATTGATGGCATCAACCGTCAGCTGGGCGCGCAGAATGCTGCGCTGCAGAAGCAGCTGGGTATCTTCAACGGTCCGCTGGCTCGCCAGGCCAACCAGATCAATGTGATGCTCCAGAAGTCTGAGGCTGGCCGTGTTGGCGGCGGCATTGCGCTGGCTGCTGCTGGTGCTCTGGCTCTGGGTCTGGTGGCTAATGCCTGCTCCCCGAACGGTGGTTCTTCCAGCTCCTCCAAGTAGGCCACCAAGGTCCCTATTCCCTAACCAGCTCCCCGTCCCCCTAGGGGAGCTAGCCCTCACCAAGTAAAAAGCGCCCGTGTCCCGTCATTGAGACGGAGCACGGGCGCTGTGGTGTTTCAGCGTCCCTTAATCGCCCACAAGACCATGACATGGTGAATTAAGGCTTTCCCTGTTGATCGTAACTCGCTACTAAGCTAAAGTTAAGTTTGCTTTAAGTGCAGAGAGTTTTCAGCTTTCGCGGGCCCTATTCCCGCGTATTACCACACAGGGAGTTATTTCAATGATCATCAAGCTTTTGAGTGGCCTGCTAGCCACGATTATGGGCTTTTTCGGCCTGGGCGCCCCGGCGCAGGAGGCTGCGCCGGCACCTGAGCAGGAGCAGGTTGCTGTTGCTGAGCAGGGCAACACCGACGATGTGCAGGCTCTTATCGACGCCGCACATGCCGAAGCCGGCTACGACTTCATCAGTGTCCGCTACGAGGGCGACACTGCTAATATTGCCCTGAACCCGGAGACCTACAATCCTGACAAGGATGGCGATACCTTTGAGGCGGTTTCCCAGCTCCTGCAGGAAAAGGGCTACCAGGTCACTGCCGTTCTTTAAGGCTTAGTTCATTCCAGGATCCGCACTGCGGCCTCGGTAAAGCATCCGCTTGCCGACGCCCGTGCGGATTTTTCTTTGCCCAATTCTCCCTCACCCTTGTGTGAGACCCTTAAGTGTGATTGTGGCGACCCTAGGAAGAGTTTTTGCTCACACATCTCTTCTTGAAGGTGAATGGCAATAAGGTTAAGGCTTACTACACGTCTGGTATATCGAACGTGTGCACGCCCCATTCGAATGATCTCCAGTCACACCTGCAACACCAACTTTCTATGGATAATTCCGGAGTGCTGCGAAGAAATTCCGTGCAAATCCCTCTCTCAAATTCGCACCAAATTAGATAAAACGCAGCGTACAGAAGTGTTTACACGGGTCTCGTTAAATCCAATCTTAGTATTGGTTAAGCTATCGGTTTGGGTCTTTAGTCTTAGAATATGCCTAGCGGGCGTCGAACATATGTATTTAATATGAGGTTGGCCGTAAAAATAAAAGCATCTACCTGTGGGTATGAGATTAGAAATCCTGCATAACGTGCAGTTTTCTAATGCTTTCTGGCTGGCGCCTTAAATTTTCCCGTGATATTATCCTGAGAGCACAATAAGAGTTAATCCAGATTCGGGTTCAAAACCCTGATTAACCGCAGTGTGTTCAAGTCTCAATTTCAGGTTCTGCTCAGCGAAAACACTCGCTGTACAGGAAAACGAATGTAAGTATTTGTACCGCTCGAAGAGGAAAGAATGAGTAAATTAAGAAACATATCCCGAGAGGGGTGGATGGTCTTTACTGCAGTGCTTGCTGCAATTGCGGTAATTGCGGCCATGGTCACCGTTCCGGGTAGTAAGGCAGGGGCTGCTGAGCCTACCGACTTTACGCCGAACGTAGAGATGGGCGGTAGGGTTAATGTAGGCGAGGACGCCCAGGCATGGGGCTCTCTGACGTGGGCAGGTCCCCCTAAGGATGGCACGAAGGCAAACCCAAATAACAACGTGGGGTGGGCTTGGTGTATAGATCCCCTTGACAAGTACCCAAATAACAAAACTAGCGTTTTGTACTCGAAGGACAACGCGACAAAATTGAGCATTCCTTCCGAGTATCGGGACGCTGTGATTCGGTTAGCTCTCGAATGGCAAAAGGCCATTAAGGCTGGGGATAAGGCCGCTGCGGGTACGTATGTGGTGTACATGATAGCGCTGGTAAGTGAACGTCCGGATAACAGGACTGCGGCCGCCTATACCATTAACGGGCAACAGCCCAAGTACAACAACCCTTATGATCAAGTCAACTTTCCGACCTTTAATGGCTCTATGAAAGAATTCACAGATCTAACGGGTCTTGAGATTGAGAGCGCTTATACTCCGGGAAATAAAGGCCCTTCTTTCAAGAAGGTTTCAGAGATTCCTGAGCAACCTGCAGACTATTTCGTCACTGTGGTTATTCCGGTTGAGAAGAATGGGAAAAGGGCTCCAGGCATGCAGCGAGTAATGCCGCCGGATCAGCCGGGTCTGCCCGACGATGAAGGTGAAACTGAGGAACCTACTACTTCTCCGGAGACTCCGAAGACGGAGGAAAATCCGTCCGATGAGACCACTCCTGAGAATCCGGGTGAGGAGACTACCCCTAATAGTGAGACGACCACGGATTCTGAGCCGTCTAACACTGAGGAGACCACTCCAAAGGATTCCACTACTGAACCGACCTCTCCTGACGAGACCACTAAGGTGACTGAGCCGACCGCTCCGGTTCCAGGCACTGAAGAGCAGGAGAAGGATCTTAATCCGAAGATTGAGACCGAGGCTTCCTTTGATGGCGACAAGCAGCAGGTCGTTGCTGGCGCTACCGTTAAGGACAAGGTTCACTACGAGGATCTTGTTCCGGGTAAGAAGTACACCCTAAAGGCTGAGCTGCGTAACAAGGCTGCTGACGCCAACGGCGATCACGCAATTCTTGGTACCGGTTCTGAAACCTTTGAAGCTACGGGTGAGTCCGGGGACGTTGAGGTAAAGATCAATGTCGATGACAGTGTGAAGAACCCTGTTGCTGCTGCCGTTGCTTATGAGAAGCTGTACTCCCACGAGGTGGATGAGAACGGCAAGGATGTCCCGAACGATTCCGGCGATGGCAACTTCATTGCGAAGCACGAGGACATTGATGATGAGGCGCAGACCGTCAATACTAAGTGGAACCCTGAGATTCACACGCAGGCCAAGATTAAGGATGGCAACCGTGTAGAGAAGGGTGCCACGGTTATTGACACTGTGACGTATAAGGATCTTGTTCCGGGTAAGAAGTACACCCTGAAGGCAAAGCTGATCTCCAAGGCCGATGGCAAGACCGTACTGGGTGAAGGCTCTGCGGAACTCGTTCCGGAAGAGTCCGCCGGTGAGAAGGAAGTTGAGATCACCGTCAACGAGAAGGCAGATCCTGCTGTTGACGCTGCGGTTGCCTTCGAGAAGCTTGTATCTACCGAGGTAGACAAGGATGGCAACGAGACCACTGGCTCCTCCGATGAGAACGAGATTGCTACTCACGAAAACATCAACGATGAGAAGCAGACCGTTAACACCAAGTGGACCCCGTCTATCCAGACTAAGGCTGAATTTGACAAGGCTACCCAGGTAAAGGCTGGCGTCACCGTCAAGGACACCGTTACCTACACCGACTTGGTGCCGGGTAAGGAATACACCCTGAAGGCTGAGCTGCGTAACAAGGCTGAGAATGATAAGGGTGAGCACGAGGTCGTCGGCAAGGGCGATGTAACCTTCACTCCGAAGAAGTCTTCCGGCGAGCAGGTTGTTGACATTAAGGTCAACGATGACGTTGAAGGCGTTATCAAGGCTGCCGTCGCATTCGAGGATCTCTATTCCAAGCAGGTCGATGAGAACGGTAAGGACACTCCGAACTCTGACGAAGAGAAGAAGATTACCGATCACCGCGAGATCGATGATGAGGCACAGACCGTAACCTCCAAGATGGAGCCATCCATCGGCACCAAGGCTGAGAAGGCTGAGGGCGATGAGATCAAGGCTGGCACCGTCATTACCGATAAGGTTAAGTACAATGACCTGGTTCCTGGCAAGGAATACACTCTGAATGCAGAGCTGCGTTCCAAGGTCAAGGACGAGACCACTGGTGACTTCCCGGTAATCGGCCACGGTGAGAAGACCTTCGTACCGAAGACCTCCGAGGGCACGGTAGAAGTCAAGATCACCGTTGATGAGGGTGTTACCGAGGCCGTTGATGAGGCAGTTGCTTTCGAGTACCTGACCTCCACTGCTGTTAACAAGGACGGCGAGGATTCCACCACTAGTGAGAAGAATGACATCACCGAGCACACCAATATCGAGGACGAGGCTCAGACTGTAAAGTCTGACAAGCCTTCCGAGACCACCACTCCGGAGACCGCCACCTCTACCGAGGAGGTTCCGGATGAGCCTGGTCACGGTGGCGAGGGTGAAACCTCTACGCCTTCTTCCTCTGAGGATTCCTCTACCTCGACGACTAGCGAGACCAGCGAGTCTGAGGAGCCGGGTGACTCTGAGAGTGAGAAGCCTTCCGAGTCTGAGGAACCGTCTGAGTCTGAGTCCAGTGAGCCTTCTGAGTCCGAGTCTGTAGAGACCACGTCCTCTGAAGCTTCCGAGACCTCTGAGTCTGACAAGCCTTCGGACGGCGAGTCGACGACCCCGGATAAGCCGACCGAGCCTTCTGAATCGACCGAGCCTAACGAGCCGGGTACCCCTGGTGACGACGAGAAGGACACCCCGAAGGTTTCCACTAACGCTGACTTCGAGGGTGGCCTGCGTGAGGTTGTTGCTGGTGCCAAGGTTGTGGACCAGGTTTCTTACGAGGGTCTGGTTCCGGGTAAGGAATACATTCTGGATGCCCAGCTGATTTCCAAGGAGGACGGCAAGACCGTTCTTGGTGAGACTAAGGGTCACAAGTTCACCCCGGAGAGCGCTAATGGCACTGAGGCTGTCACCATCACCGTCAATGATGATGTGACCGAGCCGGTTGAGGCTGCGGTTGCCTTCGAGACGCTGACTTCCACTCAGGTGGATAAGCACGGTGAGGACAACCCGACCGATGAGGACAACCCGAACCCGGTTGGTGAGCACAAGGACATCAACGATGATGACCAGACTGTGACCTCCGAGGGCTCTGAGAAGACTCCGAAGATCACCACTAACGCTGACTTCGAGAAGGGTTCCCACGAGGTTGTCGCTGGTGCCAAGATTGTTGATGAGGTTTCCTATGAGGGTCTGGTTCCGGGTAAGGAATACACCCTGAAGGCTGAGCTCATTAGCAAGAAGGACGGCAAGTCTGTTCTGGGCGAGGGTGAAGCTACCTTCACTCCGGAGAAGTCCAAGGGCATGGAGCCTGTCACCATCACCGTCAACGATGATGTGAAGGAGCCTGTCAAGGCTGCGGTTGCTTTCGAGACGCTGACTTCCACTCAGGTGGATAAGCACGGTGAGGACAACCCGACCGATGAGGACAACCCGAACCCGGTTGGTGAGCACAAGGACATCAACGATGATGACCAGACTGTGACCTCCGAGGGCTCTGAGAAGACTCCGAAGATCACCACTAACGCTGACTTCGAGAAGGGTTCCCACGCAGTTGTTGCTGGTGCCAAGATTGTCGATGAGGTCACCTACGAGGGGCTGGTTCCGGGTAAGGAATACACTCTGAAGGCTGAGCTCATTTCCAAGAAGGACGGCAAGTCTGTTCTGGGTACCGGTGAGAAGACCTTCACTCCGGAGAAGTCCAAGGGTATGGTCCCTGTCACCATCACCGTGAACGATGATGTGAAGGAGCCTGTCCAGGCTGCGGTTGCCTTCGAAGAGCTCACCTCCACCGAGGTCAATGACAAGGGCGAGGAGACTCCGGGTACTACTCCGGAGAAGCCAAACCACATTGCTGAGCACAAGGACATCAATGATGAGGACCAGACCGTGACCTCCCACGAGGTCCACGATCAGGACAAGCCAGGCGGTTCCTCGGATGGTTCCTCTAACGGTTCTTCCAACGGTTCGTCGGATGGTTCCTCCAACGGTTCCTCCAAGGACAATAAGTGGTGGCTCATCCTGATTCCGGGCATCGGCTTGGGCAAGATCATCAAGGATCACTTCGACCACAAGGATCATGGCAACCACAATGGTGGCCACGGTGATAACACCGGCAACCACGATGGTGGTAACGGTAAGCACACCGACGGCCACAATGGCGGCAATGGTCACGAGGTCAAGGGTCAGGATGCTCCTCAGGGCGGCAACTCTGACAATGGACACGGCCGTGGCGTCGAGGTCCAGGGTCAGGAACCTGAAGAGACTGGCAACGCACTGCCATCCAACGCCGAGCGCGTTGAGATTAAGTCCGTACCGTCCGGCGCAACCGAGCTTGAGCCGGGTATGCAGGATTACATCAAGTAGTCCATAAGCATCGGTGAGGCGGCCCGCGGGTCGCCCCACCGGGGTTGAGACTTAAACACCAAAAAATCCCCTCCAGGGTGTGACTGCACACGCTGGAGGGGATTTGCATATAACCTGCACAAGGTAGACAAAACGAGGAAGTAGAGGAAGCTAGCTATGGGAAAGCATGCGCAACCACAGCAGCCGGAAGACAATGGAATGTCGCAGTATCCGGCGAGTGAGGAAGAAGGGGGCGTCGGCAAGCAGGGCATGGGCCGTGGCAAGCTGATCGCTATTATCGCGGCCATCGTTGTGGTGGCATTGGTCTTGCTGCAGGTAGTGCTGTACTTGGCGCGCGATGATGAGGATGAGGCGGGCTCGGCGCCGGAGACGGTGGCCAGCGAGAGTGCGCCGGAGGAATCCGGTCCGAAGTCCGATGCCTTCGTGGATGATTCGGGCCAGCAGGAACACGAGTATGAGGCCGCGCCTGGTGAGTTCAAGGGCTTTGATGGCATGTCCGTGGGTATCGATGGCGAGTACGCGGCCGTGGACCCCGTACAGGTCACGGACCAGGGCGTGCTGCTTCCGCCACACGACGTCACCCGCGTGGGCTGGTACTCCGCGTCCGCAGTGCCGGGCGAGCCGGGCAACGTGGGCTCGAGTGTGATTACCGGCCACATCAACTACCAGGGCCAGGGCACTGGTTATGCGGAGAAGTTCACCAAGCTGAAGAAGGACCAGGAATTTACCGTGGTCATCGACGGCCAGGAGCGCACCTTCCGCGTGACCGAGGCGCCGTACCGCCTGCCTAAGGGCTCCGGATTCCCGGACGTGGTCAACGATAAGGAAGGCGAGAACCGCCTGGTTCTCATTACCTGCGGCGGCCAGTTCGTAGGCGGCGCGCTGGGTTATGAGGACAACATCATTACCGTGGCGGAGCCGGTAGGCGAGCCAGAGCAGCCCGCCGAGCAGCCGGCAGGGGAGGCTCCGGCCGAAGCCCCAGCCGAGGCTCCGGCTGAGGCACCTGCAGCCTAGGCTGTAGCTTCTATGGCGCCCTGTGGAATTGCCCACAGGGCGCCTTCGCCTATCCGGCTCACCTGGCATGTAGGTGGTGGGGTTGGGGCCTAAATATGAAATAATTTAGGGCAGTAAACGCCGCTGCCTGCGGCTTAGAAGGAGCATTTTCATGGATAATCCAGGCGAGATCGCCGGTCATATTGGCACGCCGCTGACCAGCAATGCCACCAAGGTATTGCTGTTGGGCTCGGGCGAGCTGGGCAAGCAGCTGGCCATGTCCTTCCAAAACCTGGGCTTGGAGGTCCACGCGGTGGACTCGTATGCGGGCGCGCCGGCGCACCAGGTGGCGCAGTATAGCTACGTCGCCGATATCAAGGACGCCGGGCGCATCCTGCAGCTGGCTCAAGAGATTCAGCCGCATTTTGTGGTTCCAGAGGTAGAAACCGTTGCGGTAGAAGCGCTGGAGGAGATGGAGGCGCATAGCGACGCCATCGTGGTCCCCTCCGCCCGCGCCTGCGCCATGACGCAGGACCGCCAGTGCGTGCGCGAGGTGGCGGAGAATATCGGGCTGCCGGTTTCCGCGTATCGCTTTGCTAGCTCCGTGGAGGAGCTGGAAGAAGCGGTAGGGGAGCTGGGCTTTCCGTGCATCATTAAGCCGGACGTGTCCACCTCCGGCAAGGGACACATGATTGCTCGCGATGAAGAGGATGTGCGCACCGCGTGGGAGACCGTGCGGCGCGTGTCCTCGGATTCGCAGCGCGTGGTGGCCGAGCGCTTTGTGGACTTTGACCTCGAGGTCACCCTGCTGGCCATCCGTTCCATCGATCCGGCGACGGGCAAGTTGGCCACGTGGTTTAGCGAGCCTATCGGCCACCGCCATGAGCGCGGCGACCTCGTGGAGGAGTGGCAGCCTACCGGCATGAGCGAGATTGCGCTGGAAAACGCGCGCTCGGTGGCCGCGCGCATCTCTAATGAGTTGGGCGGGCGCGGCGTGTACTGCGTGGAGCTCTTCGTTGCGGGCGATGACGTGTACTTTTCTTCCGTGTCCCCGCGGCCCTCGGATACGGCGATGCTGACCTGCTATACGCAGCGTTTTTCCGTCTTTGACCTGCATGCGCGCGCGATTTTGGGCTACCCCATCGACGCCACCCTGGTCACTCCGGGTGCCAGCGTGGTCATCCACGCGGATGAGGAGCTGAATGAGGTGGCATATACCGGCGTCGCCGCAGCCCTCAGCTATGCGGAGACGGACGTCAAGCTCTTTGGCAAGCCCGGGGCCTACAAGGGCCGTCGCATGGGCTTGGTGTCTGCCACCGCGGAAAGCGCGGAGGAGGCGCGCGACCGCGCAGCACTAGCGGCGCACAAGATCGAGGTGACCTCCACGCCGGGCCTGCTGGCGCAAGGCGGCGCCCGCGGCATCGATCCAGAAACCGAGAATGTTCCCGATATTGAGGTCGTGGAGTACGAGGGTGGCGTGGAGCTCGATCCGAAGCTCGCCTCCGGCGTGGACGACGCCGACTAGGAGGCGGCCAGCTGTCCAAGCGTCTAGCTGGCGGGGCGCAGCATCGGCTGGTGGGGGACTCCCTCGTCATCGAATGGCTCTCCAGTCGGCGTGAAGCCGAAGGAAGCGTAATAGTCCACGAGGCCGGCCTGCGCCTCCAGATAGAGCGTCTGGCCTGGGCGCATGCGCTCGCCAAGGTCTATGGCCGCCTGGAGTAGCTCGCGGCCGAGTCCCGTGCCGCGTGCGGCCGGCG
>OJLY01000672.1_pt1 | contig 18929 bp, 12 predicted proteins | sample 1597031 | NCBI WGS metagenome assembly OJLY01 (sample SAMEA3904673, study PRJEB24821) | metagenome | biome: Builtin; feature: hospital; material: surface | place: USA | collected 2013-06-03
TCTACACTAGATCGCTCGTCGGCAGCGTCAGATGTGTATAAGAGACAGACCCCGCCCTCCCCAGCTTCGCGCACGGGCATGTGGGCCGACGCCGAGCGCGCCTCCTGGCGAGACTTCGACGGCGACGTGCCGGTCGGCGGGCTGGTGACTGCGCACATGGATTTCTTGGCGTGCTGCCTGTTTGCGGGCAAGGACGCCCCGGTGCTGAGTACGTTGGTGCCCTCGGTGGAGCCGCGCCCGCGCGGGTATACGGCCGCGCAAGTGATGGTTGACGGGCTGCTTGTACGCGCGGTGGACGAGGGCGTAATCGGGCGGTGGGCGCACGTTCCACATCTGCTGGAGCTGGCCGAGCGCGCGCTGAAGTACCGTGAAATCACTGGTGAGGCCACCATCTCGAACGTGCGTTCTGACATTTCGCGGGTGCGCGAGCTCATCGTGTCGGCCTAGCCTGGCACACTAGCGGCCATGAACGCACCACAGATACCGCACACCCCGCGGGCCTACTTGGTCCCACGCACGCGCGAGACTACCGCGCGCTCGTGGCCGACGGCGCTGCCTGAGACCGGGCGGTGGAAGGTCGTCGGCCAGGCCGGTGCTGGCGTGACGAGCTTCCTGGTGGACACGGCGGTGGCCGCCGCGCTGCGGGCCGCCGAGCAGGGCGAGGACGCGAGCGGGATCGTCGTGCTCGCCTCCTCCAAGGAGGCGGCAGCCCGGATGCGCGCGGAGATCTCCGACCGGCTGGCCGAGAGCGGCTTTGTCAGCAGCGCGCCGCTGGTGCGCTCGGTGCATTCTATGGCTTTTGCCGTCCTGCGCCAGCGATACGACCAGGAGATCCGGCTGATCTCCGGCGCGGAGCAGGACGCGGTGATCCGCGAGCTGCTGCGCGGCCAGGTGGAAGACGGTCGCGGGAGCTGGCCGGAGGAGCTGCGCCCCGCGATGGGCATGGTGGGCTTCGCCCGTCAGCTACGTGACGTGCTGCTGCGCGCTGTGGAGCGCGGCTTGGATGCGGATGCACTCGCCGCGCTGGGCGAGCGCCACGACGTGGAGATCTGGCGTGCGGCCGCCGAATTCCTACACGAGTACCAGCAGGTCATGGCGCTGGCCGGGGGCAAGCGCTTTTCGGCCTCGGAGCTTGTCGCCGAAGTCTTGCGCGACGAGTTACAGGCGCTGTGGCACACCGTGATCGTCGACGATGCGCAGCACCTCGCGCCCGCCCCGGCCGAGTTCATCCGCCGCCTGCTTGCTCATGCCGAGCTGGGTGTCGTCGGCGGGGACGAGGCGCAGTCGATCTACCACTTCCGTGGTGCTTCGCCGCGCTTCTTCCGCGACCTCGGCGGGCTGGACCACGAGGTCATCGACCTGGGGGAGTCGCGCCGACAGCCGCGCCGCAGCGTGGCGATTGCACAGGACGGAGCCACCCAGCTGGCCGCGGTGGCCGACGCGCTGCGCCGCGCGCACTTAGAAGACGACGTGGCCTACCGGGAAATGGCGGTGGTGGTGCGCTCGACCTCGCTGATCGAGCCAGTGCGCCGCAGCCTTTTGCAAGCCGGGGTGCCGGTGATGCTCAACCCGACCGACGTGGTCCTAAGCGAGCAGCGCATCGTGGCGGCGCTGCTGCTTGGCATGCGCGCGCTGCACGAGGAGCTGGTGCCCGCGCAGTGGCGCGACCTCTTGCTCGGCCCGGTCGGCGGCACCGACCCGGTCACGCTGCGCCGCCTGCTGCGCGGGCTGCGGCGGTGGGCACCGGACACGCGCGCCGAGGAGACGCTGCACGCGCTGCTGGTGAGCCCGCAGGAGCTGCCCGACTTTGGCAGCGTGCTTACTGACCGCGAGCGCGGCCTGCTCGAGCGCGTCCGCGCGGTACTCGACGCAGGGCGGCGCGCCGAGCGCGAGGGCGGCAGCGTGGAGGACGTCCTGTGGGCGATCTGGCACGCCACCGGCCTGTCCGACCACCTGCTCGCGGTCGCGCTCCGCGGCGGGGCCAGCGGCTCGCAGGCGGACCGTGACTTGGACGCCGTGATGGCGCTTTTCGACGCCGCCGGAGACTTCACCGAGCGCCGCGCAGCCGCCGGCGTGGAGAGCTTCATCGCGGAGATCACCTCCCAGGAGCTGCCCACCGGCGTGCGCGACCGTCGGGCGGCGACGCCGGATGCGGTGGCTTTGCTCACAGCGCACGGTGTGGCGGGCCAGGAGTTCTCCCGTGTCGTCGTGGCTGGCGTGCAGGAGAATTCGTGGCCGAGCCTCGGCGAGACCGGCTCCCTGTTCCGCCAGGAGGATTTGGTGGACCTGGTGGATAACGGGGTGGATCCTGACGTGCCGATCTCGCACACCGCGGAGCGCCTTGCCGAGGAACGTCGCTTGTTCTGGGTGGCGGTGACCCGCGCTCGCGACGCGGTGCTGGTCACCACGGTGGACGATCAAGACGGCGACGAGTTGATTGTGCCCTCGCGGTTTATCGAGGAGTACTGCGAGGACTTCGGCATCGAGCCGGTCTCCGTGGTCGCCCCTCCGGAGGCACCGCAGGGCAGCGGAAGCGAGACTGCACACGATCGCGTTCGCCTCCTGGCGCGCGACGAGGTGATTGCGGAGCTGCGCCGGGCACTGGTGGCCGAAGATTCGGACGAGGCCACCCGTGCCCAGGCAGCGCGGCAGCTGGCGCGGCTGGCGCAAGCCGGTGTGGCGGGGGCTGCGCCGGAGCAGTGGTGGGGGACGACGGGGGCGTCGACAAGCGAGGCCCTGCACCACGCGACGACCCTGTCGCCCTCGCGCATTGAGGGGCTTTTGGCGTGCCCGATGCGCGAGACGCTCGGGCGCATGGTGGGGCTGGAAGAAAACCTGGCGATGATCTACGGATCGATGGCGCACGCGTACTTGGAGGCGCTTGGGGCGGGCATGGACGAGGCGGAGGCTCGCGAGGCGACGGTGGCGGCCAGGCGCGAGGCGGAGCGCGGCCCGGCGTGGAAAACCGCGCGCGACGTCGAGGATTTCGCAGCCCTGCTCGAGCGGCTGGGCACCTGGGTCGCTGCCACGCGCGGTACCTTTGCGCTGCTGGGTGCGGAGGTGCCCGTGCGCGTGGAGCTGGAAAGCGGGGTGCGCATCGCCGGGCGGCTCGACCGTCTGGAGCAGGAGGTCACCGGTGAAACGGAGGGCCCGGTGCACATCATCGACCTGAAGACCGGTGCCACCCCGCCCACGAAGGCCGCGACTGCGGACAACATGCAGCTGGCCGCCTACCAGCTCGCGTTAGCCGGGGGCACCTTCGACGGCGCGGCGGTCGTGACCGCGCGGGAGGGGGATGCACCGCTGCGCGTCGGCGGGGCGGTGCTGGTCTACCCCAACGCGAACAAATCCACGCTGGCTACCCGCGAGCAGGCGCCGAAAACGCCGGAGGAGCTCGCAGACCTTGCCGAGCTTTTGGCCCCGCTGCCTGCACAGACGGCGGGACCTGAGCTGCTGGCCACGGCCGGGCCGCACTGCGAGCACTGCGCCGTGCGCGCGCTGTGCCCCATCCAACCGGAAGGACAGGTGATCTACCGTGCCTAACGTGAGCAACGCCCCGATGTCGCCGACGCTTTTGTCGCGCTACTTGGGTCAGAAGTTCCCGCCCACCGAGCAGCAGGCCGCGGTTATCGGGGCTGAGCCCGGTCCGCTGCTCGTAGTGGCCGGTGCCGGAGCGGGAAAGACGGAGACCATGGCCGCGCGCGTGGTGTGGCTGGTGGCCAACGGCTACGCGCGGCCCGACGAGATCCTGGGGCTAACTTTTACCCGCAAGGCGGCGCAGGAGCTGGGCAAACGCATCCGCGACCGGCTGGCCACCCTGGCCGCCAACCGCGACCTGGTTCGCCGGCTGGACCCCTCCGGCGAGCTCGCGGCCGCGCTGCAGGTCATCGCCCCGACCGTGTCCACCTACGACTCCTATGCCGGCGACCTCGTGCGTGAATACGGCCTGCTGGTCCCGGTCGAGCCGGACTCACGGCTGATCACGGACGCGGAACTGCACGCGATCGCCACCGAGGTGGTCACGGACTACGCCGGGCCGGTGATTGCCAGCGGCGGGAAGAACCCAGCAGTGGGCACCGTGGTTGGGGAGGTCCTCGCGCTTGTGACCTCGATGGGCAACGAGCTGGCCACGCCCGAGGAGGTGGACGAGCAGGCTGCGGCGTTTCTGGCGGAGACCGAGTCGCTGCCCATGGCACCGCGTGCGCGCACCGAGTTCACCCAGAAGCTGCAGAAGTGGCGCAGCACGCAGGAGGAGCGCCGGGCGTACCTGCCGCTGGCCCGCGAGCTGAACGAGGAGCTGCGGCGGCGCGGGGTAGTGACCTTCAACGAGCAGATGTCCACCGCCGCGGCACTGGCGCGCGACCACGAGCGTGTCGGGCGCGCCCAGCGGCAGCGCTTCCGGGTGGTGATGTTGGACGAGTACCAGGACACCTCCCACGCCCAGCGCGTCCTGCTGCGCAGCCTGTTCGGCCAAGGCGCTGACCCCGAGCTGACCGTTACGGCGGTGGGGGATCCCATGCAGGCTATCTACGGGTGGCGCGGTGCCACCGCGGAGAACCTCGCTGCCTTTGTCGAGGATTTTCCCGTCGACGGTTCGCCCGCGCAGAAGAAGCAGCTGACCACCTCGTGGCGCAACCCTCCGGAGATCTTGGCACTGGCCAACAGCGTGTCCGACGCGGTGCTGGGCACCAGCGCGCAGCGCGCGGTCGCGCCGCTTGTCGCCCGGCCTGGTGCGGACAGCGGGGAAGTGGCCCTCGGGTTTTTCCAGACGAACGAGGAAGAGCTCGCGTTCGTGGCCGACAACCTCGCCGCACAGTACCGGGAGTCCCAGGAGCAGGGCGCGCCCTTTTCCGCCGCGGTGCTGGTGCGCAAGAACCGGCACTCCGCCGAGATCGCGGAGCAGCTTGCCGTTCGCGGTGTGCCTTACGAAATCGTCGGGGTCGGCGGGCTTCTCGACGTCCCGGAAGTCGCCGATGCGCTCGCCGTGGCCACCATGCTGGTCCGCCCCGCGGACTCCGCGGCCGCACTCCGCATCCTCGCCGGCCCCGCCGTGGGACTTGGGCTTGCCGACCTTGCCGCGCTCGCCGCCCGCGCGAACAACCTGCGCGGTAGTACACAGGAAGAGGAGACGGCAGGTGAGGACGCGGCCGCACGCCTTGCGGCGCAGCTTGAGGCGCTGCAAGCCCGCGCCGCGGCGTTGAACGCCGGGGCGGAAGCGCCTGCGGGGCTTGCAGACGCCGTCGCGGACCTCGGCGAGCCGGAGCGCTACAGCGAGGAAGGCCTGCGCCGCCTGCACGAGCTCGCGGCGAAGCTGCGGTATTTGCGCACCCAGAGCCTGGGCAAGCGGCTCGTGGACCTGTTTACCGACATCATCGACGTCTTCGGCATCCGCACCGAGGTGCTTGCCCGCAGCTCCGCGGCAGGCACCGTCCACCTCGAGCGCCTCCTCAGCGCGGTCGCGGCCTACCCCGGAACCAGCCTGGAGGGACTGCTCGACTACTTCGTCCTCGCCCGTGAACACGAGGACGGCCTGGCCCCAGGTGCCGTGGCCTCGCGCACCGACCGGGTGCAGATCCTGACGGCGCACAAGGCGAAAGGGTTGGAGTGGGACACCGTCGCCGTCCTGCACGCCGACAACGCTACCTACGCGGCCAAGGCGGAGACCTTCCTCACCTGGGTGCGCAACTTGCCGGACGCCTCCTTCGGCGACCCGGAGTACCTGGCGGACTTCGCGGAAGTGGAGAACCGGACCCAGTTTGAAAAGGCCGGTGCCGCCTGGCTGAAGCAGGTGCGCGCTGAGCTGGCGGAGGAATCCGCCCGACTCTTCTACGTCGCCGTCACCCGCGCCGAACGCAAGTTGCTGATTACCGGCTCGCGGACCAAGCCGGAGGTTGCGCGCGAGGCGGAACCCTACGAGCACTTCGCCACCATGCGCACGCTCGTAGATGAGCCGGTGGCCTGGGCGAGCGGGGAAGAAGCTACGGAGACAGAGATCCCCCAACAAGCCGAAGACACCGAAGACACAGTGCCCACCGGCACCTGGCCCCACTTCGATCCCGAGCCGGAAACGCTCGCTGCTGCAGCCCGCGTCGACAAAGCGCGCGAGGAGCTGCCCGCGCTCACCGAAGGCGAGCTGTTTGAGCTGTGGGAGCGCGACGTCACCGCGCTGATCGAGGAACACGAGCGCGCCTTGGCCCCCGCCACCGCCGTGGTCATGCCCGCAGAGCTCACCGCCTCGGACGTGGTCGCGCTCAAAGCGGATCCGGAGCAGTTTGCGCGCCGGGCGCGGCGCCCGGTGCCTTTCAAACCGAACACTTACGCCAAGCGCGGTACCGCCTTCCACGAGTGGCTGGAGGAGTTCTACGGCCAGCAGCCACTGCTCACCGAGGACGAGCTGCCCGGCGGCGATGAGGCCGAGGTCGACGCGGCAACGCTCAAGCGCCTGAAGCGCTCCTTCGAGCAGAGCCACTGGGCGCGGCGCAGTCCCGTCCACGTGGAGCACCCCTTCGAGCTCGCGCTGGGCGAGTCGGTTGTGCGCGGCAGGATGGACGCCGTGTTCCGCGACGCAGATGGTGGCTGGGTCGTGGTGGACTGGAAGACCGGGGCGAAGCCCGCGCCCGCGCAGATGGAGGCGGCGAAGCTGCAGCTGGCGGTGTATGCGGAGGCGTGGCGTCGAATAGCGGGCGACGGCAAACCGGTGCGCGCCGTGTTCTTCTACGTGCGCACGGGCGAGGACTACTCCCCGTCGGAGCTGCCGGACGCGGACCGGCTCGCAGAGCTGTTGGACGCTGGCAGTGCTAGTGTTTCGGGGTTAAGTCACTCATGAGTAGAAGGGAGCAGTAGGCGATGAGGCGGCGTTACCCCTTTGCCTGGCGGGACCGCGTCCGCGACGACGTGGACCGCTCGGACGTTCCGGTGCATACGCTCCTTGATGTCATCACCATCCCTACAGAGGAACGCACCACCCCGTGGGCGCTCATTGCCCGGCGCTTCGCCTATGCCACGATGCTCATGGTCATCGTGGCGCTGATCGTGTACCTGGACACGGATGGCTACACCGAGCCGCTGACCTTTATCGACGCGCTGTACTACTCAGCGGTGTCGCTGTCTACCACGGGCTACGGCGACATCACCCCGGTGACCCAGGGCGCGCGCCTGGTCAATATCTTCGTGATCACCCCGGCTCGTGTGGCGTTCCTGATGCTCTTGGTCGGCACGACCCTGTCCGTGCTGACGGAGGATTCCCGCAAGACACTTCAGATTCAGCAGTGGAGGAGAACTGTGCGCAATCACACCATTGTGGTCGGCTACGGCACGAAGGGCCGTTCCGCTGTCGACGCCCTGCTCGCGGGCGATACTGCGCCGAGCAGCATCGTCGTCATTGACTCGGATCCGGTGGCTTTGGGGCACGCGGAGAAGCGCGGCCTGGTCACCGTCCACGGCGACGGCACGAAGTCGAGCGTGCTGCGGGTGGCCGGCATTACGCGTGCGCGTTCCGTCGTGGTGGCTCCGAGCTCGGACGATACGGCCGTGCTGGTCACCCTGTCGGTGCGCGAGATGGCGCCACGTGCGATGATCGTGGCGAGTGCCCGCGAGAGCGAGAACCAGCACCTGCTGATGCAATCGGGCGCGGACTCGGTGGTGGTTTCCGCCGAGACGACCGGCCGCCTGCTCGGCCTTGCCACGGTCACTCCGCCCGTGGTGGAGATGATGGAGGACCTGCTCAGCCCTGACGAAGGCTTCGCCGTGGCCGAGCGTCCGATCGCCGACGATGAGGTTGGCTCCAACCCGCGCCACCTGGCCGACATCGTGCTGGGTGTGGTGCGCTCGGGTGAGCTGTACCGCATCGATGTGCCGGAGGCGGAGACCGTCGAGCCGGGCGATCGCCTCCTGTACGTGCGCATGACGCAGCCACAGGAGTCGCCTGAGGCGCAGAAGCCGTCGGAGTAGCGCGCCGTTGTACCTGCTTTTCGACGCCGCGTTGCACTTCCCCCTCAACTCCCAGGGCCAACCGCTGCTGCTGCCGGAACTTCCACCCGGCGTGCAGGTGATCACCAGGGCACGGGTGAACCCGGAGGTGACTGCGGTGCGGGTGTCCGACGTAACGGCTGCGGCGCTTGCGACGCAGGCGCTTGCGACGCAGGCGTTTGCGACGCAGACCGCGAGTGCACGCGAGTGGTTCGATGATCCGCTCATCGCGCGCGCCGTGGGGCTGCTCGTCGCGCACGAGCGCGGCGGCTTCGACCCTGCCGACGGCTCCCCGCCTGCCTGGGACGCCTCGGGCGCGTTCGCGCGCGGTGCCTCTGACAGGCCCGTCTTCCCGCGGATTGATCCATGCGTGATTGGCGTGGTGGAGCACGTAGACGGCGACCGCATCCTGCTGGGGGAGAACCGCCGTCGGCCCGGCTACTTCACCTGCATCGCCGGCTACATGGACGTGGGCGAGCGCGCCGAGGACGCCTTTGTGCGCGAGGTGTTAGAGGAAACCGGGCGCAGGATTGGGGATGTGGCGTATGTTGGGTCACAGCCGTGGCCGCTGTCCGGTTCACTGATGCTGGGCTTTTTCGCCAGGACTGAGGACGAGGACGCGGTGGGGGAGACCGATGGGGAGCTGAGCCGGATCATCTGGGCCACGCGCGCCGACTTGGGGCAGCTGTCACTTGCCCCGGAGGGCAGTATCGCGCGCCAGCTCATTGGCCGCTGGGCCGCAGGCGAGTTGTAGGAAGGGATGGACACGCACATGGCCGTGGACTTGAGTTTGTTGGACGAGGACCAGCGCGTCGCCGCGACCGCGCCGCGGGGACCGGTGTGCATCCTCGCGGGTGCCGGCACGGGCAAGACCCGCACCATTACGTACCGCATTGCCAACCTGGTCGACCAGGGCATGGTGGCACCGACGAAGGTGCTCGCCGTGACCTTTACCCAGCGCGCTGCGGGAGAGATGGCTGACCGTTTGCGCACGATGGGCGTGGGCGGGGTGCAGGCGCGGACGTTCCACGCGGCGGCGCGTCGGCAGCTGCAGTACTTCTGGCCGCAGATCGCGGGCGATCTGCCCTGGAAGCTGCTGGACAACAAGTTCCCCCTGGTGGGGCGCGCCGCCCGCGCGGCCGGGCTGGATTCGGGCAAGGACATGGTGCGCGACCTGCTCAGCGAGATCGAGTGGGCGAAGTCCAGCGTGATCGGCCCGGACGACTACGTCGAGCGCATCGCGGGCACCAAGCGCACCCCGCCGACGGACCCGGCGAAGGTCGCGCAGGTCTATAAGCTCTACGAGGACGCGAAGACCTCCCCGGACGGCATGCTTTTGGATTTCGACGACCTGTTGCTGCACGTCGCCGGAGCGCTGGAGAACGCCCCGGCGGTGGCCGAGGAGTTTCGGGCGCAGTACCAGTCCTTCGTGGTGGACGAGTACCAGGACGTCACCCCGCTGCAGCAGCGCGTGCTGGAGGGCTGGCTGGGACAGCGCGACGACCTGACGGTGGTGGGCGATGCCAACCAGACCATCTATTCGTTTACGGGGGCGACGCCGAACTACTTGCTGAATTTCTCGCGGACGTATGAGCACGCGACCGTCGTCAAGCTGCAGCGCGACTACCGCTCTACCCCGGAGATCACGGACCTGGCCAACACCGTCATCAGCAAGGCGCAGGGGCGTGTGGCGGGCACACGCCTGGAGCTGCAGGGCATGCGCGAGCACGGCCCGCAGCCGACTTTTACCGCCTACGACGATGAGCCGACCGAGGCGCGCGAGGTGGCGATCAAGATCCGCCAGCTTCTCGACGCCGGCGTGCCCGCCCGCGAAATCGCCGTCCTCTACCGCATCAACGCCCAGTCCGCGGCGTTCGAAGCGGCGCTTGCCGACGCCGGGATCGTCTACCAAGTCCGCGGCGGCGAAGGCTTCTTCCAGCGCGGCGAGATCCGGGAAGCCATCCGCGCGCTCGTCGGCGCGGCCCGGCGCACCGACCTGCCCGACGACCCGGTTGCCGTGGCCCGCGCTGCGCTCGCGCCGATCGGACTGACCCCGACCGAACCGGAGGGTGCGAAGGCCCGTGAGCGGTGGCAGACGCTGTCGGCGCTGGTCGACCTCATCGAGGAGATCGTGCGCAGCCAGGAGGCATCCACGCTGCCGGATGTGCTGCGCTCGCTGCGCAGGCGCGCCGAGGCGAAGCAGCCGCCCGCTGTCGACGGCGTCACGCTGGCGAGCCTGCACGCCGCGAAGGGCCTGGAGTGGGACGCGGTGTTTCTGGTCGGCCTGGTGGAAAACACGCTGCCGATCTCACACGCGATCAAGGCGGGCGACGCGGAGGTGGAAGAGGAGCGGCGGCTGTTCTACGTCGGCGTGACCCGCGCCCGCGAGCACCTCCACCTGTCCTGGGCACTGGCGCGCCAGGAGGGCGGGCGCAAATCGCGTTCGCGTTCGCGCTTCCTCGACGGCATCGCCCCGGAGCTGGAAGTTGAGAAGACCCCGGAGCGGGTCAAGCGCAACCGCCGCTGCCGCGTGTGCGGCAACCTCCTGGCCACCCCGGCGGAGAAGACGCTGGGTCGCCACGAGGACTGCGAGCCCGGCTTTGACGAGGAAGTCTTTGCCGCGCTGAAGCGGTGGCGTCGCGACGAGGCGCGCGCCGCAGGCAAGCCCGCCTACATCGTGTTTACCGACGCCACGCTCATGTCCATCGCCGAAGCCATGCCCACCGACACCCAGGAGCTCCTCGGCATCTCCGGGGTCGGTCCGGCGAAGATCGAGCAGTACGGACAGGGCGTGTTAGACACGCTCGAAGAGTTCCGGTGATGGGTGTGGGTGATTCGATCCGTCACGAGTCGGGGCAGACCTACCGGGTCATCCGCTCGGCGCGGCGCACCCGCACCATCCAGAGCAGGATCGTGGACGGGGTCGTAGAAATTCGCATCCCGGCCAGGCTAAGCAAAGCGCAGGAGAAGGCAGCCGTTGAGGAGATGCTGGCGAAGGTGGCCGCCAAGACCCGCTCGAGCGCTTCCAGTGATGCCGATCTGCTCGCACGTGCAGAAAAACTGAACCGCGAGGTGCTCGAGGGCAGAGCCCGCATCGGCTCCGTACGCTGGTCGGACAACCAACGCACCCGCTGGGGCTCGTGCACCACATCCACGGGGGATATCCGGATCAGCTCGCGGCTCAAAGATGTGCCCGACTACGTGCTCGATGCCACGGTGATTCACGAGCTCGTGCACACCTTCATCCCCGGTCATGGTCCCGAGTTCTGGGCGTGGGCGGACCGCGCCCCGTTTGCCGAGCGGGCCAAGGGCTACCTCGAGGCCTACCAGCGTTTTGGCTAGCGCCGTTTGGGGTTGGCGGGCTGGTTGTAAATGGAGCTGTTGTAAATGGAGCTAGCTCCATTTGGGGTCGGCGGCGGAGTGCGACCTGGCGTTTTGTTGGCGGGCGGATCGTAAATGGAGCTAGCGCCGTTTGGGGTTTGCGGCAGAACGTGACCTGGGGATTTGTTGCCGGGGTGGTTGTAAATGGAGCTAGCTCCATTTGGAGTTGGCGGTGGAGTGCGACCTGGGGTTTTGTTGGCTGGCTGGTTGTAAATGGAGCTAGCTCCATTTGGCCGCTCGCCCCACGCCGCGCCGTTTACCTGCAGGCGTGCACAGACCGCCCGGCGGCGTAGTCGTCCATGGCGGCGACGGCCTCGTCGAGGTTCTTCACGCTGGCCACGGTCATGTCACCGGTATCGACGGTGCGCACCGCGTCGCAGTTGCCCTCCGGGGCGAGGAAGAGCTCCACGCCCGCGTCGCGCGCGCCGGCGAGCTTGTGGGTGATCCCACCGATGGGGCCGACCTCGCCGGATTCGGCGATGGTGCCGGTGCCGGCGACGAACTTGCCGTGGTTGAGCTGGCCGGGGCTCAGCTTGTCGATCACGGCGAGCGAGAAGATCATGCCCGCGCTCGGCCCGCCAACGTCGTTGAGGTTGTAGTTGACTGTCACATCCCCCGCGGGCTCCGAGGTCATCAGAATGCCCATCATCGGCTCGCCCTTTTCGTGCGGGTTCTCGCCCAGAGTGATGCGCACCTCTTTGGTCTCGTCTCCGTGTGAGATTTCCACGGTGAGCTCGTCGCCGGGGGCATGGGCGCGCACGGCGTCCTGGACCTCGCTGGGTTGGGTCACTTCGTTGCCGTCGACGGCGGTGAGCTCGTCGCCGGGCTCAAGAGCATCCGCGGACGGCGAGTCTTCCAACAGGTCGTGGACGATGACCCGGGTCGGTTTACCCAAATAGCGCATGGCGGCGACGGTCGCGTTGCCCTCGGAGGCGGCGAATTCAGCCTTGTTGTACTCGCGCAGCTGATCCTCGTCCAGGTTCGGCGGGAGGATCTGGCTGACCGGGACGATGGAGTCGTCGGTGGTGATCCAGCGGCCGATGGCCTGGGGGAGCGTCATGTTGGTACGCACCGACACCGTGGTCATGTTCAAGTTGCCCGCGACCGGGTCGGTCTCGGTGCCTTCGATGTCGATGACGTCTTCGCCGTCGACGTCTCCAAGCGTGTTAAACATCGGGCCCGGGCCCTCGGCGGCGTAGGGCACAGCCAGGGTGATGTCGGTGCCGGGGATGTGGTCGATGGACAGCAGGAGGGTAAGGGCGGCGACGGGGATTGCGCCCCACGCCACCGTCGAGAAGCGCCTGCCGCGCACATCGTCTGCTGCCTGTGCAACCTCTGCCGCTTTTTTCACACAGGCAGCATAGCGCAGCCGTGTTCGCTCACAGCGTCCCGGCTGGGCACAAAAGTAGTCGCGCGAGCGCTTGCACGCTATGTATCGTGGCGTGTATGAGTAACGGATTCGGATTCTCCTTTCCCAACGACGATGACGACGAGGGCAAGCGCAAACGCGATGAGAACGACGCGTCGAACCCCTTCGCCGCGTTTGGCTTTAGCGGCGGCCAGGCTGGCGGTGGGTTCGGGGACATCCTGAACCAGTTCGGCCAGATGCTCTCCGGCATGGGCACCTCCTTTAACCAGGCCGAAGCCAAAGACCAGGCGGTGAATTTCGACATGGCCCTGCGCATGGCACGCCAGCGCGTGGGCGACAAGGCGGCGGTCGCCGCGGGCGATAAGAAGGCGGTGGAGGAGTCCCTGCGCCTGGTGGATCACTGGCTGAGCGAGACGACCACGCTGCCCGCGGCCGAGTCCAAGGCGCAGGCCTGGAACGCGGACGACTGGCTGGTGGAGACCATGCCGATGTGGAAGCGCATGGTCAACCCGGTTGCTGAGCACATGAACCGGGCGCAGATGGACCAGCTGCCGGCAGAGGCCCGGGAGATGATGGGGCCGCTGGCCGGCATGATGAATTCGATGAACTCCATGAACTTTGGCATGCGGCTGGGCCACGCGCTGGGGGATTTGGCCCAGCAGGCGCTCACCGGCACGGACTTCGGCCTGCCGGTCGCGCCCGCCGGCGTCGCCTCAGTGCTGCCGAAGAACGTCACCCAGATTGCGAAGGGGCTTGAGGTGCCGGGCCAGGAGGTCATGGTCTACATCGCCGCGCGCGAGGCAGCCCGCCAGCGGCTGTTCACACACGTGCCGTGGCTGGTCGAGCGCATCGTTGCCTCGGTGGAGGAGTACGCCGCTGGCCTGGAGATCGACACCTCCAATATCGACGAGGCGACGCGGAGCCTCAACCTGGAGTCGGGCGACCCGCAGCAGATTCAGGAGGCGCTGCAGAACCTGCAGAATATGGACCTCTCGCCGCGCGTCGGTTCCCGCAACGCCGCGGCCACCGCGCGCCTGGAGACCCTGCTCGCGCTCGTCGAGGGCTGGGTCGACGTCGTCGTGGACGCGGCACTTGCGGAGCGCATCCCGTCCGCAGCCCAGCTGGCGGAGGCGTGGGCGCGCCGCCGCGCGACCGGCGGTTCGGCCGAGCAGGCCTTTGCCAACATCGTCGGCATCGAGCTGGGTGCCCCGAAGGTCCGCGAGGCTGCCGAGCTGTGGCGTCGCGTGGACAACGCGGTGGGCGTGAAGCGCCGCGACGAGGTGTGGAACCACCCCGACTTCCTGCCCACGGCGGAGCACCTGGACAACCCCGCAGCGTTTATCGACGGCCTGCTGGACGACACCACCGACACCGACTTCGACGCCGAGTTCAGCAAGCTCGAAGAGGAGCTGCGCAACAACCCTGACCTCAAGCGCAAGGACGGCGACGGCAAGGACGACGGCAGCGAGGACGGCACCGAGCTCTAGCCGCTAGCGGCGCGACGTCGTCTCGGAAGCCTTCGTGGTGGTTGTTTCCCGGGTTGTCTCCGTCGCGCCCTCATCGCTCACCTCGGCGAGCCCCAGCTTGCCGATGCGCTCGCGCGGATCTTCCTGCTCAGTAGACACCAGCTGCTGCAGCACCTGGCCGCGCTCGTTGTCCACAACGGTGATAATCGCGGAAGTGCCCAGGGTGGACCAGCCGACGATGCGCTCGCCGTCGTCCTCCACAATCCGCGAAGAGCGCAGCTCAGTCAGCAGCTGCGTCGTCGACGCTGCCTTCGCCTCCGAGTCGAAGAATTGGAACTGCCCGATCTCCGCACCCGAGCAGTCATAAGAGCCGCTCACACCCGTCGCCGCACACGTGTCGAGCTGTGCAAACAGCGACTCCGGCGCAAGCGAGGCGAAAGTCTCGGCAACTTCGGCGACCGTCTCATCTTCCGCGTCGTCGTCGCGCTTGCTTGTCGACGCCCGCGTGCTCGACTCCGTGACTGTCTCCTCCACAGAAGACTCCGTCGCTGCCTCCTCCGTACTCGTCGTGGGCGAAGCGCTTTCGGTCTGCGCGGGAGTTTCGGTGGACTCAGGCGTGTCCTCACCGCCTCCGCCACAGGCGGTGAGCGCCACTGATGCGGCAAGCAGGGCGGGGGCGAGAATGCGACGGTGCGACACGGAAATTGGCTCCTTAGATACGTTTACACGTGCGTTGTCTACCGATAGTACGTCAAGGGTGAAGGCGACTCCCAGCCGTTACCCCAGCTCCTCTGGCTCGCGGTCCAGGCTGTAGCGCAGCGCGGCGATCACGTTTGGCGCGACGTTCGGCCCGCCGCGCAGCTCGATCTCGTCTTGGGCGAACATGCCGCGCTCCTCCAGCTCCTCCTCGGTCAGGCGCATCTGCAGCAGGGTCTGCTCGATGTCTTCACCGCGCAGCACGCCCGAAAACAGGCGGGCGGGGCGGGGTTCCGCGGCCGGGCCCGCGGAGGTGTCGCGGAAGACGATCTCCTGGGCCAGGACGACGCCCTCGACCTGCTCGGGCCAGGCAACGCGGGAGACGTAGTCGGCCAGCTCGTCGCTGCCCGGGCGGATGTGCTCGGGCAGCTCTTGGACAACCAGGGTTAAGGGGGAGTGCGTGGCGTCGTCGGCAAGCTGCGTGAGCTCGTCGACAAGCAGCTGCGTCGGCACCAGCGCAAACAGCGACGGCGGGGCGTCCCAGCCCTCGGCGTGGACGAACTCCACAGCCTCGGTCATGGCTTTATTCAGGGCTTGCTGCGAGCTGAAATTCTGCTGCACGGGAACCTTTCTGGCTGTCTGTTCGTTACACAAATTAAGCTACTTAAAGCTAGAAGCTTAATACGCACGCAAAGACTATTTCGAAGGAGCAGGATTGGCTACCCGCGTCAACCAGCCTCAACCCAACGCGAAAAAGTCGAACAAGACGATGCTGACGGCGATTATCGTCCTCGGCGTCATCTTCACGCTCGTGCCGATGCTGATCGGTCTGTACACCGATTTTCTGTGGTTCGGCGAGCTCGACTTTCGCGGGGTGTTCAACCGGGTGATCATCGCCCGGGTCGTACTGTTTATCGTTTTCGCACTCATCGGCGGGGGTATCGCTTACCTCGCGGCATGGCTGGCGTGGCGCGGTAGACCCGATGAGATGCCAGAGGCGGACCTGTTTTCGCCCAACGCACAGTACCGTGCCTCCATCCAGCAGGGCATCCGCTCCCTGCTGGTGGCGGTGCCGCTGGTCGTTGCGGCCTTTGCAGGTCTTGCGGGCCAGCGCATGTGGCGCACCTTCCTGCTCTGGTTCAACGGCTCTGATTTCGGGGTGACAGACCCGCAGTACGGCCACGACTTAGGCTTCTACGCCTTTGCGCTGCCGGGCCTGTCCGTGGTGATCAGCACGCTGAGCATGCTGCTCATTGTCGCGTTTTTGATCGCGCTGGTGGCGCACTACCTGCTCGGTGGCATCCGTATCGGAAACAGGGCCGTCGGGCAGACCGGGTATGTGTCCAAGGCTGCGCGCGTGCAGTTGGCGGTCACCGCAGGTGTGTGGATGCTTATCAAGGCTGCCGGCTACTGGCTGGACCGCTACTTCCTGCTTTACGGGGAAAACGACATCTTCACCGGTGCGTCGTACACCTCTATTAATGCGATGCTGCCGGCCAAGATCATCCTCACTGTTATCGCGCTGATCGTCGCCGCGGCGTTCTTCGCCTCCGTGGTGTACAAAGACTTCCGCATCCCGGTGCTGGCCACAGTGTTGATGCTGGTGTCCTCGCTGGTGATCGGGAACGTGTGGCCCGCGCTGCTGGAGCAGTTCTCGGTCAAGCCGAACCGCCAGGCCAAGGAGCGCGAGTACATCGGCCGCAACATTGAGTCGACCCGCTTCGCGTACGGGCTGACCGATGACACGGTCACCTACGAGGAAAACTGGGGCGCGGACACGGTCTCCAACCACGAGGTCGCGGATGACTGGGCCACCATCAGCAACATCCGCCTGCTGGACCCGGAGATCCTCTCGCCCACGTTTACCCAGAACCAGCAGCTGCGTAACTTCTACGGCTTCCCGGAGCAGCTGGCCATGGACCGCTACGAGGTCGACGGCGAGATGCGCGACTTCGTCGTTGCCGCCCGCGAGATGGACCCGAACGCACTGCGGGAAAACCAGCAGGACTGGATCAACCGCCACACCGTCTACACCCACGGCAACGGCTTCGTTGCCGCCCAGGCCAACACGGTGGACGAGGCGGCGCAGGACGCCGGCTCGACCCGCGGCGGCCTGCCCATCTTCACCGTCTCGGACCTGCAGACCAACGAGAAGGCCGCGGAGAAGAAGGACGCGGAAGAGCTGGGCATCCGCGTGGACGAGCCGCGCATCTACTACGGCCCGGTGATCTCCTCTGCCAAAGATGGCCTGGACTACGCCATCGTGGGCGACAACGGCCAGGGCCCGGTCGAGTACGACACGGATACCTCCACCTACACCTACACCGGTAAGGGCGGAGTCAACATTGGCAACTGGATTAACCGCGCAGCCTATGCGGTGAAGTACCAGGAGCTGAACATGATCCTGTCGGACCGCGTCGGCGCGAATTCCAAGCTGTTGTACGACCGCGACCCGCGCGAGCGCGTGGAGAAGGTCGCCCCGTGGCTGACCACGGACTCCAAGACCTACCCGGCGGTGATTGATGGTCGCGTGAAGTGGATCGTGGACGGCTACACCACGCTGTCCCAGCTGCCGTACTCCACCCGCACCTCGCTGCAGGACACCACGCAGGACGCGCTCAACCCGGACGGCACCACCCAGCGGTTGGTGAACAACAACCTGGGGTACATCCGCAACTCGGTCAAGGCCACCGTGGACGCCTACGACGGCACGGTCGACCTCTACCAGTTCGACGAGGAAGATCCGGTGCTCAAGGCGTGGATGAGCGTGTTCCCAGACACGGTGCGCCCGCACAGCGAGATCACCGATGACCTGCGTGAGCACCTGCGCTACCCGGAGGACCTGTTCAAGGTCCAGCGCGAGCTTTTGGCCCGCTACCACGTGGACGACCCGGGCGTGTTCTTCAACAACGACGCCTTCTGGTCCGTCCCGAACGACCCGACCGCAGCCGAGGGCCGTCAGGAGCTCAACCAGCCGCCGTACTACGTGGTGGCCGCTGACCCGGAGACCAACGAGTCCTCCTTCCAGCTGATCACCCCGTACCGCGGCCTGAACCGCGAGTTCCTGTCCGCACACATGTCGGTGTCCTCGGACCCGGAGAACTACGGCAAGATCACGGTCCGCGTCCTGCCGACGAATACGCAGACGCAGGGCCCGAAGCAGGCGCAGGACGCGCTGATGTCCTCCGACCAGGTTGCGCGCGACCGCACGCTGTGGGAGGGCTCGAACGACCTGAAGAACGGCAACCTGCTCACCCTGCCGGTGGGCGGCGGCGAGATCCTCTACGTCGAGCCGATCTACTCGCAGCGCAAGGACCAGGCCTCGGCCTTCCCGAAGCTGCTGCGCGTGCTGGTGTTCTACCGCGGCCAGGTCGGCTACGCGCCGACGATCTCCCAGGCGCTCAAGCAGGTGGGCATCGACTCCAAGGCGGCGCAGGACATCGAGCTTGTCGACGAGGGCGCGTCCGAGTCGCAGGACAACAATGGTGCTGACGAGCAGCCGAAGGATGGCGACAACGAAGCCAAGGCCCCGGCACCTGCGGCCCCGGGCAACAAGGACGAGGCGATGCAGGGCATCAACGATGCACTGCGCAACCTCGAGGGCGCTCGCGACGGCTCCTTCGAGGAGTACGGCCGCGCACTCGACCAGCTCGACCGCGCGGTGGAGGCGTACCAGAACGCCGAGTAGCGTTTAGCAGGCTAGCCGGAACGCAGGAAGCGCCGGGGACGGAAAACGTCCCCGGCGCTTTGTTATGCCTGGCTAGACCTGCGGGTTGTGCACCAGGATCCGGTCGACCTGATCCCATAGGCCCGCGAACACGGGGCGGCTGAAATCGCCAGGCAGCAACTGGTCGGCTTCGGTGAGCGCGAGCGGGTCCTCTTCGGCCCCGGCCATGCGAGCTTCTGTCACGTCGAGCAAGCGAGCTAGCCGGGCGAGGTTGAGCTGGTACGCGCCGTCGAGCGCGGCCTCCGTTACCGCCTCGATCCAGCCCACCTCTTCAAACAGTGGGATATGGGTGATGAGGATGTTGTGCCGGACCCACCCGCCC
>OJLY01000675.1_pt1 | contig 18769 bp, 20 predicted proteins | sample 1597031 | NCBI WGS metagenome assembly OJLY01 (sample SAMEA3904673, study PRJEB24821) | metagenome | biome: Builtin; feature: hospital; material: surface | place: USA | collected 2013-06-03
TACACTAGATCGCTCGTCGGCAGCGTCAGATGTGTATAAGAGACAGGATATGGATTATGAGGAGTTTTCTGGAAAGGTATCTATCGAGCCTGTGAAGGATACTCAGATTATTTCTGTGAAGGTTGTTGATACTATTGCCCAAAGAGCAGCTGATATTGCCAATGAGACTTCTATGATCTTTAAGGATTCTATTACTCAGATTATGAATGTGGACAATGTTCAAATCCTAGATAAGGCGACATTGCCTGAAGAGCCATCTTCTCCAAAGGTTATGAGAAATACCGCTATTGGTGTTATGCTTGGTTTTATCTTAGGTATTGGTATTGCCCTTATTATGGAGCTATCTAATACTAGGGTTAAGACTAGCGAAGAAGTGACTGAGGCATTTGATATTCCTGTGCTTGGTCTTATTCCTGATAAGCACAAGGTAAGAAAGTAGGGGGAGATTATGGCTAAAAAACATTCTTATTACAATTCAAGTCTATATGATGAGGCTATTCGTTCTGTCAGAACTAATATCCAATTTGCAGATATTGATCACAAAAATAAAATAATTGCTATGACTTCTTCTAAGCCTAGTGAGGGTAAGACTACTGTAGTCTACAAACTTGCCCAATCTTTTGCCGAAAATGGCGAGAGGGTTGTACTTTTAGATTTCGACCTTAGGGCTCCTAAGGTAGGGGTTGTGGCTGGTATTGATAATAACGTGGGTCTTACCAATGTTATTACAGGCAAGCTTGAGCTTGATAGGGCTCTTTATAGGGACAAGGGTCAAGAGAATCTATTCTTGCTCCTTTCAGGTCCTACACCACCTAACCCAGCAGAGATTTTAGCTTCTAACCATATCAAAGACTTGGTCAATGAATTATCCCAGTCTTTTGACTATGTATTTATAGACACACCTCCAGTAGGTCTATTTACAGATGCATCTATTGTGTCTACCTTCTGCGATGGTATGATTTTTTCAATTAAATCCAACGACACCAAAAAGGAAGAGATAGCTAGAGCTCTTGATAATCTAAAGAAGGTTAATGCCAAGGTTATTGGTGCTGTCCTTACCTTTGCTGATGTCAAAGAATTTAATTATAAGGGATACTATTAATGATTGATACACACTGTCATATTATCTATGGAGTGGATGATGGGTCTAGGTCGCTTGAAGAATCGATGAAGATGGTAGAAATCTACCTGGCTAATGGCTTTACAAAAACTATTGCCACAAGCCACTTCGATAGGTCTAGATATATGGTTGACCCTGACGAGATTAGAGAAAAAGCTGCCATCCTTAATGCAGAGATAGCAAAAAGAAGCATGGATTTTAAAATATATCCAGGCCATGAAATCCAGGTAGAGCCTAATACTGTTAAGCTTATAAATGACGGGAGTCTTAACAAACTTGCTGATAGCAGGTATGTCCTATTAGAATTGCCCTTTATGAATAAGGCCCTATTCCTTAAGGATTTGATTTTTAATATCCAGTTGGAGGGCTTGGTTCCAATCATTGCCCATGCTGAAAGATATGCCTATGTCAAGGAAAATCCTGACTATCTATTAGATTTCATCAAGATGGGTGCTCTAATCCAGGTCAATTACTCATCGATAGTCTCAAGCCAAAGGACTACAAGGACCTTGCTTGAGAGAAATATGGTCCATTTCTTAGGGACTGATGCCCACCAATCAGAGTGGAGAAGCCCAAATATCAAGGATGAAAAGAGAGAAATAATTGATATAATTGGGGAGGATAAATTTAAAATCCTATCTCAGACTAATCCACAAAAGATTTTGGATGATGAGTATATAGGTTCAGGATACGACCAGATTAAGGAAGCTAAAAAGAAGAAAAGATCTATATTTGATTTTTGGAGAAAGAAATGAAATTAATAAATATAATTTTAACTCTTTGTGCCCTTGCCTTGCTTGCATCATGCAGCAAAGAGGAAGAAGTATATGAGAAAAGAGATGTAAAAGTAGAGTCTGTGTTTGATAATATAGAAGGCAAAGAGGAAGAAAAGCCAGCCGAAGAAGTTAAGGAAGAAAAAAAGAAAGAAGAGCCTAAGAAGGAAGAAGCTGAAAAACCAGCTGAAAAACCTGAGCAAAACCAAGCTCAAGCTAATAATAATCAGCCTAATCAGCAAACTAGGACAACAAATGTTCTAGCAAACCTCAGAGAGGGCCCAACTTCATTTGAAGAAAACTTTATTCTGTCAGTGCCAGCTGAAAGTAAAGTGGACTTCCTAGAAGAAATTTACCAAGACGGAGTAGCTTGGTCCAAGGTAAGATTTAACGGCCGTGAAGGCTACATCAGATCAGACTTATTGAGATAAGACAAACTTCTCAGACCCAAAGTTGGGTTTGGGGAGTTTTTTTCTGCTCCTTTGTTTCGACCGAGCCTAGCGAGTGGAGAAATCTGTTGTTTTAGAAGAATTTTGGTAGAGATAGTTTTCTTCGAAAACTTTTATTGTTATATTAGGTGATAGCAATATAGACTTAATGCCGATGTAATTACCAAATCATCTATAAACAGAACCATGAGTTCTCTCACTACGTTCGAGAAGGGAGGTTGGTGACGTCCGAGCTTTATACCTTTCCCTTGTTTCGACCGTAGTGGAGAAACCTATTACGTATACTCAAATTTTAAGAAAAACCATGAACGACATGTTACTTATACGAAGAGTATATGTAGTTGTGCTTTGATTTAAGAAAGTAATAACGACTAGAAGTTCTAATAGACATGTCTCTGAGAGCCGACGGGCTTGTCTTAGGTCGATGAAAGCGAAGGAGATGTTTTCTTCGAAAACTTTTGTTGTTATAAGGCTATGGTTATATTTACCTAATACCGATGTAGTTACAGAACCAAATACATAAAGAACCATGGGTTCTCTCACTGCGTTTGAGAAGGAGAGCAGTGACGATCCAGATTTTTTTATTTTACTATAATGAAACGAATTTCCCTGCCTACCCGTGTTTATACCGAGCGTAGCGAGTGGAGAAATCTTTTGTTTTGCAAAAATATTGAAATAGGTTCATTCGATGAAGTTAGAATTGACACCACGTATTAATACGTAGTATAATAAATGTGTCAGGAGGTATAAAAATGCCGATGACACAAAATGAAATGGTCAAGCTACTTAACAAACATGGTTTTATAAAAGTAGATGGAGGTAAAGGGAGTCATGTAAAAATGACTAAGCCCGGACTTCCAAGACCTATTATCATACCACATGGTGAACTTAAAAAGGGAACTGAGCGTGGTATTTTAAAGGATGCGGGGCTTTTATAGTCCCAATTCCTAAAAAAGGAGAGGTATATTATGTTAGTTTCTTATCCTGCAATTTTTTATTATACACCAGAAGAAAGTGGTTACTTTGTTTACTTTCCAGATTTGGAAGGGGCAGGTACACAAGGTGATACTATTGAAGATGCCTTATTTATGGCGAGTGATTATCTAGGAATATTAGCAAGTGACCTTGTGGAAACACAAGGCAGACTTCCAAGCAAATCATCAATTAAGGATTTAACAATCAAAGATGAATTTCCTTTTAAAGATGATCCAGAGTTTGATGGCTACTATGATGAGGATAAGTCTTTTGTATCAATGGTATATGTAGACTTGAAGGACTATTTTGCAAGCCAGGAACTTGTGAAAAAAACCCTATCAATTCCTAAATGGTCGAACGATCTAGGAAATAAATTAAATATTAATTTTTCAAAGGTTTTAACTGATGCAATAGTAAGTGTTGCTAATGGAAAATAAGTGCTGGGGGCTATTTAAGCCCCTTTTTAGTCGACTTCAACAAGAAACTATTTGAGCGATGAATGTAATAAATAATGAGAACCGAGATTGTTGTTTTTCTTTGCCACGTCATATTTTCTTCCGCTCATATAGATACCTTCTCTTTCCCTTATTTCGACTGTAGTGGAGGAATCTGTTGTTTTAGAAGAATTATGGAAGTGGTAGTTTTCTTCGAAAACTTCTTTTGTTATAGGGTGTTGTTCATATTTACCTAATGCCGATGTAAATATAGAACTCTATATGTAAATAGCTATGAGTTCTCTCACTACGTTCGAGAAGGGAGGTTGATGACGTCCGAGCTTTCTACCTTTCCCTTGTTTCGACCGAGCTTGCGAGTGGAGAAAACTATTACGAACACTTAAATTATTAGAAATACTACGAACAAAATGTTACTTTTGCGAAGAGTATATATAGTTGTTCTTTGATTTGAATAAATAATGACAGCATAGTAATTCTAATAGACTTTTCGACTTCGCTCGAAGCAAGGGAAAGGTGGTTTTCTGCGAAAACTTCTGTCCGAATTTTAGGTGATAATTATATTTTTTTTATTTTTAATGCGTATTTGCGGTAAAATCGTATTATTTCTATTGCGTATTTGTAGGTAAATGGCATTTATTCTATTGCGTATTTGTGGTTAAATGATATAAATTATAATGCGTATTTGTAAGATAGGTGGTTTATATGTTTAAAAGAAAGATTTATAAGGACCTTCTAGATTGGAAGGATTCTTCCAAAGGGACTACAGCTCTCTTGATTGAAGGAGCTAGGCGTGTTGGGAAATCTACTATTGCTGAAGAGTTTGCTAAGGCTGAGTATAAGTCTTATATTTTGATTGATTTTGCTTTTGCACCAGGCCACATTATTGATCTTTTTAAAGATGTTAATGATTTGGACTATTTATTTTTACAGTTGCAATTACACTATGGTGTAGATCTCCATGAGAGAGAGTCTTTGATTATTTTTGATGAGGTTCAATTTAATCCTCTTGCTCGTCAGGCTATAAAAAAGCTTGTTGCCGATGGTAGGTATGATTATATTGAAACTGGGTCACTAATTTCAATCAAGAAAAATGTTGAAGGTATTTTAATTCCTAGTGAAGAGAGAAAAATTGAAATGTTTCCTATGGACTTTGAGGAATTTTTATGGGCTACTGGTGAAGGTGTAACTAATAATATGCTTGAAAAATTCTTCACTAGCAAAAAGCCTCTTGGTGAGGATGCTAATAGGAATATGATGAGGCTTTTTAGACTCTATATGCTTGTGGGTGGTATGCCTCAGGCTATCAAGGCTTATATTGATACTAATAATTTTAGGATGGTGGACCAAGTTAAAAGGGATATAATTAATCTTTATGAGCAGGACTTTTATAAGATTGATCCAAGTGGAAAAATATCTTCACTTTTTGATTCGATACCTGCTGAGTTGGCTAGGGCTTCATCTAGGTATCAAGTGTCAAGCGTTATTAAAAATTCAAGGGCTAGTGATTTGTTAGAAGAGATTTCTGAGCTTAAAGCGTCTAAAACTATACTGATAGCCTATAATGCCAATGATCCTAGTACGGGTCTATCTAGAAATTTAAATCTTGATAAGTTCAAGATGTATTTAGCTGATACTGGGCTAATGGTTACTCTTATGTTTAAGGATAGGGATTTCACAGATAATGTTATATATAAGAAGATCCTTTCTAATAAATTGTCATCTAATTTGAGTATGCTTTATGAAAATATTGTCGGACAAACATTCGCTGCAAAAGGATATAAGCTCTTTTACCATACTTATTATAACAAGACTGCAAAGAGGACTTATGAGATAGATTATTTGATAACAGAGGCTAATAAGATTAGCCCTGTAGAGGTAAAATCTTCTAATTATAGAAAGCATATATCTTTGGATGAATTTTCCAAAAAATATTCCAAGAATATTGGAAATAAGTATGTGATCCATAATAAGGATTTTAAGAAGGAAAAGGACATATACTACCTACCATTTTATATGGCTCAATTTTTGTAGGTGGCATTGGTTAGGAGAAGATTATGAGACCAAAAATTAAAATTACTTTAGTTGATAAGAAGGGGGCTTGTCCTTGTCATAAGGGCTATCAGATTGGACAAACTTGGGATTTTGATACTGATAGGGGAGAGTTTTGTTCGCTTGCTATGCACACTCTCTTTCCTATGGTGGATATTCTCCGTTATGGGGGAAAGCTTCCTAAGTCTAGGGCTGGGGATGTGCGTTTTGCTTGTCCTGATGCTGATGTAATTAATATTTTTAGATTAGAGAAGATTGATGGATAATATTTTTATTTGTATTGGTCTAATCAATATACTAGGACTTGTTTTATATATTCCTTACAAGTATCTTAGGTCTGGAATTTTAAAAGGTATTTTGACCTTAATTCTCTATTTGACAGGGATTTGTGGTGGGTCCTTGGGACTTATCCTTGCTATTTTGATCTTTGATAGGAATGCAGCTAAGGATGGGCTTAGCCTAAAAGTATTTGCCTTTGCTAGCTTTGTGATTGAGCTTGTTTTGTTTTTGCTTTTTAGAAAGGATATGAGAAGTCTTTCTTTTGAATTTGTCGGATTTTTTGAGTATAAGCTTTACTTATTGATTTATTTAGGACTTATTAATATCATAAGTTTTTTAGCATTTGGATTTGACAAATATAGGGCTAATAGAGGTAAGTGGAGACTTAAAAATGGTTTCTTGCTAGGCCTATCTTTTATTGGTGGAGCTGTCGGTGGCCTTATTGGTATGAAAGTTTTTAGGCATAAAACCAAGAAGGCTTATTATAAAATGGGCCTGCCTCTTATGATTTTGATGCATATTTTACTATTAATATTAATTATGAACACATAATTTTCCAGTATAAAAAACATTTGATTTATAATTTTAATCTCTTGCATGAAAATGTTTAGAGATTTTTTATTTATACTTGTATAAATTTTATAAATATGGTACTATAAAAGTAACATAAATAGTACTATAAATGTAACAAAAAAGAAGGGTTTTCTATGATAGAAGTAGAAATAGATAATAGAATCAAAGAATTTAGGAAGGAAATGGGTCTTTCTCAAAATGCTTTGGCAAAAATGGTAGGTCTTAAGCGCAGATCGATAATGGCTTATGAAAATAATACTATAAGCCCGACCCTTGAGACAGCCTATAAGATTTGCAAGGTTTTTGATAAGGACATTAAGGAAGTATTCATATTTAAATAGGAGAAATTATGGGATTATTATTTAATTCAAATGAAGAAATAGAAGAAAAATTAAAAGAAGCCTTTGGAGATGAGGGAGCCTATTTAGTAGCCTTTAAGCATAATTCAGCCGCTAATGGTCTTATGAAATTGCTATTAAGCAAACTATATTATGTATTTGATAGCACCAGGACCTTCATCCTACATTTTGGCCCAAAGGGAATCTATGAATCTGAAATGTCAAATTCACTAAAAAAAGACTTCATTTTCATGGCCTGGAATGAGATAGAGGATATAAGCATAGACTATTCATATAAGAATATCCTTAAAATCAACCACCTAGGCAAAGTCTACCAATACGAAATCCCATATAAGGGCAAGATTTTTGTAAATAATGAGAAAAATATAGAAAAGCTTCTGGATAATGATTGGTATAGGGTTTAAAAACTTATGAAAGAGATCGAAATAATAGATTATTTCCCTGCTTATGATATAAGTTTGGCCTGGTACAAAGACCCACTTACTGTGAAGATGGTTGATGGAGTCCAGAAAGCTTATGATCTGGATGACCTTATTAGGATGTATTCTTATTTATCTAAGCACGGGGACTTATTTTATATAGAATATGATGATAAGCTTATTGGTGATTGTGCTATTTTTGATGATAATATGGTTGCTCTTGTTCTTGATAAGGATTATAGGTGCAAGGGTCTTGGTTCTCTTGTTTTGGAAAAATTGATTGATTATGCTAAAGATAAGGGGCTTAGATATTTAAAGGCTGAGATTTATGATTTTAATGAGCCTAGTCTTAATTTATTTAGTAAATTTGGCTTTAAAGAGTGCGGAAATGAACTTTATAGGCTTGATCTATAAAATTGTGGCCCAAAGCATCATGCTTTGGGCCTTTGTCTTACTTATTTTCTTTTTCTAGTTTGAATTCCAAGAGGACTGGGTTGTGGTCGCTATTTACAAAACCTAGTTTTTGTCCTTCGACTTTATTTACTGTGACATTTTTGCTGACTATAAAGCCATCTATTATGCATTCGTAGGAGTCGTTTGGGTCGTATGGTTTGTGGTTGAGTCTTGAGGAGTTTGTGTTTTCATCAAAGACTGTTTTGAAATCATCTGACATATACTCATAAGGGAATGGTGATGGATGCCACATGTCTTCTGGTGTGTCTGTTTTGTGACCTTCTCTTAGTTCTTGATTAAAGTCTCCACCCACTATTACGTAGTTGCCTTTTTTGTATTCTTCTGCCATGAAGGCTAGGATTTGTTTGGTCTGGGCAAGCCTTCCATTTGAGCCTGATTCGTAGGCGTCCAGGTGGGCATTTACTAGGACTAGTTGCTTATCAGTTCCCTCGATTGGTAGGTATGATGCGTTGAATCCTCTTTTTAGGTTGGCGAGCCTCACAGGCCACTTGTGTGGGATTGGTTGTTGGTATCTAAAGGATGATTCGATTTGGTATTTGGAATTTGTATAGATTCCTGAATTTACCTTGCCCATTGGTGGGAAGGGAATTGGTACGAAATTTACCTTGTAATTGTAGGCGAAGGTTGAAATACCGTCTAATTTATTGTCGAAAAATTCGACTTCATTTATGTGATAGGTTCTCTTGGAGTCGCTATCCACTTCTTGAAGCAGACATAGATCTGGGTCAATTTTGTTTATGGAGTCTGCTATGCCTGTTAGGGCCTTTTCTACATGGTCTTTTAATATAGGAAAGACCATCTTCCCTCCATCCATAAAGAAGTCTGTGTCCTTATCTAGGCCAGCATAACCTATGTTCCATGTTAGTAGCTTGTAATCGTGGTCTTGTTCTAGTTTTTGGTCTTTGCTTCCAGTTACTGCTATTTCTTCTACATCTTTTGGCTTATATTCTGTAATCATCAGATAAACTAAAAGAAGGATAAAGGCTAGTAAGATGATACCTACAAGGCCAAGTAATATTTTTATTGTTTTTTTCATAAGCACCTCTCTTTTAAAATAAGCTTATCACTTATGAAGAATTTTGTAAATAGTTATAGCTTTAAATTGTGGTAAGATAAATAGGTAAGGAGATTGTATGAAGAAAATTTTATGGGATATAGATGGTACACTTTTAAATTTTGACCTGGCAGAGACTAGGGCTATTTTTGCGTGTTTTGATATATATAGTTTGGATAAGCCAAGTGATGAAATGATTAAGACCTATAAGCTTATAAATAAGTCATATTGGGAAAGGCTTGAAAGAGGCGAGGTAAGTAGAGAACAGGTCCTTGTTGGTAGGTTTGAGGATTTCTTTGATGAGTACGAAATAGATAAATCTATAGCAAGTGATTTTAATAGGACCTATCAAGAAGAGCTTGGCAAGACTTATGTTTTTAATCCTTATGGTAAGGAGATTATTAAAAAGCTCCATGGCAAGTATGACCAATATGCTGTTACAAATGGATCTCTTACTGCCCAAAGAGGTAAGCTTGAAGGGTCTGGTCTAAATAAGATTTTTATTAAATCTTTTATTTCAGAACTTGTTGGATATGAAAAACCTGATAAGAGATTTTTTGACTATGTATTTGACCATATAGGCTCAAGAAATCTTGATGAATATGTGATAATAGGTGATTCTCTAACTTCTGATATGCTTGGAGGGATAAGGTCTAAGATTAAGACTATTTGGTTTAATCCAAATGCTTTAGAGAATACATTAAATCTTGATATTGACTATGAGATAAGGTCTCTAAAAGAAGTTGATGGATTGATTGATAAAATATTTGCATAAATTGAATTTTGGGGATAAAAACTGTATAATCTGAACAGATAATAAATGAAAACAAGCCTATATCTTTTTTAAGGTATAGGCACACTTGTTTAAGGAGGAGTAATGGATAAGGCTGTGCCCGACCCGGATTTTAAGACAATAGGATACTAGTATAGTGGTGATTCTTTTTGCCATTATACATAAAAGAGAAATGAGGTAAAAATGGCAGAGAGAAGATATGATGTTGATAATCTTAAAAGTTTGCAAGAAGAAATCAACCAAATGAACCCTGTAGATATCGCCGACAAGCTAGAGATTTTGCCAGAAAAATCTGTAGCAATTTGGATTAAGCTTTTAAGCAAAGACTTATTGGCTGATGCTTTTACAGAATTAAGACCAGAAAATAAGGATAGGATCCTATCTATTTTGTCAGAAGAGAATATTAAGGACCTAATCAAAGAACTAGACGAGGATGAGCTTGTTGATACCCTCCAGGAGCTACCTGCAAATATGGTGCAAAAGCTAATGACAAGCCATATCGAGGATTCCAGAAGAACTATTATTAACGAATTATTAGGCTATCCAGAGGAATCTGTCGGTTCTATAATGACAGTTAACTTCCTATCTGTAAAATCTAGCGAATCTCCAGCAAAGGCTATGGAAAAGGTCATGAATTCAGACTTGGATGCTGAAAAGCTAGAACAAATTTGGGTTACAGATGATTCCCTAGTTCTAATTGGATTTGTATTTATAGCTGATCTTATTAGAAATAAAAAGGCCACTATCGAATCTATAACAGAACCTATAACAGCCGTAGTAAGTCCAACAGATGACCAAGAGATAGTAGCTAAGTTATCTATCAAGTACGACCTAGGAGAGGTACCAGTTACAGATTCTGAGGGAAGACTAATCGGTATCGTACCAGCGGAAGATGTTATTGACATCGTTCACGAAGAGATGCAAGAGGACTTTGCCAACGTAACAGGTATTTCAGATCAGTCAGAAACATACCTAGACGAATCAAGCAGGACCATTGCTAAAAACAGGACTACTTGGCTAGTAATTTGTCTAATTACAGCTACTATGACAGGTTTTATAATCCAAAGATATGAATCAATCCTTGCCAAAGCAGTGGCTTTAACAGCCTATATACCAATGCTGATGGACTCCGGTGGAAACGCTGGAAGCCAGGCATCAACTACAATTATGACTCAATTATATAGCGGCGAGCTATCTGCTAAAGACTTCTTAAAAGTTATTTTTAAAGAAGCTAGGGTAGGAACTCTCGTATCCTTAGTGCTTGTGGCTATTAACTTCATAAGAATACTAATAGTAGATAATGTAAGCCTTGCAGTAAATTTAACAGTATCAATTACATTATTCTTAACAATAGTTATATCAAATGTAATTGGAGGTCTCTTACCATTAATTGCTGATAAAGTAAATATAGATCCAACTGTAATGGCAGGACCACTTATTACAACAATTGTAGATACAGGTGTACTTTTAATTTATTTTGAAGTAGCATCAGTTCTATTAGGTTTATAAATAATTACCGTATACTTATTAATGAGTATGCGGTTTTTTATTTGTATGATTGAAATTTCAATGTTTATGATTATAGTTAACTAATAATAATTAAGTATTATAAATAAATATGATAAATTTATTTGACAAATAATAAAAGGGGTTATATAATATGAACTATCAAAGACAAAAGCGTTGACGTGGAAGAGTAATTAGGATAGTCTTCAAGAGAGCTAGTGGGTGGTGTGAACTAGCAAGATGAAACTAATGAAAATCACCACTGAGCTTTCTTGCCGAAAAGTAGGTAAGTGCGGGAGCTCCCGTTACAGAGCTATTCATTAAATGAAACTAAGTGCATCATTAGATGAAAAAGAGTGGTACCGCGGAGTGTAAAATTTTGTTTATTACCCTTCGTCTCTTTAACCATTAGGGATAAAGAGACGGAGGTTTTTTTATTCCCGAATATTATGGAGGAAATTATGAATTTAAGAAAAAAATTTGCAGTTGGTATGTTACTAGCAGGCCTATTTTTATCAGCCTGTGGAAATGAAGGTGGAAACGAAAGCAAAAAGGCGGATGGAGCAAATAAGCAGGAAGCAAGCGAAACAATAAAACTTGGCAATTCTGCTCCTCTAACAGGCCCTCAATCAATCTATGGTATAACAACCAATAATGGTATAAAACTTGCCATAGAAGAAGTAAACGCAAATGGCGGAATCCTTGGCAAGAAAGTTGACTGGGTAGAATATGATGACAAGGGTGAGATAACAGATGCTGTTACTAACTACAACAAGCTTATGGAAGATAAGGTTGATGCAATATTTGGTGGTGTTCCATCAAAACCAGCCCTAGCTATAGCAGAATCTTCTGTAAATGATGGGGTAGTGTACATCACACCAACAGGAACCCAAGCAAATATAACAGAAGGTAAGCCAAACGTATTTAGAACAGCCTTTACAGATCCTTTCCAAGGTGAGGTACTAGCTAACTTCTCAAAAGAAAAGCTAAATGCTAAAAAGGTTGCAATCCTACGTAACCAATCTTCAGATTACTCAATGGGAGTTGCTGATGTGTTTGAGAAAAAGGCTAAGGAATTAGGTATGGAAGTAGTAGCTGATGAATCATACGGCGATAGCGATACAGACTTTAAGGCACAACTTACAAATATAAGAAGCCAAAACCCAGATGTCCTATTCATACCAGACTATTATGAAAAGGTAGCCCTAATAGCTCCACAAGTTAAGGAAGCTGGAATAGAAGCAACTCTTGTAGGTGCTGACGGTTGGGATACAGTCCTTTCAGTAATGGATGAATCAAGCTTTGGATCATTAGATAATTCATACTTCTCAAACCAATTTACCCTAGAAGACCCATCTGAAGAAGTACAAACATTCTTAAAGAACTATAAAGAAAAATTTGGTGAAAACCCATCAACATTTGCGGCAGAAGGATATGACACAGTTTACCTATACAAGCAAGCTTGTGAAGCAGCAGGAACAACAGAGTGGGCTAAGGTAATAGACGCCCTAAAGAAAGTTGAATTTAAGGGAGTTACCGGATCATTTACCTATGATGAAAACAACAACCCAGTGAAAACTGCTAAGATGATAAGAATAGAAAATGGTGAGTACAAATTTGATAGTGAAGCAGGTACAAATAAATAAGTATTTGTAAAAATTCATCAACAATAAAAAGTGAATATTAGCTTTTGCTGGAAAATAATTAATAAGAGACTGGAAAATATAGCAATCGGCGGTAGCATATAATTAAATATCCAAATAAATTTATTTTTATTAAGAAAATATTTGACAAGTAGGTTTTAGGATATATAATATGTAAATATAAATGCTAAGAAATGGAATATTATAAGATAACTTATCTTCAAAGAGAGATATTGGGTGGTGTGAAATATCAAGATGGGCCTTAGAACTAGCCATGAAGCAGCGCATTGAATGATTAGTAGGTGTAGCCGGGAACTCCCGTTACAGAGTTATTCATTATATGATCAGAGTGCATCGTTTGATGAAGAAGAGTGGTACCGCGGAGTAGGTTAAATTTATACAAACAAACCCTTCGTCTCTTCTACCATATGGTAGGAAAGACGGAGGTTTTTTTCTACCAAAAATAATTAGGAGGAAAAAAATGAACAAGAAAATTATAACCATGATTGCGATAGCAGGAGCAATATGTACAGGATGTGGAAGCGGAGCAAATAATAAAAATGTAGCAGATGATAATACTATAAAAATCGGCTCAACCTTCCCACTAACAGGCCAATATTCAAACTACGGAGTATCAACTGTAAATGGAATAAAGATGGCTGTTGAAGAAATAAATGCCAACGGCGGAATCGATGGTAAAAAGATTAGCCTTGAATCCTTGGATGATAAGGGAGAGCTAACAGATTCTGTGACAAGCTATAGGAAGCTTGTAGAAAATGGAGCTGCAGCTGTAATTGGTACAAATACCTCAAGCCCTTCACAGGCAATAGCTGAAGCAAGCCAAGTTGATGGTATACCAGTTATAACTCCAACAGGAACAGAGACATCAATTACAGAAGGCAAACCAAATGTCTTTAGGACATGCTTTACAAATCCTTACCAAGGTGATTTATTAGCAATTTATGCAAAAGATAGCTTAAAGGCAAAGACAGCTGCAATCTTAGAAAATACTGCAAGTGATTATTCAACAGGTATAGCTGATGCCTTTGAAAAGAAGGCTGAAGAGCTTGGTATTGAAATAGTTGCCAAAGAATCTTATGGAGAAAATGACACAGACTTTAAGGCTCAACTTACAACTATAGCTGGTAAAAATCCTGATGTATTGTTATTGCCAGAATATTATGAGAAATTATCACTAATTACACCACAAGCAAGAAATACAAATATCAATGCAGCCTTCTTGGGTGGAGATGGTTGGGATGGAATCTTAAAGACAATGGACCCATCAAGCTATGATGTGATTGAAAAATCATTCTTTACCAATCACTTTAGTATAGAAGATACTAATCCAAAGGTTCAAGAATTTATCAATAAATATAAGGAAACTTATGGAGAAGATCCTACAGCATTTTCAGCCCTTGGCTATGACACAGTTTATATTATTAAACAAGGTTTTGAAGCAGCCCAGTCTGATTCAAACGAAGATAGATGCGCTGCAATAAAGGGTTTAAATTTTAAAGGCATAACAGGATCTTTCACCTTTGATGAAAATAACAATCCTAAAAAGGCAGCATCAATTATGAAGATAGAAAAAGGGGAATACAAGTTTGATTCAATTGTTAACCCTAGATAGAAAGAGGAGAGATTAATGGATTTTATTACCCAATTATTTAACGGGCTACAGCTAGGCTCTATATACGCCCTTGTAGCCCTAGGGTATACGATGGTTTATGGTATAGCTAAACTTATCAACTTCGCCCACGGCGATATCATAATGGTAGGTGGATATACTGTATTTCTTGCCATCCAATTACCTATATTTAAGGTAGGCTTGCCACTATGGCTTGCTATAGTACCTGCCATACTAGTATGTACGATACTTGGCGTAGTTATAGAAAGAGTAGCCTATAAGCCACTTAGGAATTCTTCAAGAATTTCCTTACTTATAACAACCATAGGTGTGTCCCTATTTTTACAAAACTTATTTGTAAAGATATTTACATCAAGTGCTAAACCAATACCAGGGCTTTTCCCACAAAAGTCTCTAAACTTTGGAGGAGTTCACCTATCACTATCTACAATAGTTACAATCGTATCAACAATTATCCTAACATATTTATTGAACTTATTTGTAAATAAAACAAAACACGGTAAATCAATGCTAGCTGTAAGTGAAGACTACGGCGCAGCAGAGCTTGTTGGCATAAATGTAAATAAGGTTATGACAATGACCTTTGCTATAGGATCAGCCCTAGCAGGTGTAGCTTCAGTTTTATATGTAGCAAGCTATCCACAGATCCAACCTTTTATGGGATCAATGCTTGGTATTAAGGCCTTTACAGCAGCAGTCCTTGGAGGAATCGGAAGTATACCAGGGGCTGTTATAGGCGGTTTAATCCTAGGTATAATAGAAGTTTTGACCAGAGCTTACCTATCAAGTGCTTATGCAGATGCTATAGTATTTGTAGTATTGATTATAGTTTTACTAGTAGCTCCAAATGGCTTATTTGGCAAACTAGAGAAAGAAAAGGTGTGATATGTCCAAGAATAGAAAGAAAACTTATCTTATCACAACAGCATTAGTAGTATTATTTTTTGTAATAATCCAAAGTCTAATTGGACTTAATCTTTTAAATAGATATTGGCAAAATATCCTTGTACTAATTTGTATAAATATAATAATGGCCACAAGTCTTAACCTAACTGTAGGTGTCCTAGGACAAATTAACCTAGGCCACGCGGGCTTCATGGCAATCGGTGCTTATTCAGCAGCTTTATTTCTTAAAAGCGGTCTAGTAGGTGGATTTTTAGGCTTTATACTTTCTCTTATAATAGCAGGAGTGGTTGCAGCTATATTTGGTGTTTTAATCGGACTTCCTGTTTTAAGGTTAACCGGTGATTATCTAGCCATAGTAACTCTAGCCTTTGGGGAAATTATAAGAGTTTTAATCGAGAACCTAGCTTTTACAGGTGGTGCCCAAGGTCTTGCAGGAATTCCAACAACCAATGATTTCGGCAAATTTTATTTTGTAGCAGCCTTCCTTGTGGCTATGATCTTTACCTATGCTTCTTGCCGTCATGGTAGGGCTGTCTTATCAATAAGAGATAATGAATTGGCAGCCCAAGCTTGCGGTATCAATATCACAAAGTATAAGACCTTTGCCTTTGCCCTATCCGCAGTTTTTGCAGGTATAGCAGGTGCCCTTTATGCTCAAAGCTTTGGGGTATTGGCAGCAAATATATTTAACTACAACAAGTCATTTGACTATCTAGTAATGGTAGTTTTAGGTGGTATGGGATCTATGACAGGTGCAATCTTCTCATCAATTGGCCTAACAATTCTTCCGGAAATATTAAGACCACTTGCTGAATGGAGAATGGTAATCTATGCCTTAATCCTTATAGCTGTTATGATTTATAGACCTCAAGGTCTATTAGGAAGAAAAGAATTCTCAATAAGAAATCTATTAAAGATAGATAAGTACAAGAAAGGAGATGTAGAAGGTGAATAGTAAAGAGATAATACATGATAATGTGCTTGAAGTAAAAGACCTTAGCATTTCCTTTGGAGGACTTAAGGCAGTATCTGATGTAACTTTTAACCTTAAAAAAGGCGAGCTTTTAGGTCTAATCGGTCCTAACGGAGCTGGTAAAACCACTCTTTTTAATATGTTATCAGGAGTCTATACTCCAACAAGCGGTGAGATTTTACTAGATGGGGAGAATACTAATGGTATTTCTCCAGATAAGCTTTCAAAGATGGGTGTAGCAAGGACTTTTCAAAATATAAGGCTATTTGATAACCTAACAGTACTAGATAATGTTAAACTTGCCATGAACCAATACATGGACTATGGAGTTCTTAGTGGTATGCTAAGATTTCCTAGCTTCTGGAAGGAAGAAAATGAAGCGACAGAGACAGCTAAGGAAATCTTAAGCCTCTTTAACCTAGAAAAATATTTCAGGGCTTTTGCAGGTAGTCTTCCATACGGTGCCCAAAGAAAGCTAGAAATAGCAAGGGCTATGGCAACAAGACCTAAACTTCTTCTTCTAGATGAGCCGGCAGCTGGTATGAATGAGTCTGAAACTCAAGATCTTATGGATTCTATAAGGATTATAAGAGAAAAAACCGGAGTTTCAATCCTATTGATAGAGCATGATATGAACCTAGTTTTAGGTATATCAGAAAGACTTATTGTTCTAAATTATGGAGAAATCCTTGCCCAAGGTGATCCTAAAGAAGTAATCTCAACTGAAGCAGTAGTAAGGGCCTATCTTGGCAACTAGAAAGAGGAAATATGAGTATATTAAGAGTTGAAAATTTAAGTGTATATTATGGAAATATCAGGGCTCTTAAGGGTATAAGCCTTAAAGTAGAAGAAGGCGAAGTAGTTTCCTTAATTGGTGCCAACGGTGCTGGTAAAACTACAACCCTTCAGACTATATCTGGTCTTTTGGATGCCAAAGAGGGCGATATTTTCTTTAATGAAAAATCAATTAAAAAGGAAAAAACCTACCAAATTACAAGAGAAGGCATTGCACAAGTACCTGAAGGAAGACGTGTATTTGCAGGTCTTTCTGTAGAGGATAATTTAAAACTTGGAACAATAGCTGTGGATAGGTCTGATGAAGAAAATCAAAAAGAACTTAAAAAAATTTACGAGCTTTTCCCAGTTTTAGAGGAAAGAAAAAATCAAAAAGCAGGTACCCTTTCGGGTGGTGAGCAGCAAATGCTAGCTATGGGCAGGGCCCTACTTACTAATCCTAAGGTGCTACTTTTAGATGAGCCTTCAATGGGGCTATCGCCTCTATTTGTAGATAAGATATTCGATACGATTAGGATTTTAAAAGAAGAAGGCAGGACAATCCTACTTGTAGAACAAAATGCAAATCTTGCCCTAGATATAGCCGACAGGGCCTATGTTCTTGAGACAGGCAAGATTGTAAAAGAAGGTAAGGCAAGTGATCTAAAGGCAGATCCAGATGTAAAGGCAGCCTACCTAGGTATATAAAAAAATCCCAAGACTTTAGGAAAATCCTAAGTTACTTGGGATTTTTTATTAATAGTTTTTAGCTAAATTGTATAGGGTCTTGACATGGACACCTGTTGCTCCTGTTTCATTTATTCCTTGTGGAGCTGATAGGTAAGCAGTTCCTGCTATATCAAGGTGTACCCATGGACAAGCTTCGATGAAGTTTTCGATAAATTGGCCAGCTGTTATAGATCCTGCCATTCTGCCACCAGAGTTTTTGACATCGCCATTTTCGCTCTTGTTGTAGGTCTTAAAGAATGGGTCATTTGGAAGTCGCCAAATTTTTTCATCAGAATCTTCGCTTGCTTTTTTAACCTTAGCAAAGGCAGCATCATCATTTGTAACAGCACCTGTATAGGTTTCACCAAGAGCCACTAGGACTGCACCTGTAAGGGTTGCAAGGTCAACTAATAGGCTTGGTTTATATTCTGTAGCTGCGTAATTTACAGCATCTGCGAGGGTAATCCTTCCCTCAGCATCTGTATTATCTACATCTATTGTCATGCCATTTCTTGCTTTGATTATGTCACCTGGCTTATAAGCTCTGCCTGATATTAGGTTTTCGCAGGCTGCAACAATAGCTACAACATTGATTTTAAGCTTATTTGAAGCAATTGCCTTCATTGCACCGATAACTGTACCTGATCCACCCATATCTGAGTTCATAGTCTTCATACCAGCAGATGTTTTAATAGAGTAACCTCCTGCATCATAGGTTAGACCCTTACCAACTAAGGCTAGAGGCTCATTGTCTCCCTTTAGGTATTCCATAACTATAAATTTAGGTTCCTTATCAGATCCCTTAGCTACTTCAT